>OQWD01000982.1_pt1 | contig 10414 bp, 10 predicted proteins | sample 1691631 | NCBI WGS metagenome assembly OQWD01 (sample SAMN03418283, study PRJEB22391) | human gut metagenome | biome: human-gut; feature: organic feature; material: feces | host: Homo sapiens | place: Italy | collected 2013-04 | reverse complement strand
CTTATTTGAAAAAGACTTTCAGCAAGATGTGCGTCACAATTTGCGGGAATGATTTTTCAAACACGCTCTAATCTGGTGACATCATACAGCAACGCATACTCTTTTATAGAATATCACACACAGAATTTGTTTTCAATCTTTCCTGTTAAAAAACAGTAACCGTTCACCTCACATTATAGTTTCCATTCACGGGTCATCTGTGAGCATTGCCTCCAAACATTCTTCTGGCGGCTACAGCGGAAAAAAGAAACGAAAGCAGAATCAGTACCTGAAACAGCTCTTTGTGGGAAGTATCCCCTGTTTTTGGAGAGGTGGACGCAGCCATTGTGCTGCCATCATTATTCCCACTGCCTATGCCAGTTCCATCTCCATTTCCACCCCCATTTCCGTTTCCGCTTCCATTTCCATCCTTCTCCTTATCTTCCACACGGATGGTTGCCTGATCCCGCACTGCGCTTTCCTCACCAGTCTCGTCAGTAACTACAATAATCTGATTCATCAGATTCTGGTCTTTCAGATCTTTTGGAAGTACAACTTTTGCCTTTAAATTCACACAGCCACCAGGTGCGATTTCCTGGATTTTCGCCTGAGTTCTGCTTTTATTCAGGGTTATACCTCTCTGTTCCTGAAAAGTAGCTGTTACTCCGGCAAGCCCGAAACGTTCCGTAGTAACTACGGAATGCAGAGTCACCTCTCCGGTATTGTGAATACTGATCTGATAAGTCACAGTCTCCCCAGGGCTGGCGTTGTCGCAGTCAGCTGTTTTCTTTACCGTAAAAGAGGCTTTTCCCTGCTGTAATGTTAACTGTTTTTCTGCTGCTTTCTCCAACGAAACCGGATTTTCTGTTTTTGCAAAAAGCTCCAGCTCCAGATTACTTTTCTGATCCATGTCCGGATCTATATAAAAAGACAGGATTCGTGTTTCCCCTGCGGAAAGGCTTTCCAGCACTGCACCACTTTCCGAAACTTCAAGGCCAGGCTCCTTTTCCCACACAGGTACCAGTTCCTGTTCTTTTACTTTGGCCTGAAGGGAAATTTTATAAAAAGGTACCTGACCATTATTTGTCAGATTCACTGCCATATGAATGCGTTTTCCAGTATAAAGCGCCTTTTCCTTGGCTTCCATCTCCACTGAAAAATCCATGTGTGCAGCTGGTATCTCCAAACTCTTAGATAAGGCTTTACACAAAATGTTTTTTTCATTTTCCACTTTTTTTACAATGTAAACTCCGCCTCCATTTTCTTCTCCGCTTATAGCACCATTTGCATGCAAAATATCCTGACAGGTAGGAACTGTATGTTTTTCTGCTGGAAAACGATATTCATCCCGCAAGGTAACCGGAATTTTCAGCTGTTTGCCCTGTTCTCCCGAATTTATTTTCCAGCGGAATCCGGTTATACTGCTGGATCTTCCGTCAGCAGTCTCGATAGGAAGCTCCTCTTTCAGGCAGCCTTCAGGTGCCATAAACGAAGCATCTGGCTGAAAATATTCAGAAAGCCAGACTACCAGTTCGTAAGATGTTGGATGAGGTATTGTTTCATCCGAAAAATCATATTGATCATTTTCCAGGCTCCCGTCCTGATTTCCACTGCTGAATAAATTTTCATCGTCACTTTCATATTCCTGGTTTTCATTTTCCCGCGTAAGTGACGCCAGCCCATCTGCCTTTACAGAAATCACCGCCTGAAATTTCTGTAAATCTGTCCATGCCGCATCTTGGGCAACAGATAACCCGCCTTCCATTTCTGCTCCATATGCCACTGCCGGCTGCGCCGTGCATCCAACCAGCATCCCAGCTTCTGCAAGCAGACTTACTCCCACTGCCAGTATCTTTTTCCATATTCTGTTTTTCATTATAACTTCTCCTTTTCTACCCCTATTTTTCACTAATCTCTGTTATTAAACTACTATTTTACAAAACGGACTTGCCGCCTACTGGCGACATCACCATATAAATGAGTCACTGACAGCACATGGGAATCACACCTTTCTCACTTAAACAGATCCTATTCACAGCATTCCGAAGCAAATTTGCCTTGCCATTGTATGCATCCATTTTCAAAAAAGCGTATAAAACGCCCAGGTTAACAGGTTTCCTTCAAAAAACGGGTTATCTTGCGCCGAACCGGCGCGGTAGAAATTCTTTTCTGCAGAATGCAGAAACAAGATAGGTTTACTTTACCACACTTGGTCTTTAAATGCAATAAAGGGTCGGATTTTATTTTCATTTCATATTTTTTCGATTTCTTTTAGATTTGAGACACATTTTCCTCACAAATTGCCGATATAATGAATTTCGGATAGATGAAAAACCACTCTCTATCTCCCCCCTCAAAAATATAGGAAATGAGCCATCTGCCTGATGCGGATGGCTTTTCCTGTTTCAAGGACTTTTCTATTGCAATTCCCACCCTTAGCTTTTATAATGGAAGATATTACACAAGGATGTCCGGAGAAATCATTCATGTTGCTGTGAATACTTTCACAGTAATCCACTTAACTCTGATATCCGCATTATATTCTTGACAGAAACGAGGTATCTCCTATGAGTGAAAAAATCGTAGTAGTTGCATTAGGTCACAGAGCTCTCGGCACCACACTTCCAGAGCAGAAAGTAGCCACCAAAGCCGCAGCAAAAGCAATCGCAGATCTTGTTGAAGAGGGTGCCAAGGTGGTAATCTCCCACAGCAATGGCCCACAGATTGGCATGATCCACACTGCAATGAATGAATTTGGAAAGACACACCCGGATTATACATTCGCTCCTATGTCAGTCTGCTCCGCAATGAGCCAGGGCTACATTGGATATGACCTTCAGAATGCGATCCGCTCTGAATTTATCAGCCGCGGAATTTACAAACCTGTTGCTACCATTCTTACCCAGACTGTTATTGATCCATATGACGACGCTTTTGCAGATCCGGAGAAAATTATCGGACGTGTTCTCACTGAGGAAGAAGCTGAAGCAGAGGAAGAAAAAGGAAACTTTGTCACCAGACTTGCTGATGGCGGATACAGACGAATCGTAGCAGCTCCGAAGCCACAGAGAATCGTAGAGCTTGAGACTATACGAGCACTTCTCAATGCAGACCAGGTTGTTATCGCAGCCGGCGGCGGTGGAATTCCAGTGCTTGAGCAGGGCATCAACCTTCACGGTGCCAGTGCCATCATTGAGAAAGATCTTGCCGCAGGACTTCTTGCAGAAGAATTAAATGCCGATACTCTTCTGATTCTCACAAGTGTAGAGAACGTAAGTCTGAACCACGGTCAGGTAAATGAGCAGAAGCTTGGCAGCATCACTGTAGCGGACGCTAAGAAATACATTGAAGAGAACCAGTTTGCTTCCGGTTCCATGCTCCCCAAAATCGAAGCAGGTATTTCCTTTATTGAGAAAGGGGAAGGCCGGAGCACTGTGATTACTGATATGGCTCATGCCAAAGAGGGCTATGAAGGAAAAACAGGAACTACCATCCGCTAGAGCCTGTTTGCAAAAGGCTTTCCACAATATGTGCGTCACAATTTGTGGGAGATTTCACCCGGATAAGGGCGCTGTAGCGGGCTGCGGCAACCGAATTCGGGTGAAATTTCCCGCAAAGTGGGGCGTGCATATTGCGGGAATGATTTTTCAAACACGCTCTAAACATACAAAAAGAAACCTCCGACGAAATAAGTACTCATCTGACGAGGTTCCTTTTTTTACTATTTTTTACTATTATTTCCCCAATCTTAACGAGCAGTAAGCATCAATGCGGAATCTTCTGACTCTGTATTTATGATTCCGATCAGATCTCCCTCTTTCAGGGTAATCTTACGCTCCACGCCATCTGTCACTGTCATGCTTCCGTTTTCACCATCTTCTCCCATGATCATAAAACTCACAAAACCATTTGAACAGGAAGCAATGTAATATCCTGGGACAATGCCTCCATCCACATTTTCCCCAACCTCCAGCACATCTCCCGCCATCAGTTTATAAGAGGCTGAATCAGCCCCAGAGCCGAACATATCTCCAAATTCTTCTTCAAGTATCGGAGCAAGGCTGTCCTTCAGGGAATCCCGGATTTCCGGTAAGCTTGCGCAAATGATCACCAGGACCATGAGCCATCCAAAAAGGGAGCCTTTTTTCTTTTTTACTGGTTTCTGGGTGTAAACACTGCTTTTTTTAGCTGCAGTGCTGTAAGTTCCAGCTGTACTTTGTCTGCTCTTGGAATTATAATTCCCAGCAGGGACAGAGACCTTATTTCCATTCTTAGCAGCGCCAGTGCTGCCTCCATATGTACTTCCAGCTTTCACACTTCCCTTATTATAAAAATTCCCTGTGCCTGCACCAGCCAGTGACTTAGAGCTTCCTGTTCCCGTTTTCTGATCATGTTTATTTCCGGCTCTTGCCACGCCTGTTCCGGTCCCGGTCTTATATGCAGCACTTCCAGCCTTCTTATCTCCCAGCGGAATTTCCTCCTGGCGCATGATTGCCCGCGCCCGGCTGGTAGCATGACGGTAATGGTCACTTCTGTTCTCATTCAGATGATACAAAGTCTCATCATTTCTATAAGGCATTCCACACAGCTTACATCTGCCATTTACAACAGGCCCGTCGCAGACCTGGCACCTCTTTTTCTCCATAGACATCCTCCCGGTTCTCTGGTTATTCTGTTTCACCACAACCTGTAATTCCTGTTTTTGCTCCAACAGGGAAAAATCATCACATTCTTTGTCTTTTATTGTATCTTTTTTGCATATTTCTTGCAAGGTCTAAATTGCCAAGCGGGAAAATACCTGTTATAATAAACCGAGATTGTTCCTGTTCACGTTTTAGTAACCACAGAACATTATCGTGAACAGAAAACAGAGATTAACACAATCAACAAGGAGGATTCCCATGGAACAATTAAAAATTCCTATGGGCTATCATGCAGACCTTAATCTTCATGATACTCAGGTAGCAATTAAAACTGTGAAAGATTTTTTCCAGCAGACACTTGCACAGAAGCTGAACCTTCTGCGTGTCTCCGCACCTATATTTGTAGATCCACGTTCCGGCCTCAATGATAACCTGAACGGCGTGGAGCGTCCGGTAAGCTTTGACATCAAAGGCATGGACTGCAACGCTGAAATCGTACATTCTCTTGCAAAATGGAAGCGTTATGCACTGAAGAAATATGGTTTCTCTGTAGGTGAGGGCTTATACACCGATATGGTTGCCATCCGCCGTGATGAGGATGTTGACAACATCCATTCCATCTATGTAGACCAGTGGGACTGGGAGAAGATCATCACCAAAGAAGAGAGAAATGTAGAAACTCTCATTAACACTGTCCGTACTATCTACAGCGTACTCCGCAAGACAGAGAAATACATGGCAGTACAGTATGACTACATAGAAGAAATTCTTCCAAGAGAGATTGCATTCGTCTCCACAGAAGAGCTTGTAGACATGTATCCGGATCTTACCCCTAAGGAAAGAGAATACAAGATCGTCAAAGAAAAAGGCGCTGTTTTCCTTATGCAGGTAGGTAAGAAACTGACAAATGGCGAGCGCCACGACGGACGTGCTCCAGACTATGATGACTGGGAATTAAACGGCGATATTCTGGTATACTATCCTGTACTGGACATTGCCCTTGAACTTTCTTCCATGGGTATCCGTGTAGACGAGACAGCACTTGACAAACAGCTTACAGAAGCCGGCTGTGACGACCGCAGAGAGCTCCCGTTCCAGAAGGCCATTCTGAATAAAGAACTTCCATACACAATCGGCGGCGGTATCGGTCAGTCCCGTATCTGTATGTTCTTCCTGCGCAAGGCTCATATTGGAGAAGTACATGTTTCCCTGTGGCCTAAGGAAATGCAGGAAGAAGCTGCTAAAGGCGGTATTCCACTTCTGTAAAATAGAATCGAGGGATCAAATTGAATATACTTTTTTTCTTAACACCGAAAAGTGATATTGCCTACATTTTCGAGAATGAAACTTTGAGGCAGACTCTTGAGAAAATGGAACACCGGAAATTTTCCTGTATTCCTATTCTGAATCCAGATGGAAAATACGTAGGTACTATTTCTGAGGGTGATCTTCTCTGGGGAATGAAAAATCTGAACATCACGGATATGAAAACAGCCGAGGAAGTACCAGTTATGGCTATCTCCAGAAGAGCCACCTACAAACCGGTACACGTTGACTGCGACATGGAGGATCTCCTGGACCGCGCAATCAACCAGAACTTTGTGCCGGTTATAGATGATCAGGATCACTTTATCGGAATTGTCACAAGGAAAGAAATCATCAAATATTGTTATAAAGAAATGAAGAAAAACGCATAGGATTTTAAATCACCGCGTTTTTTCACACAAAAAAAAGACAACCTCAGTCCCATTTAAACCAATGGAAAAGGTTGTCTTTTTTCTTTTTACAGAACCTTAGACAAAAATTCCTTCAATCGCGGATTCTGCGGATTTTCAAAAAACTCCTTCGGCGCATTCTGTTCCTGAATTTTGCCGTCATCAATAAATAAAACTCTTGTTGCAACCTCTCTTGCAAATCCCATCTCGTGAGTAACTACAACCATAGTCATGCCGCTCTTTGCAAGCTCTTTCATCAGCTCCAGAACCTCTCCAACCATCTCCGGATCCAGTGCAGAAGTAGGCTCGTCAAAAAGCATAACATCCGGATTCATGGCAAGGGATCTTGCAATGGCAATACGCTGCTTCTGACCACCGGAAAGCATATCCGGATAAGCATTTGCCTTATCTGGAAGTCCCACACGAGCAAGAAGCTCGTCCGCACGTCTGGAAGCCTCTTCCTTTGTCATCAGTTTCAGGGCAACCGGTGCCATCATAATATTCTGCTTTACCGTCTTGTGTGGAAACAGATTAAACTGCTGGAAAACCATTCCGATCTTCTGACGATGTCGATTTATGTCAACCTTGGGATCTGTGATATCTGTTCCTTCAAACAGGATTTTACCTCCTGTAGGCTCCTCCAGAAGGTTGAGAGAACGAAGGAAAGTGGATTTACCAGAGCCAGATGGTCCAATAATGGCAACAACCTCGCCCTGACAGATATCTGTGGAAATTCCATCCAGAACCTGATTGGATCCAAACGCTTTTTTCAGATCCTGTACCTGGATCAAAACTTTACTCTTATCAACGCTCACTGGTTCTCAGTCTCCTCTCCAGTTTATTCATAAAGAAGGTCAATACCATGACCACGATCAGATAAATTGCAGCTGCTGCCAGAAGAGGCATAAAAGCATTGTAGGTACGGCTCTGGATCAGCATTGCACCCTTGGTCAGGTCCATCATTCCGATGTAACCGATAATAGAAGTTTCCTTGATCAGCACGATAAACTCATTTACCAGTGCAGGAAGCACATTCTTAAACGCCTGTGGAATGATAATAAGACGCATGGTCTGGGTAAAATTAAGTCCCAGGCTACGTCCTGCCTCTGTCTGTCCCTGATCAATTGACATGATTCCGGAACGGACGATCTCCGCAACGTAGGCACCTGAATTGATACCAAATGCCAGACTTCCTACCAGAATCTCATTGACACTTACAGAACCAAAAACTACAAAGTTCATGATCAGAAGCTGGATCACAGTAGGTGTTCCACGGATCACAGTCAGATAAACTCTGCAGATGGAGTTGGCAATTTTAAAATTCCCGGATTTATCGTGGGAAGAACGGATAATTGCCACCAGAAAACCGATACAGATACCGATCAACAGGGCGAAAACAGTGATGATCATGGTATTTTTCAAACCATCCAGCAGCCAGGTGTATCTGTCATCTTTTATAAAATTGATATAAAAATCGTGTCCAAATTTTTCAAACATATTATTTCCCTTTTTATTTGCTTATCTAATGGTGCAGTGCCTGCTTCTCTTTCGGCACCATTCCATATAGGAAAAGCTGCCAGAACTGTATGCTGGCTGTTTTCATTCTTTCAGTCAGTAACATTAGTAGGAGTCACCTTGATCTGCCTGTATCCAAAGCTTATACATTCCAAGCTTTTCCCAAACAGCATTCATCTAGGTGACTCACACTTCTCTGACAGCTTATGCTGTATTATTTCTATCAGTCAGCTTTTACAATGATAACCTGGCTTGCATTTGCATAGGTGTCTGTGAAATCAACGCTCTCCAGACGATCCTCTGTAACGGTCATTCCGGCAGCACCGAAATCAGCTTTTCCAGACTGCACTGCAGCAAGGATTGCATCAAACTCCATATCGTCGATCTCAAGCTCATATCCAAGCTTATCGCAGATTGCCTGTGCAATATCAGCGTCGATACCAACAATCTCATCACCGTCACGGTACTCATATGGCTCGAACTCAGCGTTTGTTGCCATTACAAGAGTTCCGTTGGAACGGTCTACATCTTCCGGAGACTCATATGGTGTCTCGCCAATGTTATCACCGATGTAGTTGTTCATAATATCATCAACAGTTCCGTCCTCTTTCAGTTCTTTTAATGCGCCGTTAATCTTGTCAAGAAGCTCATCATTGCCTTTCTTCAGGCAGATTGCATACTCTTCTTCAACGAATGGCTCGTCCAGGATCTTCAGTCCGTCTGCATTCTCAACAAATTTCTGAGCTGGCTGTGAGTCGATGATCACACAGTCAATCTGACCGGCCATAAGTGCCTGGATTGCTTCGCTTCCTTTGCTGTAACGCTTAACAGTTGCTCCGTCAGCCTCATATTCACTAGCTTCAATATCACCGGTTGTACCAAGCTGTACACCGATTGTTGCATTCTTAAGATCATCCTTTGACTCAACAGTTGCAGCAGATACGCCAGCAGTCATGGAAACTGCCATTACTGTGCCAAGTGCAAGAGCTACTAATTTTTTCATATTCTTTTCCTCCTCTTAATCTCATATACAGAACCAGTTCCTTATATCTTCATCCACATAGTAAGCTGTTGCTATTTATTTCTTCCACAACAACCGACTTCACAAGATGGGGACATAATTATTCATGCTTTCTGCATATTCATTCATCTATCTTTTCCTCATTTTATCAGCTTTTGGGAAAAATGCAAGAGTTTCCATAAATTTCCCCAACTTCTTTGTCATTATTTGGAAAAATTCACTTTTTGATAACAGATCTGTGTTATGATATGATTCGTGTGGAGTAATTAAATAATTGAATGACCAAGGCGTTAACCGCCTAAACAGGAGGTATTTGTTATGAAATTTACAAAAATGCATGGTATCGGCAACGATTATGTATATGTGAACTGTTTTAAAGAAACTGTGAAAGATCCATCAGCAGTTGCCAAATTTGTGAGTGACAGACATTTTGGAATTGGCTCAGACGGACTGATTCTGATTAAGCCGTCTGACATTGCAGACTGTGAGATGGATATGTACAACCTGGATGGTTCCCAGGGTGCTATGTGCGGCAATGGCATCCGCTGTGTAGCCAAGTATGCTTACGATTACGGCATTGTAAACAAGACCAGTATCAGCGTAGCGACCAAAAGCGGCGTGAAATATCTGGATCTTTCTATCCGTGACGGAAAAGTCAGTATGGTAAAGGTCAATATGGGCGCCCCTATTCTTCAGGCTTCTCTGATTCCAGTTGTATCTGAGTCTGAGCAGGTCGTAAATGCCCCTATTGAAGTAGACGGACAGATTTATCACTTTACAGCTGTTTCCATGGGAAATCCTCACGCCATCGTATACATGAATGACGTAGACGGGCTGGAAATCGAAAAGATCGGTCCATCTTTTGAAAACCATATAAATTTCCCTGACCGCGTCAATACCGAATTCGTAAAAGTCATCGACCGACACACTGTCCAGATGAGAGTCTGGGAGCGCGGTTCCGGTGAGACTCTGGCTTGTGGAACAGGTGCCTGCGCAGTTGCAGTTGCTTCTATTTTGAACGGGCTGGTTGACCGTGATCAGCCGGTTACCGTGAAGCTTCTTGGTGGCGATCTTAATATTTTCTGGGACGAAAATGACGATCAGGTTTATATGACTGGTCCGGCGACTACTGTATTTGATGGGGAAATTGATCTGGGATTTCTTGGAGAATGACTCAATAAAAAGGCCCTTGCGGACCGTAGGCATTTTGTAATGCTTACACCGCAAAGGCCATTATTCTTTCTACAATAAATACTGCACCACAGGCAAGAAGCGCCACAGTCAGCAGACTCTTCTCTTTGTACGCTGCAATCAGCGCCACTACAAATCCCACTACAGCTGAAATTACACTTGCCGTTGCCGACAAAATCGCCGGAAACGTCATAGCTGCCAGACAGGCATAGGGCACATAAAACAGAAATGATTTTATAAAAGGATTGGTAATCTCCTTCTTCGCCAGTGCCAATGGCAGCATACGGATCAAATATGTAACGCCAGCCATAACCAGGATATAAATATAAACATGCTTGGAGCTATTTCAG
>OQWD01000975.1_pt1 | contig 10449 bp, 8 predicted proteins | sample 1691631 | NCBI WGS metagenome assembly OQWD01 (sample SAMN03418283, study PRJEB22391) | human gut metagenome | biome: human-gut; feature: organic feature; material: feces | host: Homo sapiens | place: Italy | collected 2013-04 | reverse complement strand
GTGCCGGCACACAGCAGATCGAGCAGAACGTGAAAAAGCTGTTTCCAAAGGCACGCGTTCTTAGGATGGACGGCGACACGACAAAAACGAAAAACAGTTATGAAGAAATCCTGTCCTCATTTGCGGCGGGGGAGGCTGATATCCTGATTGGAACCCAGATGATCGTAAAAGGCCACGATTTCCCGAATGTCACGCTGGTGGGAGCGCTGGCGGCGGATCTCTCCCTGAATGCAGTCGATTACCGTGCCGGGGAGCGTACGTTCCAGCTGCTGACGCAGGCAGTCGGCCGCGCCGGAAGAGGCGAAAAGCCGGGAATGGCAGTCATTCAGACGTACCATCCCGAACATTACAGCATTCAGACGGCGGCAGAGCAGGATTACGGGACATTTTATGAGAAAGAAATGGACTACCGCCGTCTGATGGGATATCCCCCGGCGGCGGAGCTTCTGGCGATCCACGGAGCCGGGGAGGATGAAGCGCATCTGACGCAGGCGATGGAATACATTCGCAGATATCTCATCCGCATCCGGGGAAACCGCGAAGTCCAGATCATCGGCCCGGCAAGTGAGGCAGTGTCGAAAATCAATGACCTGTACCGCATGGCCGTGTATGTACGCGCGCCGCAGGAAGAGGTGCTGGCAGAGCTGCGGGAAAAACTGGAGCGGTATATCGAGATTAACAAAGGCTTCCGTACCGTTTATTTACAGTTTGACTTCAGCAGAAAGTATTAGTTTTTTCATACTATTTACACATAGATTATTTATAATAGAAGAGCAAAAGAAAGGAAAAGAATTATGGCAATCAGAGAAATCAGAGTCGTAGGCGACCGCGTATTAACGAAAAAATGCAGACCGGTGGAGAAGATGACACCAAGAATCAGCGAGCTGATCGACGACATGTTTGACACCATGTATGAGGCAAACGGTGTCGGCCTTGCCGCACCGCAGGTCGGCATCTTAAAAAGAATCGTAGTCATGGATGTGGATGGAACCCCACATCTTCTGATCAATCCGGAAATCCTGGAGACTTCCGGAAGCCAGACAGGAGCAGAAGGCTGCTTAAGCCTTCCGGGAAAATCCGGTACAGTAACCCGTCCGAATTACGTAAAGGTAAGAGCGCTGGACCGCGACATGCAGCCGTTTGAACTGGAGGGAACCGAACTTCTTGCCCGCTGCATCTGCCACGAGTGCGATCACCTCGATGGACATATGTATACAGAAAAAGTAGAAGGCGAACTCTGGGACAACACGTACGATGAGTATGAGGAGTACGAGGACGAAGAGTAAGTCTTAAAATAAAGGAGATGACTTCAGATGAAAGTGGTATTTATGGGAACCCCGGATTTCTCCGTGGGAACACTTGAGGCGCTCGTGGAGGCCGGTTATGAGATCACAGGCGTTGTGACCCAGCCGGACAAACCGAAGGGCCGCGGAAAACAGATGATGCCGACACCGGTGAAAGAGGCAGCCGAAAAACACGGCCTTCCGGTCTATCAGCCGCGCCGCGTGCGGGATGCAGAGGCGATCGAGGAGATCCGGAAAATGGAGCCGGATGTGATCGTTGTCGTTGCATTCGGCCAGATTATTACAAAAGAGATTCTTGAAATGCCGAAGTATGGATGCATCAACGTACATGCATCCCTGCTTCCGGCCTACCGTGGTGCAGCACCGATCCAGTGGGCGGTGATGAACGGTGATCCGGTAAGCGGTGTTACGATTATGAAAATGGATGAAGGCATTGATACCGGTGAAATGCTTTCGAAAGTGGAGATTCCGCTTGCGTCAGATGAGACCGGCGGCAGTCTTTTTGACAAACTTTCGGCAGCAGGTGCCAAGCTGCTGGTGGAGACGCTTCCTAAAATTGAAAAAGGCGAAATCACACCGGAAAAGCAGCCAAAGGAGAGCACGACAGCGTATGCACGAATGATTAAAAAAGAGGATGGAAGGATCGACTGGACGAAGAGTGCCGTTGAGATCGAACGTCAGATCCGTGCGATGAGCCCGTGGCCGAGTGCTTTTACAAAAGTAAACGGAAAGAACCTGAAAATCTGGGATGCCAAAGTCATTGCCATGTTCGGCGGCGATCTGTTCTCGAAAATTCCGGGACAGAATCCGACGAAGAGTGCCGGAAAAGTCTGGGTGGCAGATGAGACAGGCCTCCATGTAAAGACGGGAGACGGCATTCTGGTGATCGAGGAGCTGCAGCTCGAAGGAAAGAAACGGATGAAAGCCGCCGATTTCCTGCGCGGCTATGCGATCGAGCCGGGTACCAGACTTGGCGAATAAAAGAGAAAAAGCAACCTGAAGTTGAGGCGGGGAACGGCACAGCGGTGTGATGGCTGCTGTGCCTGAGAAAAAAGGAGAAAAACGATATGGGACTTTTTTATGACAGTACGTATCTGCTGGTGATTCTTGCCGCACTGATTTCCATGGCGGTATCCGCCCGCATGAACACGATTTTCAGCAAATATCAGACCGTCCGCTCGTACAGCGGCATGACGGGACGCGAGGCGGCGATGCGCATTCTGCATCAGGCCGGCATCTACGATGTGACCGTCCGCCACGTATCCGGTAAACTGACCGACCACTATGATCCGCGGACAAAAACCGTGAATTTATCGGATGCGGTTTACGATTCAACCTCGGTCGCAGCGATCGGCGTCGCAGCGCATGAGTGCGGCCATGCCGTACAGCACAATACGGATTACGTGCCGCTGAAAGTAAGAAGCGCCATTGTTCCGGCAGCGAACCTTGGATCCCAGCTTTTCTGGCCGCTGTTCCTGATCGGACTGATTTTCAGCCTTCCGATGCTGGTAAAAGCCGGGATCTGGCTGTTTGTGCTGGCACTGGCATTCCAGGTGGTAACACTTCCGGTCGAGTTCGATGCGTCGAGAAGAGCATTAAAAATGCTCAGTGAGGGCGGTATGGTGACAGAGACGGAACACGACGGAGTCAAGAAAGTACTCTGGGCTGCAGCCATGACATACGTGGCAGCGGTGATCGGTTCTCTGCTGCAGCTGCTCCGGCTGCTGATTTTATCCGGAGCATTTAGGAGAAATGATGACTGATACAATCAATACAAGAGAGCTGATTATGAACATTCTGCTTGAGATGGACAGGGAGAAAACGCCCTGCCATCTTGCTGTAAGGGACGCCCTCGATAAATACCAGTTCCTGCCGCGGCAGGACCGTGCGTTTATCAAGCGGGTCTGCGAGGGAACCGTGGAATACGGTATCCAGAATGACTACATCATCAATCAGTATTCCAAAATCAAGATCAACAAATGCAAGCCGGTGATTCGTGCGATCTTACGGATGTCGGTGTACCAGATCCGTTTTCTTGACGCAGTACCGGATTCGGCAGTCGTCAATGAGGCGGTGAAACTGGCGGAAAAGAAGCATTTTTACAACTTAAAGGGCTTTGTCAACGGCGTTCTGCGCACGATCGTGCGGGAGAAAGATCATCTGCCGATGCCGAAGGAGAACAATACTACGCAGTATCTTTCCGTGAAATACTCCATGCCGGAATTTCTGGTTGAGGAGTTCGTATCCCAGTACGGAAAAGAAACGGCAGAAACGATGATGGCGGATTTCCTGAAAGAAAAACAGGTGACGATCCGTATCAACCGCTGGAACAATACGATCGAGGAGACGAAGAAAAGCCTGGAAAGCCAGGGGGCAGAGCTGGAAAAAGCGCCGTATCTTGGCGAGGCGTTCTATCTGAAAAACTTTGAGACGATCGCATCACTGAATGCCTTCCAGGAAGGCCGGTTCCAGATTCAGGATGTGAGCTCCATGATGGCGGCGCATCTGGCGGATCCAAAGCCGGGTGACCAGGTGCTGGATCTCTGCGCGGCACCGGGTGGAAAGAGCCTCCATGCAGCAGATAAAATGAGAAATCAGGGATGCGTGGAAGCGCGTGATCTCACCGAATACAAGGTCGATCTGATCCGGGAAAATGTGCAGAGAGCAGGTGTTTCCTGCGTCGTGCCGAAGGTAAAAGATGCGGAACAGCTCGATGCGGAATGGATCGGAAAAGCGGACGTTGTGATTGCGGACCTGCCGTGCACCGGATACGGCGTCATCGGCAGAAAGCCGGATATCAAATATTACGCTTCAAAAGAAAAAGAAGAGGAGCTGGTACGGATTCAGCGGGCAATCCTTGCAAATGCCGCATCGTACGTAAAGCCGGGCGGCACACTGCTGTACAGCACATGTACCGTCAACAGAAAAGAAAACAGCGAGAATGCCGCATGGTTTCTGGAACAGTTCCCGTTTGAAGCAGTCAGTCTGGATGAACTGCTGCCGGATGAGCTGAAAAGCGGAGAAACGGCCAAAGGACAGCTGCAGCTGATCCCGGGGGTACACAAGACAGACGGATTTTTCCTTGCAAAATTCCGGAAAACAGAGAAAGGACGGGCGTAACAGATGGATATTAAATCAATGACCTTAGACGAATTAAAGGACGCCTGCCAGCAGATGGGAGAAAAGCCGTTCCGTGCCAAACAGTTATACGACTGGATGCATCATCGTCTGGCGGGCAGCTACGATGAGATGACGAATCTCTCGCTTGCCTTCCGGGAAAAATTAAAGGAACAGTATCCGCTTACCTGTCTCGAAAAAGTGCAGGTGCAGGAGTCCAAAATCGACGGAACGAGAAAATACCTGTTCCGCCTTAGCGACGGCAACGTGATCGAGAGCGTCTGGATGAAGTACCACCACGGAAATTCCGTCTGCATCTCATCCCAGGTCGGCTGCCGGATGGGCTGCCGCTTCTGCGCGTCCACAATCGGCGGACTCGTGCGGTGCCTGACTCCGTCGGAGATGCTCGACCAGATTTACCGGATTCAGGAGGACACCGGGGAGCGGGTCTCCAATCTGGTTGTCATGGGAACGGGTGAGCCGATGGACAACTACGACAATCTGGTGCGCTTCGTGCGGCTGCTTTCGAGCCAGGAAGGACTCAACATCAGCCAGAGAAACATCACCGTTTCCACCTGCGGAATCGTACCGAATATGTACAAATTGGCAGATGAGGGACTCCAGATCACCCTGGCACTTTCCCTTCATGCGCCGAACGATGAAAAGCGCCGCGAGCTGATGCCGATTGCCAATAAATATTCTATTGATGAAATTCTCGATGCATGCCGCAATTACTTTGCAAAAACAGGCCGTCGGATTACATTTGAGTACTCTCTCGTTGGCGGGAAAAATGACAGCGAAGCCGATGCAAAAGAGCTTTGCGCGCGGATTTCGGATATCAACTGTCATGTAAATCTGATCCCGGTCAACCCGATCAAAGAGCGCGATTACGTGAAATCAACGAAAAAAGTCGTAGAGAATTTCAAAAATAAACTTGAAAAATACGGAATTAATGTTACTATTAGAAGGGAAATGGGCGCCGATATTGACGGAGCCTGTGGACAGTTAAGAAAAAGTTTTATCGATAAATCAAACGAACAGCCGTAAAAAGCGGCTGTCAATACAGGAGAAAAAAGCATGAAGGTATTTTCTGCAACCGATATCGGACAGAAACGGACGATGAACCAGGATTTTGTGTTTGCCTCCGCCTCTCCGGTCGGAAACCTTCCGAACCTCTTTGTCGTTGCAGACGGCATGGGAGGCCATAACGCGGGCGATTTTGCTTCGCGTTACGGTGTTTCTGTACTGGTGGAATCTGTAAAAAGGGATACGAATTTCAACCCGGTGCGGATTATTCGGCATGGAATTGAAGCAGCAAACAGCCAGATTTTTGAGCAGGCAAAACGAGATATATCCATGGAAGGCATGGGTACGACGATGGTAGTAGCTACGGTTGTCGGCAACTATGCCTACGTTGCAAACGTAGGAGACAGCAGGCTGTATCTGGCAGCAGATGGCACGTTTGACCAGGTGACGCAGGACCATTCCCTGATTGCAGAGATGGTGCGCCTTGGAGAACTCACTCCCGAGCAGGCGCGGAATCACCCGGACAAAAACATTATTACCAGAGCAGTAGGCACACAGGATACCGTAAAGATTGATTTCTTTGACATTCAGCTTGAAGAGGGCAATCAATTGGTGATGTGCTCGGACGGCCTTTCCAACATGGTAACGGATGAGGAGATTTTCGAACTCATCTGCCGAGAAGACGGTGAGGACAAGGCGAAACGTTTAATTGATAAAGCAAATGCAAATGGCGGCAGAGACAATATCGCAGTCATTGTCGTTGAACCATTTACAAACGAGGTGAAAGAATGTTAAAAGAGGGCGTTATTTTAGGAGAACGATATGAGATCATAAGCCGGATCGGTTCCGGCGGTATGGCTGATGTCTACAAAGCAAAAGACCACAAGCTGAACCGCATGGTGGCCGTCAAGGTTTTAAAACCGGAATTCCGGGAGGATAAAACCTTTATCCGCAAGTTCCGCACGGAGGCACAGGCCGCAGCAGGACTGTCCCATCCGAATATTGTAAACGTGTACGATGTCGGGGAGGACCGCGGCGTTTACTATATCGTCATGGAGCTTGTCGAGGGAATTACTCTGAAGGATTACATTGACCGCAAAGGGAAACTGAGCGTAAAAGAGGCAACCAGCATCGCCATTCAGGTTTCCCTTGGTCTTGAAGCAGCACACAACCGCAATATTGTACACCGCGATGTCAAACCGCAGAACATCATCATTTCCACAGACGGAAAAGTAAAACTTTCCGACTTTGGTATTGCAAAGGCAACTTCTTCCAATACGATCAGTTCGAACGTTATGGGAAGCGTACATTACAGCTCTCCGGAGCAGGTGCGCGGCGGATATTCGGACTATAAGAGTGATATCTATTCCCTTGGCATCACCATGTACGAGATGGTAACCGGAAGAGTGCCGTTTGACGGCGATACCACCGTTGCCATCGCAATCAAGCATCTGCAGGAGGAGATTGAATCTCCATCCAAATATACCCCGAACCTTCCGTTCGCACTGGAGCAGATCATCTTAAAATGTACCCAGAAGAGCCCGGACCGCCGTTACAATAACATGGCGGAGCTGATCGACGACTTGAAGCATTCGCTGATGGAGCCGCAGGGCAATTTCGTAAAAGTAACTCCGTTAAGTTCTCACGCCGAGACTGTTATGGTATCCGCAGAGGAGTTAAGCCAGATCCGTTCCGGCGCAGCAGCAAAGGCAAATGCGCAGACGGCAGAGGAGCCGGCCCGCAAGCGCTACAGCAAGATCGAGGATGAGGAAGAGGACGAAGATTACAGCTACGAGGACGAAGAAGACGAGGATGAGGACGAAGAAGAGGATGACCGCGATTCCTACGATGAGGATGACGACGATTCCTACTACGACGATGACGACGATGACAAAGCCGGAAACAAACTCGAAAAGATCATCACAATCGGCGGTTTTGCGATTGCAGCCATCATCATCTGCATGCTGATCTACTTTATTGCACAGGCAGCCGGCATTGTCGGCGGAAAAGGACCGACCGCAGCTTCTTCCAGTTCCGCATCATCTTCGAGCAGCACGGAAGTTGTTTCTTCCAGCAGCAAAGAAGAGGAAAAAGTAACCGTTCCGGATCTGACCAATAAAACCGAGGCAGATGCAACCGCACTGGCAAACAGCCTGAAGCTTGGTGTAGTCAACGGCGGAACCGAGGCATCGGATGTCATTGAAGCAGGAAAGATCTGCCGCCAGGATCTGAAACCGGGAACGAAAGTCGATAAAAATGCAACGATTACGTATTATGTAAGCTCCGGAAAAGAAACCGTAACGATTCCGACCGGCATTGTGGGAACACAGAAAGACGCTGCAAGCGCTGCTCTGACCCAGCTTGGACTTCAGGTTTCTACCACAGAGGATTTCAGCGATACCGTTGCCGAAGGATACGTAATTTCCGTTGATCCGGCCGAAGGAAGCCAGGTTGCACCGGAATCCACCGTTACCCTCGTTGTCAGCAAGGGATCAAAGGACGCGGAAGAAATTGCAATCCGTGATGTAATTGGTCTGGATGAGGAAACTGCAAAATCAATCCTGAGCGATTTCAATATTATTGTAAAAACAGGAACCAGCAGCAAGGTGGCTGAGGGTGAAGTCATGGAGGTTGACCCGGCAATCGGAACCAAGGTGAAGAAAGGTTCGGACGTTACGATTTATGTCAACAGCCCAAGTGCACAGCCAACGACGCCGGATGAGAATACACCGACCCCGACACCGGCCGAGCCGGGCGCAAATACCGCTACGGATGTTACCTGGTCCTGCAGCCAGACCTTAAGTGCGCCGGATCAGTATCAGGGTGGTATTGCAAAAATTGAGCTGATCCAGGATGATGGAAACGGAAACGAGACCTCCATCACCATCATGGACGGACAGGCCATTACGAGTTGGCCGTATTCTGTCAACACCAACTGGAGTGCTTCATCGTCTGCTTCTTCTACCGGAAGAATCGTCTTCTATGAGATGGATTCGAGCGGAAGTTATCAGGCAATTGCACAGTACCAATCGGTTCCGTTGAGTGAAGGGTGAGTATGACAGGAAAGATTATGAAAGGAATTGCCGGATTCTACTACGTAGACGTAGAAGAATCCGGCATTTATGAGTGCAAAGCAAAAGGAATTTTCCGAAAGGAAGGCCAGAAACCGCTCGTCGGAGATCTTGTGGAAATCGAGATTCTGGATGAAGCGGAAAAAACAGGAAATATGACCCGGGTTCTGCCACGAAAAAAGGAACTGATCCGTCCGGCAGTGGCCAATATCGATCAGGCGCTTGTGATTTTTGCGCTGGAAAATCCGACCCCGAACCTGACGCTTCTGGACCGTTTTCTTGTGATGATGGAACAGCAGAACGTTCCGACGGCAATCTGTTTCAATAAAAGAGATCTTGCGGGGGAAGATTACACAGACCATCTGCGAAGCGTCTATGAGAACTGCGGTTACCGTGTCTTTACGGTGAGTGCAGCGAAAGAGCAGGGCATGCAGGAAGTGGAAGCATACCTGAAAGGGAAAACAACGGTGGTAGCCGGTCCGTCCGGCGTCGGAAAATCTTCGATCACAAACCGGATGCAGAAAGAAATCCAGATGGAGACCGGAGAGATCAGCAAAAAGCTGAAAAAAGGAAAACACACGACGCGCCATTCCCAGATGATCCCGATCGACCATGAGACGTATCTGTGCGATACGCCGGGGTTCAGCTCGCTTTATACAACCGATATGGAAAAAGAGGAGCTGAAAAACTTTTTCCCGGAATTTCATCCGTACGAAGGAAAATGCCGTTTCCTCGGCTGCATCCACGGAAAAGAGCCGGGCTGTGCCGTTAAAGAGGCACTGGAACAGGGAAATATCAGCAAAGAAAGATTTGAAAATTATACCATGTTCTATGAAGAACTGAAAGAACAGGAAAAGAGGAGATACTAGCATGAGCCGAGTATATCAGTTGGCACCTTCTATTTTATCCGCAGACTTCAACCGTCTCGGAGAACAGATCCAAAGGGTAGAGAAAGCAGAGTGCCGGTGGCTTCATATCGATATTATGGATGGGATGTTTGTACCATCCATTTCGTTTGGAATGCCGGTGGTAAAGTCGATCCGAAAAGAAAGCAGTCTGTATTTTGATGTTCATATGATGGTAAAGGACCCGGAGCGGTACGTAGAAGAATTTCAAAGCTGCGGGGCGGATATGATCACGGTTCACGCGGAGGCATGCCGCGATCTGGCAGAAACCGTGAAAAAGATTCATGAAACAGGCGCAGATGCCGGAGTTGCCGTAAATCCGGATACGCCGCTTTCTGCGGTTACGGACGTGATGGATCAGGTAGAAATGATTCTGATTATGAGCGTTTATCCTGGCTTCGGCGGCCAGAAGTATATCCCGGAGTCGACGGAGAGGATCCGTACGCTCCGCAGAATGCTGGATGAAAAGGGACTGGAGCATGTGCACATTCAGGTCGATGGCGGCATCAACCGCGCGACCATCGATGAAGTCCTTGCGGCAGGTGCCAACATCATCGTGGCAGGCTCTGCTGTATTTGGCAGCAACATCGAGCAGAACGTGCGCGAGCTGCAGGAAAAAATTTCTTCATACAGCGACATATCTCCCATCATCGTCGCAGCCAAATCTGATATGTTTCTTTTTCCAAAATACGATAACGGTAATTTTTTCAATCTATTGGCAATATCGACTCTGACATTTGCGCTCTCACTGTAAACGTTCGTATATAGACGGGTATAGTCCCATCTTGCAACAAAAAACATAACAAAAAGCATTGCCAATATAATAAGTACATAATTTTGTGGTGTTAATGCTATCGCCTCTTCCGCAGTATCCATATCGCTTAGCGATTGAAATATAAACATAAATGCAATCATCGGCGGAAACATCTTCGTCAAATTTAAAATCGTACGGGAAAAAACAGCTTTTCTTAAATTGTTTGCTCCGGTCTGCGACATCGCATATTTTTTCATAAAATAATTAATCAT
>OQWD01000962.1_pt1 | contig 10542 bp, 6 predicted proteins | sample 1691631 | NCBI WGS metagenome assembly OQWD01 (sample SAMN03418283, study PRJEB22391) | human gut metagenome | biome: human-gut; feature: organic feature; material: feces | host: Homo sapiens | place: Italy | collected 2013-04 | reverse complement strand
ATCTAATTGTTCCCGATTGCCAAGCAGCAAGAACTGATTTGAAATGTGGGAGAATTCAGTTATGGAGCTTATAAATAATACAACAAAGACTCTTAAAGACGATTTGTCTGTAGAGATCAAGCAAGGCAGCAAAGTGTCCATTGCGGCGGCTTGCTTCTCTATCTATGCCTTTCAGGAGCTGAAAGAGCAACTTTCGCAGATTGAGCAACTCCGCTTTATTTTTACCTCTCCGACTTTCGTAACCGAAAAGGCCAAAAAGGAACGGCGTGAGTTCTACATTCCTCGCATGACCCGTGAAAGAAGCCTTTACGGAACAGAGTTTGAAATCAAGCTCAGGAATGAGCTGACCCAAAAAGCCATTGCGCGAGAGTGTGCAGAGTGGATCAGACAGAAAGTCACTTTCAAGTCAAATATCAGCGATAAATCCATTCAGGGACAAATCGTAGTTGACGGTGTCGGCTATACACCTATCAATAACTTCACTACGGTTGAGCTTGGCTGCGAGAAAGGCAATGTAATCAGCACAACAATCGTGAAAGATGAGTCCCTTGCCCGTACTTTGCTTGCCGACTTTAATGAGATATGGAATGACAGCAAGGTGCTTCAAGTCGTTACTGATGAAGTAATTGACAGCATTACCGCCGCATATAACGAAAACTCTCCCGATTTTATCTACTTTGTGACGCTATATAACATCTTCAATGAGTTTTTGGAAGATGTGTCCGAAGATGTTTTGCCCAACGAAGCGACCGGTTTTAAGGAAAGCAAGATTTGGGGGATGCTCTATAACTTCCAGCGAGATGCCGCTCTTGCTATCATAAACAAACTTGAGAAGTTCAACGGCTGTATCCTTGCAGACAGTGTTGGTCTTGGTAAAACCTTTACCGCCCTTGCCGTTATTAAATACTACGAAAACCGCAACAAGTCCGTTCTTGTGCTTTGCCCCAAGAAACTGACGAACAACTGGAATACCTATAAGGATAACTATGTCAATAACCCCATTGCCGCCGACCGGCTTCGGTACGATGTGCTTTATCATACCGACTTAAACCGCACCCACGGCACATCAAACGGGCTTGATCTCGACAGACTGAATTGGGGCAATTATGACCTTGTGGTAATTGATGAGTCCCACAACTTCCGTAATGGCGGCAAATTAGTTGAGAACCCGGACGAGGACACCAAGGATAACCGCTATGTTACCTTGATGAAGAAGGTCATCAGAGCCGGAGTAAAGACGAAGGTGCTGATGCTTTCTGCAACGCCGGTTAATAACCGCTTCAATGATCTGAAAAATCAGCTTGCTCTTGCGTATGAAGGGCATACGGATTACATAGACGAAAAGCTCAACACTACCCGTTCCATCGACGAAATTTTCAGGAACGCACAGCGGGCGTTTAACACTTGGAGCAAGTGGGAACCGTGCGACCGCACGACTGAAAACCTTCTCAAAATGCTGGACTTTGATTTCTTTGAAGTGCTGGATAGTGTGACCATTGCCCGCTCAAGAAAGCATATTCAGAAGTATTACGATATGGCAGACATCGGCACCTTCCCGACAAGGCTAAAGCCGATCTCACTTCGTCCACATCTTACTGACCTGAAGGAAGCCATCAGCTACAACGAGATTTTTGAGCAGCTTATGCTCCTGACACTGACAATCTATACGCCGACGCACTACATTCTGCCAAGTAAGATGGAGAAGTATGCCGAGCTATACGGTGACAACAGAGTCAATGTCGGCTTTACGCAGGCGAACCGTGAGCAGGGCATCCGCCGTCTGACCGCCATCAACCTGATGAAGCGTATGGAAAGCTCCGTCTATTCGTTCAATCTGACGCTGACCCGCATCAAGGATTTGATAAACAGCACGATAGAAACGATTGACCGCTTTGATAAACACTCCAGTACGACCCTCGACCTGACGGATATTTCCGATATGGACGAGTTCGACGCCGAGGATCAGAACTCGGATGACCTGTTTTCTTTTGGCAGGAAGGTCAAGATTGACCTTGCCGATATGGACTATGTATCCTGGCGGGACAGCTTGGCGAAAGATGCCGATGTGCTTGAACTGCTGACCTTGCTGGTCGGGGATATTACACCGGAACACGACTCAAAGCTGCAAGAGCTTTTCCGGGTGATTGATAACAAAATCGCTCACCCCATCAATAAGGGCAATAAAAAGCTGATTATCTTCACCGCTTTTGCGGATACCGCCGGTTATCTCTATGATAATGTCAGTCGCTATGTCAAGGATAGGTATGGACTGAACACCGCAATGGTATCCGGCTCTGTTGAGGGACGGACGACTTGCCCCAAGCTCCGTGCCGACCTGAACACGGTGCTGACCTGCTTCTCGCCTATCTCGAAGGACAAGGAACTGCTGATGCCGGGGGATAAGACGGAAATTGATGTGCTGATCGCCACCGACTGTATTTCCGAAGGTCAGAACTTGCAGGACTGCGACTACCTCATCAACTACGACATTCACTGGAATCCCGTTCGCATCATTCAGCGATTCGGGCGTATCGACCGTATCGGAAGCCGCAATAAGGTCATTCAGCTTGTGAACTTTTGGCCTGATGTAACCCTTGACGATTACATCAATCTGAAAGCCAAAGTTGAAACCCGTATGAAAATCGTGGATATGACCGCTACGGGCGATGATAACCTGCTCAGTGACGAGGAAAAGACAGACCTTGAATACCGAAAGGCACAGCTCAAGCGCTTGCAGGATGAGGTCGTAGACATTGAGGATATGACAACGGGCATCTCCATTATGGACTTAGGGTTAAACGAGTTCCGGCTTGATCTGCTTGACTACATCAAGCACCACCCTGACATAGACAAAACGCCCTTCGGCTTGCACTCGGTTGTTCCTGCAAGCGAGGATATGCCTGCCGGTGTGATCTATGTCCTGAAAAATCGCTCCAACAGCGTGAACATCGATAATCAGAACCGGCTGCACCCCTTCTATATGGTGTATATCGGCAATGACGGAGAGGTCATCTGCGACCACCTTTCTCCGAAGCAGATGCTTGATAAAATGCGTTTCCTCTGCAAAGGAAAGACAGAGCCGATTCCCGAAGCCTACAAGCCGTTTAACAAAGAAACCCGTGACGGCAGAAATATGTCGCAGCTTTCCAAGCTGCTTGGCGATGCCATTGCTTCCATTATTGAAGTGAAGGATGAGAGTGACATTGACAGCTTCTTGGGCGGCGGTCAGGTCAGCTTTCTGTCAAATGAGATCAAAGGACTGGACGACTTTGAACTGATATGCTTCTTAGTCGTGCGATGAGGTGAGAGTATGCTCGGACTTCCCAAGTCAACCGAAATGAGCAAGCAGCTTCCGAAGAGGGCTGTCTATGCGAAGTTCCAAATGAACACGGCGGCAAAGGAGAAAATCGACGCCGATATATCGAGGATCACCATTGTCAACGAGATCACACCGGCGAAAATCAACATTCCCGCCGGAGAGAAAGTCAGGAGTTTCTTTGTCCTGCTTGTGGCGCTGAAAAAGAAAGACTTTGATGAGAAAACGGTTGCCACGCTGTCAAAACTCATTCCGCAGATCATCCTGTTTGTACTCGAATTTGAGGGGCAAAGCAAGCTGGCAATCTATCACACCAAGCTGATGCAGACGGATTGGAAGCTCACCGAAAGCTGTACCATTGAACTGCGGGGCTTGAATCTCGATAAAGTATGGGAAAACATCGTGGTGGACATCGGCGGCGTGAGCATCGCAGACGGCAATACCCTTGATGAGCAGATAGCAGCCGATGAGCGCCGACAGAAAATTGAGAAAGAGATCGCCAAGCTGGAAAAGCAGGCACGGGCTGAAAAACAGCCGAAAAAGAAGTTTGAGCTTGTGCAGCAGATAAAAAAACTGAATACAGAAATGGGGAAACTAAAATGACTTTAGGAGACATTGCATCTGTTGCGACATTAATACTTTTTGCTTTTTACTTTATTGGAAGAATTATCACAATCGCCAGAAACCGATATGTTTTTACCGACGAGCTAAGAATGATGGGGGCAGAATTTGATAATAAAGAGTTTGACATTGTTGAAGTTTTTGATTTAGAGAAAGAAGTGAACAATACATTTATCTTAACTTCAAGGCAAGGAATATACGATTTGGCTGTATATCGAATACTGTATGATAGTGATTTCAATCAAATCGGGCGCAAAAGACTCGAAAAAAGCTCATATAGTTTTCTTAATGTTGGTCAGTCTCTGGCATTCCGAGTAACATCGCCGGAGATATTCACAACATACGAGGTCGAGTATAATACTCCAGATTATAAGCGGGTAACGATAGCGTTATGGGACAATCCCAAAAATGGAGTTTTATCAGAGAGTGCTAAACCAAAAAACACATTTAAGAGCGTAATGTTCCACTTGTTTAACTAAGGAGAAGAATATGGATAAATTGAGAATGCAGACAGCGAACAAGGCTGATGAGAATTTCAGGCGGCTGGCGGCGATGTTTCCCAATGCCGTGACGGAAACGATTGACGAAAACGGCGAGGTCGTCCGTGCAATCGACAAGGATGTGCTGATGCAGGAGATTGCCTGCACCGTGGTGGACGGAAACGAGGAGCGCTATCAGTTCACTTGGCCGGACAAGAAGAAGTCCATTCTTCTTGCCAATGCCCCGATCAATAAGACGCTGCGACCTTGCCGGGAGGAAAGTGTGGACTTTGATACTACCGAAAACCTCTATATTGAGGGCGACAATCTCGAAGTGTTGAAGCTGTTGCAGGAAACCTATCTTGGAAAAATCAAGATGATTTATATTGATCCTCCGTACAACACCGGCAATGACTTTGTATATGAGGATGACTTTGCCCAGAGCACAGATGAGTACCTTGCTAACAGCGGGCAATACGATGAAGATGGCAACCGTATGGTGCAGAACACCGAGAGCAACGGTCGTTTCCATACCGATTGGCTGAATATGATTTATCCGAGATTGAAGTTGGCAAAAGATTTGCTTTCTGATGATGGCGTGATATTTATTAGTATCGATGACAATGAAATTGATAATCTTACTCGTTGCTGTTCGGAAATTTATGGAGAATCAAACCTCGTTGCAACATTTGTAGTAGCTTCCAACTCCGCAAAAAACAACTCAAAATTTGTGTCTGTAACTCACGAATACCTTCTGTGTGTAGCAAAAAACAAGGAGGCAACTCCCGTTGGGTGGGCAGTCGCTAAAACAAACTCCGACAGCTTTATAAAAGTTTCTCAGCAACTTTTGAAAAGTGGAAAATCAATGGATGAAATACATTCAGAGCTGTTAGCCCTTGTTAAGTACCCGAAATATTATGAGTTCGACCATTACACATATGTTGATAAAAGAGGGCCTTTCCGTGCATCTGACTTAACCGCTCCGGGTAGCAAAGCAAAATATGATATTATTCATCCTGTAACTAAAAAGCCTTGTAAGACAGGTGCTCGTGGATGGGCATACTCAGAATCTGAAATGCAAAAGCTAATAGATAACGACTATATTCTTTTTGGCTCAACAGAGGACGTGATGCCGCAGTTGAAGAATTATCTGTTTGATAACGAAAAATCGCTACCAAAATCGGTGCTCTTTTTCGATTCACAGTCATCTACAAAGTGGATGAAAGCACAAAATTTTGGTTTTGATTTTCCAAAATCAATTGATTATATCAAGTTTGTACTCTCTATGTATCCTCAGACAGAGTGTGAGATTCTCGATTTCTTCTCCGGCTCTGCTACAACCGCCCACGCCGTTATGCAGCTCAACGCTGAAGACGGCGGGCACCGTAAGTTCATTATGGTTCAGCTTCCTGAAAAAACAGAAGAAAAGAGCGAAGCCTACAAAGCAGGGTACAAAACTATCTGCGAAATTGGAAAGGAACGCATACGCCGAGCGGGAGCAAAAATTAAGGAAGAAGCCGGACTTGCTGCACCGAATCTCGATGTAGGTTTCCGTGTTCTGAAGTGTGATACCTCCAATATGAAAGAGGTCTACTACAATCCTGCGGAGTATGAAGCCAGCCTGTTCTCCAGCCTTGAGGACAACATCAAAGAGGACAGAACGCCGGAGGATCTGCTGTTCCAAGTGATGCTGGATTTGGGCGTACTGCTCTCCAGTAAAATCGAGGAAACCACCATTGCCGGCAAGAAAGTGTTCAATGTGGAGGACAACTATCTGATCGCCTGCTTTGACAGCGATGTAACCGAGGAAACCATTAAAGCCGTTGCCAAGCAGAAGCCCTACTATTTCGTGATGCGTGACAGCTCTATGGCAAGCGACAGCGTGGCAACCAACTTTGATCAGATCTTCGCCACCTACAGCCCGGACACAGTAAGGAAGGTGCTGTAATGAACGCACTGTTGCCATCCGCTTGTACAAGCTGTATTTTCAATTTCACTTTGCCTATTGGATGGAATGAAGTTGGAGTAATTGCAACGGCTGTTGCTGTAATTGTTGCACTATTTGCAAATCGGGGTGCAAAAAAACAATTGGCAAGTGCGCTAAAAATACAGGAACAGTCGAAAAATGTATCGCTGTTTGAACAACGCATAAAGGTCATTGATGGTATTCGAGAAGGAACGATCCCTTCAAAAACAGCTATAAAGGTTCTCTTTAACGAGGAAATCTATAGTGTATATGAGCAGCTCTGCGACGCTAAACTTCACTATAAAGTTGCGGAAAGTGACGAAGGCACATTTTTCTCCGCCATATCTGAGGAGAGTGGCATAGTACACGCTGATGATAATGTTAAAGAGAAAATTCAGGAATATGAGGATTTTATGGATCGACCTGATTGCCCAGCGAAAATTAAAGAAGATTATTTGAAATATTGCAGCGACAACGAAGCGTGGTGGTCGGACACTGGATTGAGCGATGACAGGCGAACCTATAACCACGCAGAAATTCGTGGCCGAATGATAAAATCTCACCAAGATATAGAAACGCACACCGAGCGCTTGATTGGGCTGATGGAGAAGTTTGTTACCAACTCTATTGCGCCGATTGAGACTTAGAAAGCGGGGAATAGAATGAAATTTAATTTCAAAATACAACAATACCAAACCGATGCGGTTGATGCCGTTGTGCGTGTCTTTCAGGGGCAGGGCTTTCACGATAAGATCAGCTATATCCGTGACCGGGGCAAGGTCAAAGCGGAGCCGTATCAGATGACCCTCGGTATGTCCGATGAGGAGCTTGAAGTCATCGATCCGCTGAACGATACCGGTTATAAAAATGAAGCGGTAGAGCTTTCCGACGAGCAGCTTCTGCACAACATTCAGACCTTGCAGAGTCAGAACAATATTAAGCTCTCTGCTTCCCTTGTCAAAGACTTGGGGCGTTGCAGCCTTGATATTGAAATGGAAACCGGCACGGGCAAAACCTATGTCTATATCAAGACGATGTTCGAACTGAACAAGAAGTACGGTTGGAGCAAGTTTATCGTGGTCGTTCCTTCTATTGCGATCCGTGAGGGCGTAAAGAAGTCCTTTGAAATCACCGCAGACCACTTTATGGAGCACTACGGCAAGAAAGCCCGTTTCTTCATCTACAACAGCTCCGACCTGAACCAGTTGGATAACTTTTCGAGCAGCTCCGGCATCAATGTCATGATCATCAACACGCAGGCGTTTGCTGCTTCCTTAAACGAAGAAAAGAATGTTGAAGGTAGAAGAGGCGATGCCGCAGCTCGTATTATTTATTCCAGACGTGATGAATTCGGCTCCCGCCGACCGATCGATGTGATTAAGGCAAACCGCCCAATCATCATTTTGGACGAGCCACAGAAAATGGGCGGTGATGTGACGCAGAAGGCGCTGAAAAACTTCAATCCACTGTTCTCCCTCAACTACTCGGCTACCCACGCCAAGCAGCACAACCTTGTTTATGTGCTGGATGCACTGGATGCCTTCAACAAGCGGTTGGTCAAGAAGATCGAGGTCAAGGGCTTTGAGGTCAAGAACTTCCGTGGTACGGACAGCTACCTATACCTTGAACAGATCATTCTTTCCAGCAAGAAGCCGCCGATGGCAAAAATTGAGCTGGAGATCGGTTATAACAAGTCCATCAACCGGGAAACCCGTATTCTCGGCGTTGGGGATGACCTTTACTTCGTTTCGCAGGAAATGGAGCAGTACAAGGGATACACCATCTCCGAAATTGACCCGCTGCGTGGCACCGTGACCTTCACCAACGGCGAAGTCATCAAAGCCGGTGATGTGGTGGGCGATGTGTCCGAAAAGGATATGCGCCGCATTCAAATCAGAGAAACCATCCTCTCCCACTTTGAAAAAGAGGAAAAGCTCTTTAATATGGGCATCAAGTGCTTGTCCCTGTTCTTCATCGACGAAGTGGCAAAGTACCGCCAGTACGACGAAAACGGCGACGAGGTGCTCGGCGAGTACGGAGTGATGTTTGAGCAGGAGTATCTTGCCATTCTGAACGAGTACATAACGATGTTTGACACGCCGTATCAGAAATATCTCAAATCCACTTGCAGCGATGTGGGTCGGGTACATAAGGGCTATTTCAGCATCGACAAGAAAACCGGGCGCAGCGTGGACAGCCAGCTCAAGCGTGGCAGCGAGTTCTCCGACGATATTTCCGCCTATGACCTGATTCTGAAAAACAAAGAACGGCTGCTGTCCTTTGACGAACCGACACGGTTCATCTTCTCCCACTCCGCACTGCGTGAGGGCTGGGACAACCCGAATGTGTTCCAGATCTGCACCCTGAAGCACTCCGACAGCAACACGGCGAAGCGGCAGGAAGTCGGTCGTGGTCTGCGTCTTTGTGTCAATCAGGACGGCAACCGTATGGATGCGCAGAGCTGCGGCGACAGCGTTCACGAAATCAACACGCTGACGGTAGTCGCCAGTGAGAGTTATAAGACTTTCGTCACAGATTTACAGTCTGATATTAAAACTGTCCTCTATGATAGACCCACGGTGGCTACAAGCGAATACTTCAAGGGCAAGTATGTTAAGGTGGACGATGTGCCGACGCTTATCGATGATGAGAAAGCTAATGCCATTGAGTTCTATCTCATTCAGAACGGCTATGTGGATATGAAACGCAAGGTGACGGACAAGTACCGTCAGGATGTTAAGAACGGAACCGTTGCGGAACTGCCGGATGAACTCAAGCCGATGACAGACGGTATCCACACGCTCATTCAGGCAGTGTATGATGACAGCGTTCTCAAGGATATGTTCTCTGACGGTCACGAAACCAAGGTTAAGGATAACCCGCTTAATGAGAACTTTGCCAAGAAAGAGTTTCAGGCGTTGTGGCGTGAGATCAACCATAAGTACGCCTACACCGTTGATTTTGACAGCGCCGAGCTGATCCGCAACGCCATTGCCCATATTGACGAAAAGCTCTTTGTTTCCGAGCTGCAATACACGACCACCATCGGGCGGCAGAAAACGGAGATGAATGAGTACGAGATCGAGCGTGGAGCATCCTTCACCGACGAAAAGACCCGGACGCAGACACTCAAACACGCCGAAACCAGTCAGATCAAGTATGACCTCATCGGAAAAATCGCAGAGGGTACTGTTCTGACACGGCGCACGGTTTCTGCTATCCTGCAAGGCATCCGTGTGGATAAGCTCTATATGTTCAAGAACAACCCGGAGGAGTTCATCACAAAGGTCATCCGGCTCATCAACGAACAGAAAGCCACAATGATTGTAGAGCATATTTCCTACGATACCATTGAGGGCGAATATGACAGCTCCATCTTCACAGCTGAAAAGGCAACACAGAGTTTTGATAAGGCGTTCCTTGCAAAGAAAGCCATTCAGGACTATGTGTTCACAGACGGCTCAGCTGACAAGAGCATCGAGAGAAAGTTTGCTGAGGATTTGGACGCAGCAGACGAGGTGTGTGTCTATGCAAAACTGCCAAGAACCTTCCAAATCCCTACACCGGTGGGCAACTATTCGCCGGACTGGGCAATCGCTTTCTATGAGGGCAAGGTCAAGCATATTTTCTTCATAGCCGAAACGAAAGGCACAATGGAAAGTCTTGAGCTGCGTCCTATTGAGCAGGCGAAAATCTCTTGTGCCAAGAAGCTGTTCAACGAGATGTCTACAAGCAATGTGGTGTACCACGATGTAGACAGCTATCAAAGTTTGCTGAACATCATGAATTCGTTATAAAAAAGGACAGGGACACACAAGCAAGGGTGTGTCCCTGTTTTATGACATTATTCCGAATCTAGATTGACATAGTTCCGACAGCACAATGACTTTATTCCGATGATTTTTGATATTGTTCCGAAGATTGTTCTTTTTCACCCGGCCAAAGGTGCGTGATGCTCTCGTCCGGGCTCACAAATCGATCGGCAAACCGGCGCTTGTACCGGAAAGTTTCTGAAACTTTGCTCTGTTCTTATTTGGGCCGTAAAGTCGTGCGTGCTGGAGCTTTAATAGCTGAAAACAGCGGGAGAAATCGCAGAGATCTGCGTTTTCTCCCGCCATGGTGCATACGGCGGTGGCCAGCGGCCACGGTTGCGGAGCTCA
>OQWD01000958.1_pt1 | contig 10581 bp, 8 predicted proteins | sample 1691631 | NCBI WGS metagenome assembly OQWD01 (sample SAMN03418283, study PRJEB22391) | human gut metagenome | biome: human-gut; feature: organic feature; material: feces | host: Homo sapiens | place: Italy | collected 2013-04 | reverse complement strand
CCCATCTGTCTGAGCCAGGTACGCATCAGCGTACATGGCGAGTTATGGGCCGGCCGCTCCGTGAGGCACCTCAGACGCTTAGTATGACCAGGCGAAACGACGGCACCCGGACTTCTGCTGCAAATCTCACACGTCCGTCCGCGTCATCTTGCCCCCACCAAACACCTGTGCTATAATCAAACTAATTAAAAAACCGAGGTAAACCACACATGAACAAAAAAGAAATCGCAGAAATAAAAAAACAATTCACCCCTGACCGCTGCTCCATCACCCGCATCTGCGGCTGCTACGTAGACGGTGAAAAAAACAAAAAAACCGAACTCAAAGAAGCCTTCTTATCCTTATCAGAGGAAGAAACCTTCAAATACTTCGACATCTTCCGAAAAACCCTCACCGGCACCATCGGAAAAAACCTCATCAACATGGAATTTCCCCTGGATCAGGAAGCTGAAGGCGGAACCCAAAACTTCCTCATGAAACTCCGCAAAAGCAAACTCACCGACGACACCCTCACCGAAGCCTTCTACGACAGAATCATAGAAAACTACGACTACGGTGAAAACTACTACATCATCCTCATCCACGCAGTCTACGACATCCCCGGCAAATCCTCCGACGGTGCCGAAATGTTCGACGCTTCCGATGAGATCTACGATCACATCCTCTGCAGTATCTGCCCGGTCAAGCTCTCCAAAGCAGGCCTGCATTACAATGCAGAGACAAACAATATTGAAGACCGTATCCGGGACTGGCTGGTAGAAATGCCTGACTGGGGCTTCCTTTTCCCACAGTTCAACGACCGCAGTACCGATATCCACGGACTTCTCTACTACACCAAAAACGCCGAAAATCTCCGCTCCACCATGATGGAAGAAGTCTTCGGCTGCACCACACCACTATCTGCCGGAACCCAGCGTGACTCCTTCAATGCTCTGGTGGAAGAAACCCTTGGTGATGACTGTGCCTACGACACAGTCCTTGAGATCCACGAAAAGCTCAACGATCTCATCGAATCCCAGAAGGACGAACCGGAACCTGTTGTCCTCACCAAATCCGAAGTCAAACGTCTCTTCGAAGAATGCGGCGTAGAAGACGAAAAGCTCCAGAACTTCGATGAACAGTATGAGCTTGCCGCAGGAGAAAAATCAGCTCTGGTAGCATCCAACATCACCAACACCCGGAAATTCGAGATCAAAACCCCTGACGTGGTGATCCACGTAGCACCGGACCGGGCAGAACTGGTAGAAACCCGCATCATCGATGGTCGAAAATGCCTTGTGATCCCCATGGAAAGTGAAATAGAACTCAACGGCATCCGTGTCAGCACATTGAACTCTGTTGAAGATACATCAGCAGAACCGCTTCCTGTTAATGATATTACTGACATTGATAACAGTAACACCGAAGAAGAAATCCCATTTTAAAGGAGACCTTATGAACGATAAAAAAATCCTGTTCTTCGACATAGACGGCACACTGCTTACGCCTCACCCTTTCAAGGTTCCGGAGAGCACCAGCCGCGCCCTCACAAAAGCCCATGAAAACGGTCATCTTCTTTTCATCAACACCGGCCGCACCAAAGTAATGATGCCCTCTGCACTCTCAGAGCTTCATTTCGATGGCTATATATACGGCTGTGGAACCCACATTTACATGGACAACAAATTGCTTTTTTTCCGTACAGTCCCAAATCTTCTGTGCAAGGAAACCGTAGACCTTCTCCGCAAATGCAAGATCGAGGCAATTTTTGAATCCAACACTGAGATCCTGTATGATGGCGCATCTCCGGCCCAGTCCGAATTCGGAGTCAAAATGCGAAAAGAAATTCCAATGGTCGACATCACGAAATTCAATCGGGAGGATGCCTGCACTTACTCTTATGACAAATTCCTGGTACATATGCTGCCGGATTCCGATGTCGAAAAATTCCGCAGCTTCTGTAATGATCATTACACCTATTTTGATCACGGAAACGGAATCTGGGAAGTCACACAAAAGGGTACCAGCAAAGCCACAGGCATGGAATTTCTCCTGGACCGCCTTTCCATCCCCAAGGAAGACTGCTATGCATTCGGAGACAGTCCCAACGACCTTCCCATGCTGAAAGCTGCCGGAGTCAGCGTTGCTATGGGAAATGCTTACGGAGGCATCGAAGAGCACTGCACATACCAGACAGACTCAGTGGACAAGGACGGGATCCTTCACGCACTAGAGCATCTCAATCTGATCTGATGATCCGTAAAGCAGGCATGAGCATTACAAAAACGAGCCGTGTACGATAAACCCGTACACGGCTCGTTGTCTTTTCTCTTATCATTCCATTGTAAACATTGTATCTTATTTCTCAGCTTCCGGTGTAGCAGCTGCCTCAGATTCTGTACTGTCTGCAGTCTCCTCATCAGCCTTTGCAGAATCTCCCTCTGTCTCCGGTGTCTCGGTCACATCGGTCTGCTCCTCAGCTGCCGGTGTCTCAGTTGCCTCAGCCGCTGCAGAATCTGCTGTCGGTGTCTCAGTTACATCCGGGTCCGGTGTCGGAGTTGAAGTCTGGATCGTAAAGCTGTGATTATCTGTGATCTTGATCTTCTTGATCAGTTTTTTCTCTTCTTTGATATCAGCTTTCTTCTTCCAGCCATCTGTTGTATCATTATAGAAATCATCCTTCTTGGTGTTTGTCAGAGACTCTTTCTTACTCTCCGTTGCAGTTTTATCATTCTTGGAATCCAGTCTCACAACATACCATACGGAATCTGTCTTTATGATCTCCTCGTTCAGTGCACCCTCGTCCAGCTTTCTTAAAGCGGTACGAACCTCATCCGGATAAGTAGTTCCGTTGGCAGCACTGTCATCACCTTCCTCATAGGTAGGGCATGTTCCGGTTGTTGCGGTCATATCCTCGGAGATCTCATCTCCAAGAGTATTGAAATCTGCAGCCGGATCCTCTTTAACCTTGTCATAAAACTTCTGAAGATTCTCTTTATTCTTCTTGATATCATCATCGGAAAGATCATCTCCGCTGACCTTTGCACTTGCATAGCTGAAGGACATCTGCTGATATTCTTTCTCATCCAGCTTCACGTCCGCTTTGGCTTCAATGGCATCCTTCATCTTCACATCGTATGTTTCAAGCTCGAGGAAAGTCTTTACCATATCTTCATCAACCGCAAGCTCTGCAATTGTCTCATCAGAATTGGCAGCCATGAAGTTCTTGGCAGCTTCCTCAAGAGCCTTCTGCTCATCATCTGTGATTTCAACATCATACTCGGAAGCGTGTTCTTTCTCCAGACACATCTTTTCAACAGTTTCAACAGAAGTTGTTACCGCATTTTCACCGTAAGTCTCATCGGAATCATCCATTTTGGTACTCCAGATAGACATATCGCTTCCGCCGCCAAGATACATCTTGTACATTGCCTCAGCCTGTGCCTGCTGCATACGTGCTGCCAGACTTACAACGCCAAACGGGATTTCCTGCTTATTGACTGTCACTGCGATCTTTGTACCATCGAGTTTTTTATTTCCGCAGCCTGCCATCATTCCTGCCGCTGTAACGCAGACAAGAGCAGTAACTGCCGCTTTCTTTACTGAATTTCTCATTTCATCCTCCATCTATCCGTCCATAAGAATCACGGTCCGGCTCTTATTCCATAATACTTGATTATAAACGTTTTCACCTTTAAGAGCAAGGAATTTCACGAACTTACACGACATTTCACAAATTATCCACAAGTCTTTCCGGGAAAATATCCGGTATCCACAAACCGGATGTTTTTTCCCGTGGATAACCCTAAGCTTAGCTGATTCTTCCCTTTACTCCAGTGGCTCTGCCAGTTTTGCCAGCTCCCCCGCAAACTTCATCAGCTCTTCAATCAGCCTTCCCTGTGGTGTCAGGATAAATTTCGGCTCATGATCAGCCTTAAACTGCAAACCTCTCCGGTACTGCGCCATAATAGCCGGGATACCTGCGGGATCCAGCTTGGCCTTTTCATAGAGCGTGATCCGGACATCTTTTCCAAGCTGCTTGATCTCCGTCACATATCCCTGATGGGCAAGAGCCTTCAGTCTTGCAATGGCAAGAAGATTCAGCACAGCTTTTGTCGGCTCGCCAAAACGGTCGATCAGTTCCTCCAGCATATCGTCATATTCCTGCTGGCTTTCAATACCGGCAATACGCTTATAAATATCCAGCTTCTGGAACTCGTTGCTGATATAGGAATCCGGGATAAACGCATCGATGTTGAGATCAATGGTCGTCTCAAAATCATCCATAGTCCGGATTCCCTTTGCCTCCTTGACAGCCTCACTGAGCATCTTGCAGTAAAGGTCATAACCAACTGCGTTCATATGCCCGTGCTGCTGAGCACCAAGAAGATTTCCTGCTCCACGAAGTTCCAGATCCTTCATAGCTATCTTAAAACCGCTTCCAAGGTCTGAATACTCCCGCATGGCGCTAAGCCGTTTCTCCGCGGTCTCCTGGAGCATCTTGTTTTTGGTATACATTAGAAATGCATAAGCAGTCCTGTTGGAACGTCCTACACGCCCACGAAGCTGATAAAGCTGGGAAAGGCCATATCTGTCCGAATCATGGATGATCATAGTGTTTACGTTGGAAATATCCAGTCCTGTCTCAATAATAGTGGTGGAAACCAGTACATCCACATCTCCGTTGATAAAATCATACATTACCTGCTCCAGTTCCCTCTGACTCATCTGTCCATGTGCAAAATCCACTCTGGCCTCCGGCACAAGTCTGGATATCCGAAGGGCTACTTCGGCAATGTCATTGACTCGATTATATACGTAATACACCTGTCCACCCCGGCGAAGCTCCCTGCGGATGGCTTCCCGAACAGTCTCCTCATCGTACTCCATAACGTATGTCTGGATCGGCACACGATCCATCGGCGGCTCTTCCAGAACGCTCATATCACGGATACCGATGAGACTCATATGAAGAGTTCTCGGAATCGGCGTTGCCGTCAGCGTCAGTACATCCACATCTTTTTTCATCTGCTTGATCTTCTCCTTGTGAGTAACACCGAAGCGCTGCTCCTCATCAATGATCAGAAGTCCAAGATTTTTAAATTCCACATCTTTTGAAAGAACTCTGTGGGTGCCGATCACAATATCTACCTGCCCCTTTTTGATCCCTTCGATGGTCTTTTTCTGCTGGGCAGATGTCCGGAAACGGCAGAGAAGCTCCACCTTCACCGGAAATTCTTTCATACGCTGTACAAAGGTATTGTAATGCTGTTGGGCAAGAATGGTAGTAGGGACCAGATAAACCACCTGCCGGCTTTCCTGTACTGCCTTAAACGCAGCTCTTAAAGCCACCTCCGTCTTTCCGTAACCAACGTCACCACACACAAGACGGTCCATGATCCTGGTGCTTTCCATATCTCTCTTGGTATCCTCAATGGCTGCCAGCTGATCCTCTGTCTCCTCATAAGGAAACATCTCCTCAAATTCCTTTTGCCATACGGTATCCGGTCCGCAGACATACCCCTCTTTCTCCTGGCGTACTGCATAAAGCTCTACCAGCTCTTTTGCGATATTTTTTACCGCACCCTTAACACGGCTCTTGGTCTTATTCCACTCCTGACCGCCAAGCTTGTTCAGCTTGGGCGTTTTTGCATTTTCGGAGGATCCGGAATATTTCTGCAAAGCATCTAGCTGGGTTGCCAGGATATAGAGATTACTGCCGCCCCGGTATTCGATCTTGATGTAATCCTTCACAACACGGTCAACCTCTACCTTTTCGATTCCACGGTAAATACCCAGTCCATGCTTTTCATGAACAACAAGATCACCAATGGAAAGCTCTGCAAAGTCCTGGATCCTGTTTCCGCTGTACTTTTTCTTTTTTTTGCGCTTTTTCTGCTCTTTGCCGAAAATATCGGTTTCCGTCATCACTGCAAATTTGATCAGCGGATACTGGAAGCCACGTCTTGCGTGACCATAGACCACCATGATCTCCCCGGGACTGATGATACGATCCATGTCCTGGCTGTAAAAAGCATTCAGTCCTTCCTCTGAAAGATCCTTTGCCAGACGCTCCGCCCTGGTCCTGGAACCGGAGAGCAATGCGATCCGGTATCCCTGACTCTTATACTGAAGGAGATCCTTTACCAGAAGTTCAAAGCTGCTGTTATAAGAATCTACAGACTTCACCGTAAGATCAAATTCCTCATTGATCTTCCATCCGGAACGTCTGGGAGAAAGTGCGGATACAGCCACACAATTCCGTCTGTTCAGCTTCTTCTGCAGTTCCTGAAAGCCACATAGCCACTGCTCCGGAAGATTTGCCTCGCCTTTTTCCTCTCTGTGCATACGACTCTGACGGTACTCTTCCTCCACACCCTCGCCGTTTTCTGCCAGGTGGTTCAGTTCATCCAGAAACACCAGTGTTTTTTCTTCCGGAAAATAATCCAGAAAGGATACCATATCTTCTCCGTCCATCTTTTCGACGGCCGGATAAATCGTAATTTCATCTACATTTTCTAGAGATCTCTGACTTTCCGCATCAAAGCTCCGGATAGAATCCACCTCATCATCCCACAGTTCGATACGCCAGGGATTATCCTCTGTCAGCGGATAGATATCAATGATTCCTCCACGCACAGAAAACTGCCCCGGAAGCTCTACCTGACCAGTGCGTTCATACCCCAGCTCTACCAGCTCTTCCTTCAGCTGATCCAGATCGATCACACTGTCACTTTTAAAATGAAGAAGTCTGCTTCTGATCTTTTCCAGCGGCATCAGGAAATCCATACATCCGTCAATGCTGGTAACAACGGTCACTTCTTCCTGTTCCAGAAGTGCCCGGATCACACGCATCCGCTGCCGGATCAGAAGATTTCCGTGAATATCTGCCTGAAAAAACAGAAGATCCTTTGCCGGATAAAAATATACATTTTTGTCATAGAAGCGGTAATCCTCATAGATTTCCTTTGCGTTGCGCTCATCATCCGCAAGGATCAGATGATATGGAAAAAGCCCGGAAAGTCCATACATCAGATGGACCTTCTGGGACTCCATACATCCGGAAACATTGAGAATTCCGCAGTTTGCGCCACAGCGCTTTTTTATTTCCTCAAACTCTGCAAGACCCTGCAGAGGATGCAAAAATGCTTCCATACAAACCTCAATTCTTAGGCTTTTTCCTGTTATATTTATTCATCGCCGCATCTACGCCCTCGGACAGGATCATCTCCACAGCCTCTGCCGCATCATTGATCCCTTCGTCCACAAGCTTGCGGTCACTGTCCGAAAAATGACCCAGCACAAAATCTGCCAGATCCCAGTCTTTCGGTTTTGCACCGACACCAACACGGATGCGGATAAATTTTTCAGTTCCAAGGCGGCGGATGATATCCTTGATCCCGTTATGTCCGCCTGCACTGCCCTTTTTGCGGATACGAAGCTGCCCAGGTTCCAGATCGATATCATCGTAGATCACGATCAGCTCTGTCTCCGGATCGATCTTGAAATAGCCGGACATCTCCTGGATCGGACCGCCGCTTAAATTCATATAGGAAAGCGGTTTCATCAGAATAGCTTTTTCACCGCCGATGATACCTTTTCCATACATGGCATTAAATTTTACGCCGCCCTGCGGGATATTATGCTTCTCCACAAGACAGTCAACGGTGTCAAAGCCCATATTGTGGCGTGTAGCCTCATACTGCTTTCCCGGATTTCCCAAACCTGCAATTAAATACATAAAAACTCCTCAGCTGTAATCTACCTGTTTCAATGTCAGGCCTTCTTATGCCTTAAGGCATACAAATGCTCTGATCGTATCAGTTGAAATATACCATCTCATCAGCAAGTGGCTCACAAACTTCTACATGCTCTGCGTAAAGTACGATTCCCTCTCCCTGATATTCCATTCTCTTCTCAAACGCAACCTTCGCAGTAACATCCACCCACTGGCCTTCTGCGATCTTCGGAGCAAAAGCGCTCTTGCAGATGTAACCAAGGAATGTGGTATCATCTGCACAGCATGTCATGGCTGTTCTTCCGGGAACAAAGAATTTGCTTCCCATTCCACGCGGCTTCAGGGCACGTGCTTTAAAGTGAACGGTTTTTCCAACATAACGGTCCGGATGATCCATGGAATCCACAAACCAGATACCATAATCCTCCGGAAGGATATCGATCACCGGCGCATCAATATCAAATGGCATCTCATCCTCAAAAAGATCACCAAGCTCGCCCTCTTCATCCTCAAAGATGATCTCCGCACGCTGGTTCACCACCTTGATGCTTCTTCTGTAAGAAGGAAGCGGGTCGTTCTCCTGGCAGCGGTTAAAGATAACCATATCCGCATTGCGGACCATGTCCATAAAAAGTGACTTCATATTCGCCATATAGACTTGGAATGTGCTTGCATCCACACAGGTGATATGCTGCTCCACGCCCCAGCCTTCCGGTTTTTCCATTTCTTCGAATTTACTTACCAGCCACATGCCATTATACTCAATGATCACCCGCTCCGGCTGATGCAGGATCTCCATTGCCGCAAGTCGTTCCGGTGTAAGCTCTTCCTCGCTGTCAATGCTCTCCACAACGGTATTGCACTGTTTCAGTGCTTCCTCATCATATTCTTCCTCACCCTCTTCGCAAAGGATCAGCAGTGTTTTTCCATCGATCTGAAAGTAATCCTGCTGCAGGGTAAAGCTCAGGAAAGAGGTCTTGCCGCTTTCCAGAAAACCTGTGATCAGATAAACGGGTACTCTGGTCTCTTCCATAAATCCATCCTATCAGATACTGTACGATTTAATGTACAGTATCTGTTTCCTTTCTGTAACAATCTATATCTGTATTCCGCTTTGGCTTTGCGTCAAAACGAACATTTATTTTATCATATGCTTTATGCGATCCCGAAAAGCTCCTCCAGTGCATGCTCGTCAAGCTTAGAACCGATCACGCACAGACGGCCTGTATATTCCGGTGCACCCTCACGGATCTCAGTTTCTTCCGGAACCATATCAAAATAGATCCATGTTCCGTCTTCTGCCGGAAGCATTCCCTTTGCACGGAGGATGATACCGTATTTATCAGACTCGGAAAGTGCCTCAAGGATCTTCTCAAGTCCCTCACGTGTATATTTTTTAATAGTCTCACGGCCCCAGCTTGTGAAGACCTCATCTGCATGATGATGGTGGTGGTCATGTCCACAGCCACACTCTCCGTCGTGGTGATGGTGATGCTCATGCTCTTCATGATCATGGCCGCAACCGCACTCTCCGTCATGGTGATGGTGATGCTCATGCTCTTCATGATCATGGCCACAACCGCACTCTCCGTCATGGTGATGATGCTCATGCTCTTCATGATCATGGCCGCAGCCACACTCTCCGTCGTGGTGATGATGATGCTCATGCTCCTCCTCAAGCATCTCCTGCTCCAGGGATACCGGATGCTCCATAACCTCTACCAGCTTCTTACCGTCAAGATTCTCGATCGGAGTTGTAATGATAGCAGCATCCTTATTCAGGCTGCGGAGAAGCTCCAGGGACTCCTGAACCTTTTTCTCACTTGCAATATCAGTACGGCTCATGATGATAGCACCTGCATACTGGATCTGATTATCAAAGAACTCACCGAAGTTCTTCATATACATTTTGCATTTTTTTGCATCAACAACAGTTGTATAGCTGTTCAGTTTAATGTCAACCTCGTCCTGAACACCCTGTACAGCCTTGATAACGTCAGAAAGCTTACCAACTCCTGATGGCTCGATCAGGATCCTGTCCGGATCATATTTGGTAACAACCTCTTTCAGAGAGGTTCCGAAATCTCCTACCAGAGAGCAGCAGATACATCCGGAGTTCATCTCACGGATCTGGATCCCTGCCTCTTTCAGGAAGCCGCCGTCAATACCGATCTCACCGAACTCGTTCTCGATCAGCACTACCTGCTCACCCTGAAATCCATCCTTCAGAAGCTTTTTGATCAGAGTTGTTTTTCCGGCGCCAAGGAAACCGGAGATAATATCAATTTTAACCATTTTGTATACACTCCTTTTAACGTAGTTTGACCAGGAAGTATTATACCCCCTGGTTGTATCCTGTTATGCTCATGATGACAGAGAAAAAAATACCTGTTTCTGTATCTGCTGTCATTATATCCATTTTACAAAACAGACATTCCTATTCTGCTTTATATTCAGATTAATAGAGGGATGTGAAAAGCTCACATCCCTGAAAATCGTTCTTCCTATCAGCCGTTGATCATAAAGTTCATAAGCTTGTCGATATCCTCTTTCTCTGCTGCAACGATCTCAAGCTCCGGGATCTCACCAGCGGAAAAGATGTTTGCAAGAGATACATACTGGGAAAGTTTGGATTTCAGGTTCAATCTGTCTCCCTCTCCTGTTACAAGCTCTACTCTACCCTTGCAGCTGTCAATTACCTCAAAAAATTTATCAATATCTGTAATATGTGTTACTTTCATTTTAAAAATCTCCTTTCTTATTAAAGGGCTGTTCTTAACTCTTTCCGTTAGATTATACCCCAGTGTTTTTAAAAAAGCAATCCCTGCCGGGCAAAAACACTTCACAGATATTCTCTACGGATC
>OQWD01000957.1_pt1 | contig 10585 bp, 7 predicted proteins | sample 1691631 | NCBI WGS metagenome assembly OQWD01 (sample SAMN03418283, study PRJEB22391) | human gut metagenome | biome: human-gut; feature: organic feature; material: feces | host: Homo sapiens | place: Italy | collected 2013-04 | reverse complement strand
TATATGTTGCAAAATTAAAAAACAGATCGTCAAACAGAATGATCAGCATTGGTAAAAGAACATCTTCCACCAGATATAAACGGTGGAAAAATCCATTGCAATATCCAAGAATCATATAAAGGATCATAAACGGTCCGATCGCATATCCAAAATACAGATCATACAGAAAACCGCAGAAAAAACCAACCAGCATTCCTTCTTTTCTACCGCGCATAAGACCAAAAGAAACTGTCAGTATCAGCATCAGATCCGGTGCTGTTCCGGCAATTTCTATATAGGGAAATAATGCCGTCTGTAATACAAAACATATAATGATCAAAATTCCTAATGTAAATACTCGTTTCAATTCTGTTTCAACCTTCTTCTACCATTTAGTTCTATCAATTGTTTTTAATCTGTAACATTTTTCTTTGTCTGGCGGATCACCAGAACCTCTTCAATATTAGAAAAATCAGCAGCCGGCGTAATATACGCTGTCTTGGTCAGATTGTTGGAATCATTTTCTATCTTTGCAATATAGCCTATATTGATTCCAGAAAGATATTTGCTCGAAACATGTGAGGTCACAACCTGATCTCCTTCTGATATATCTGCATCTTTATCTATATTTTCCGCAAGCAGGTAGCCGTCTGCATAATTTGTCAGGCTTCCGGATACATTACAGATTGCCTGAGCCGGCAGGATTGTTGCATTTACATTTGTTGTATCATCGATGATCGAACGGACCTTTGCATAATCCGCTCCAATCTCTGTGATAATTCCGCACAGACCATTTCCATACATTACAACCAATAGACAGTCCATCATCGGTTCCTTTGTCAATATAAAAGACATCAAACCAGTTTCCGGTATCCTTAGATATCACTCTTGCTCCTGTTTTATCGTAATCAGTATACTGTGCATCCAACTCATACAGTTTCTGCAGCCGGTCCAGCTCATAAGAGTTCTGTTCATATTGGGCAAGTGTGGATCTATAGGTATCCAGTTGTTCCTTTAACTGATCGTTTTCCGCCACAATATCTTCGTAATTTTTCAGTGCTTCTACCTTGGATTCTACCCAGCTTCCTACTGTATTTACTCCTTTTTGCATTGGAAGAATAAACGTGTTTGTTGCTTTACGGACTGACGGCATTATACTGTCAAAAAACAGTGATGCGATCATTAAAACTACACATACTATCGTTAATGCAAGCAAAAAATATTTTGGAGTTATTTCTATTCTTTTTCTATTACGACGTCTCATTCAACATTCCTCTTTCTGCCAGACTGACAAAACAATTATTCCCTATAATAATATGATCAGATAACAGGATTCCAAGCATTCTGCCTGCTTCTGCTACTCTCTTTGTCAAGCAGATATCCTGTCTGCTTGGTTCCGGATTCCCGGATGGATGATTATGCAGCAAAACAACATATGCTGCGTGATAGCTTAAGGCATCTATAAAGATATCCCTTGGAGATATAACTGCATGATCGATCGTTCCCTCTGATATACAGTTTTCTCCCAACAAACAATGTCTGGAATCAAACAGCAGGCTGTAAACCCGCTCTTTATCCAGATATTTGGTACGTTCCATAAAATAATCTGCTATACTCTGCGGATTGCCAAATGTCAGAAATGGCTTATATTCCGCTTCCGCTATCCGTCTTGATAATTCACCGATACACTGCATCTGGATCGCTTTTACATATCCGATCCCATCAATCGACATCAGTTCTTCCAATGTCAGATGCTTCAGCCCGACTAAGCCTTTATGAACCGAATGACGGTTCAGAATACGCTGGGCTGTAACCAGTGCATTTTCTTTTCGGCTTCCGCTTCGAAGTATAACTGCAAGCAGTTCAGCATCATTCAAAGCGGATGGACCACTTTGCTGACATTTTTCATATGGCCGCTCTGTAACAGCCATATCCCGCATTGTAAAATTAGAATTCATATGTCCTCCTTTTCTCTCCGCCTCTCCAATGCCTGAAAGAAAGGTGACATTCGAACTTAATCTACCACACTATAAGGTTATTTTCTACCATTTTTTGCAATGTCATTACAATTCCAAATTTTGCATGCTGATAGGTAAGTCCTCCCTGAAAATATACAGCATACGGTTCTCTCATAGGGGCATCCGCACTAAGTTCAATTGAAGAACCGGATACAAATGCACCGGCCGCCATGATAACAGGAGAATCATATCCCGGCATATCCCATGGTACAGGCTTTACATAACTGTCAACAGGTGCAGCCGCCTGAATCCCTTCACAGAAAGCAACCACACGTTCCGGTGTCTGAAGTTCAACTGCCTGTATGATATCAAAACGATCCTCTGTCTTATTCGGGACTGTCTTAAAACCAAGATTTTCATATACATTTGCAGCAAAGATCGCACCCTTTAAAGCACTTGCCGTAACCGATGGAGCCATGAATAAGCCCTGTGCAAAAGCCTTTGTATTATTTAAAGATGCACCAACCTCTTTGCCAAGTCCCGGAGTTGTAAGACGGTATGCGGCATTTTCCACATATTCCTTCTTACCACAGATATAACCACCGATCGGAGCCAGTCCGCCACCCGGATTCTTGATCAGGGAACCTGCGATCAGATCTGCGCCATAGTCTGTTGGTTCTTTATCCTGAACAAATTCACCATAACAGTTATCTACCATACAGATGATGTCCGGACGGATACTCTTTACAAATGTGATCACTTCTCCGATCTTCTCACAGGATAAAGTCGGACGTACGGCATAACCCTTGGAACGCTGGATCTCCACAAGCTTTGTGTGTTCATTGATCGCATTTCGGATTCCTTCAAAATCAAACTCTCCTTCCGGTGTCAGATCTACCTGGGCGTATGTAACACCATATTCTGCCAAAGAACCCGGTGAAGGGCGAAGTCCGATGATCTCATCCATCGTATCATATGGTTTTCCTGAGATTGCAAGCAGTTCATCTCCCGGTCTTAAGTTACCAAATAACGCCGTACAGATCGCATGTGTTCCACAGGTGATCTGAGAACGGACCAGCGCATCTTCCGTATGGAATACATCTGCATAGATCCGTTCGAGTGCATCTCGTCCGTCATCGGTATAACCATATCCGGAGGAACCTGCAAAATGCGCTTCCGCCAGACGATTATCCTGCATGGCTTTGATGACCTTCATCTGGTTGATCTCACAGATGGCATCGATCGCTGCAAAACGGTCCTTTAAGCTGTCTTCAATCTTCTGACAGTAATCAAATACCCGTTCATCAATGTGTAAGGATGTATAATAATCTTTTAATAATGTGTTCATTTTATCTGCTCCATTTTATTTTATGAAATAATTCCCTTTGACCGCAACTGTTCAAGCATGAAATCCATAATGGTATCTTCTGATGTGAATTCACTCTTATCCACCCAGGTGACTTCTTTTTCCCTCTTAAACCATGTGATCTGACGCTTGGCGAAATGTCTGGTATCACGTTTTAAGATATATAGGGCTTCATCCAGAGATGTTACACCATCCAGATAATCGAGGATCTCTTTATATCCAAGCCCCTGCATGGATATCAGATCTTTTGTATATCCCTGATCCTTTAATGCCTTTACCTCTTCGATCAATCCTTGTTCTACCATGATGTCAATCCGCCTGTCTATTCTATCATATAATTTTGATCTTGCATCATTTAACACAAAATATTCAAAATTATATGGAGAAATCCGTTTGGATTCTTTCTCGTTATGTTCGGAGATCGGGTTTCCTGTCTCTTTATAGAATTCCAATGCCCGGATCACACGTTTGCGATTGTTATAATGAATGGCTGCGGCTGACGCCGGATCCACTTTTTCAAGCATCTGATGAAGGTAGAGATTTCCATGTTTTTCCGCAAGCTGTTCCAGATAAGTACGGTAGCTTTTATCATCGTCATTTTCATCGAAATGAATATCGTATAAAACTGCCTGAATATAAAAGCCGGTTCCGCCGACAATGACAGGTATCCGTCCTCTGGCATAGATATCATCCATCGCCTTTGTTGCAAGTTCTTTAAATAATACAACATTAAACGGCTCCTTCGGATCTAATACATCGATCAGATGATGGGGAATGCCATCCATTTCCTCCGGCATGATCTTGGCAGTTCCGATATCCATCTTTCGATAGACCTGCATGGAATCTGCAGAAATGATCTCACCGTTTATTCTTTTTGCAAGACCGATCGACAGATTTGTTTTACCTACGGCTGTCGGTCCGGTTAATATAACAAGAGGCTTCATTTGCTGCTCCGTTTCTATATAAGTTTAATTACTAAACAATTCGTTTGAATTTCTTTTCCAGTTCTGTCTCTGTCATGGAGATCAGGGTTGGTCTGCCATGCGGACAGGTATATGGATTTTCAAGCTTCATCAACTGGTCGATCAGGATGTCTGCTTCCTTAAAGCTAATGGAAGTATTCCCCTTTATCGCAGCTTTACACGCCATTGTGGAAAGTTTACTGATAAATGTATCAATCGTCTGCTTCTGTCCGTTTTCGGATAACTCTCCGATAAATTCCAGAAATAATTCTCTGCCGTCTAATCCGAACAGATTTGCCGGAACGGCTGACAGCTTGTATTCTTTTCCACCGAAACCTTCGATCTGAAATCCCAGATTCTGGAAAAATTCCAGATTTTCCCGTAAGAACTCTGATTCTGTTCCGCTCAAGGATACGATCGCAGGTGGCATCAGATACTGAGGAATGGCAGTCTTATTCTTATAGTTTGCCATTAATTCCTCAAATTTTACCTTTTCATGTGCGGCATGCTGATCCATGATAAAGAACTTATCTTCGTACTCGATCAGCCAGTATGTCTTAAATAACTGCCCGATGATCCGGTGCTTTTTCTTAGCTTCCGGTGTCAGGAATTTATCTTCAAACATATCCATCTGCTCGTATTTAATCTTAGCTTCCGATGTGATCGGTTCCTGTTTCTTCTGTTCTGATGTTTCGTTAGTCTGTACACTCGCTTCAGCAGAATTTAATGCTGTCTTTGCCGGTTGTGTCAAATACGGAACAATATTTTCAGCAACCATATTATTTGTGATATTTTTACCAGACTGATTATCTTCTTTCAAATATTGGATTTCAACCGGCGAGCTGCTTCTGTTTTCCATCGTAACAGATGGTGTCGACGTTGGTTGAGCAGATATACCTGAATTTGCCGGTTGCATTGGCATGCTTGGCTTTTTCTGCTGCGTTGGCCTTGTCGGCTGCGGAGGAAGCTCTGTGGCCCTCCGGTTTGTTTCGAATGGCTCCGGGCGCTTCTCCACCTTTCGTTCTGCCAGTGTCTCCGGCCGCTTATCCTTTCCCGGTGTAACAGTCGGGATAAGTTCTTTAAATAACAGCGCCTTTCTGACACTGATATAAGTAAAATCATACATATCCGGTTCATTTATGAACTTCAATTCCCGTTTTGCAGGATGGATATTTACATCGATCAGAGATGGATCAATCTCAAAATTGATAACTGTAAATGGAAATTTATGAACCATAACAAAGGTACGATATGCATCTTCGATTGCCTTTGTTAATATATTGCTCTTTATATACCTTTGGTTTACATAATAATCTTCAAATGAACGGTTACCTCTGGATATACTCGGTTTTGCAAGATATCCTGTGATCTTTACCTGATCATTTGCTGCATGGATTTCCAGAAGGTTATTCGTAATATCTCTACCATATATATGATAGATGATCTCTTTTAGTCTGCCGTTGCCGGATGTAAATAGCTTATCTGTTCCATTCATAATAAACTTAAATGAAACATCCGGATGTGACATTGCCATACGACAGACAAGATCGTAGATATACGAGCCCTCTGTTGCAGGCGCCTTCATGAATTTCTTTCTGGCAGGTGTATTATAAAACAGATTTCTTACAACAATCGTTGTACCAAGCGGTGCGCCGATTTCCTCATTTGAGATCTCTTTTCCGCCGTGGATCTGGTATCTGGTTCCGGTAAGCGCATCTTCCTGCTTGGTGATCAGCTCTACCTGGGCAACTGCGGCTATACTAGATAACGCCTCGCCACGGAAGCCTAAGGATGCGATCTTTAACAGATCATCCGCCGTCTGAAGCTTACTGGTTGCATGACGAAGGAAGGCAACCGGAACTTCCTCCTTTGAGATACCACATCCATTGTCTGTGATACGGATAAAGCTCATACCGCCTTCTTTGATCTCGATGGTGATCGCAGTTGCACCCGCATCGATGGAATTCTCCACTAATTCTTTTATAACCGAGCCGGGACGTTCGATCACTTCACCGGCTGCGATCTTATCAATTGTATATTGATCCAGTAATTTTATCATAGGTTCTCCTTAACGGATTCGCTCCTGTAATTCATTCAGATATAACAATGCTTTCATCGGTGTCATGTTGGACAGATCTGCATTCTTGATCTCCTCCAGAATGGCACTCTCTTCCGGATTTGCCAGAAATGACATCTGGGTATCGGAAGCACTTTTATGAAAATCATTTGTTATCTTGATATCTTTTAATTTCGTCGTTATATCCGTATCGATAAGCTGGTTGCAGATCTCATTTGCACGATTGATCACGATATCCGGTACTCCGGCAAGCTTGGCTACCTGAATACCATAGCTTCGATCCGCTCCGCCTTTTACGATCTTTCGTAAGAATACGATATCATCACCGTCTTCTTTTACTGCTATACAGTAGTTGTTTACAGAGGATAACTTACCCTCTAATTCTGTCAGTTCATGATAGTGGGTGGCAAATAACGTTTTTGCTCCAAGCAGTTCACTGTTACTAATATATTCCACAACTGCCCATGCAATACTAAGTCCGTCATATGTACTGGTTCCTCGTCCGATCTCATCTAAGATCAGCAGACTGTTCTTCGTGGCATTTCGAAGAATATTTGCGACCTCACTCATCTCTACCATGAAAGTGCTTTGACCGCTTGCAAGATCATCGGATGCCCCTACTCTGGTGAAGATACGGTCACAGATACCGATATTTGCTGAAGCAGCAGGAACAAAGCTTCCGATCTGCGCCATTAAAACGATCAGTGCCGTCTGACGCATATAGGTGGATTTACCAGCCATATTCGGTCCGGTTATGATCGATATCCGGCTCTCAAAATTATTCAGATAGGTGTCATTTGATATGAACATACCGTTGTTCATCATCTTCTCAACGACAGGATGGCGACCTTCTTTGATATCAATTACACCATCTTCGTTAATCTCTGGACGAACAAACTGATTGGCAGATGCCACATATGACAGCGAACAGAGACAGTCTAATAAAGCGATCTGTCTTGCTGTATTCTGCACACGCAGGATCTCACCCGCAATCTTATCTCTGAGCGCAACATAGGTTTCATATTCCAGTGCATATAATTTATCTTCAGAACCAAGAATCGAACTTGCAAGATTGTCCAATTCTTCTGTTGTATATCGTTCTGAATTTGCAAGTGTCTGTTTTCTTATAAAATATTCAGGTACCAGATCCTTATAGGAATTAGTCACCTCAAAATAATAGCCAAATACTTTATTGAACTTGATGCGAAGATTCTTTATTCCTGTCTTCTGCTTTTCCCGTTCCTCCAATTCTGCAAGCCATGTCTTGCCATCTGTCTTTGCTGATTTTAAAGTATCGATTTCTTCCAGATAACCATCCTTGAAAATACCGCCTTCTCGAATCAGTATCGGAGGATCGTCGTTGATTGAACGCTCTAACAGGTCATAAATATCCTGTAATTCATCCATTTTCTCATAAATATCTGCAAGAAGCCCATCCGGATAGATCTGTAAAAGCTGTCTGATATACGGCAGATATGAAAGGGATGTCTTAAATGCGATCATATCGCGTGGATTTGCGGATCGTAGGGAAATCCTTGTCATCAGTCGTTCCAGATCATAGATCGGGTTCAGATATTCCCGCATCTCATCACGATTGATCATATCATTATTTAACTGATCTACTGCATCAAGTCTTGCTTCGATATCCTTTTTATATATTAAAGGCTGCTCGATCATGCTTCGAAGCATTCTCGCACCCATTGCTGTCTTGGTTTTATCCAATACCCATAACAAAGAACCTCGTTTCTGTTTGTCACGAAGTGTCTCACAAAGCTCCAGATTTCTTCTGGTTGCGGAATCAAGAATCATGAAATCGTCGATGGAATACAGCACGATATGATTGATATGTGCAAGGAAATTCTTCTGTGTCTCATGCAGATACTGAAGCAGAACTCCGGAGGATAAAATACAGTCAGGGAAATCCTTCAGTCCAAGTCCGTCCATATTATTAACTCCGAACTGCCTCATAATTGCATCTTCACAGAGCATTTGATTGAAATAATGCTCCGGCGCTTCAGAAATGGAAATTTTCATTTTCTCCCTGAGATAAATGAAATCCAGATCACAATTCATGAAAGAATGATTGCCGATGATCTCGGCAGGAGAATATTTGTTGATCTCATCCGTAAGCTTTGATAAGGATGGAACTCTCGCTGTCTTAAACTCACCGGTCGTGATATCTACCAGTGAAATTCCGAATGCACCATTGTTTTCAAAAATACTCATCAGATAATTATTTCTTGTTTCATCAAGAATTGCATTTGACATATTGGTACCCGGTGTTACCACCCGGATAACCTCACGTTTAACTATGCCTTTTGCAAGCTTTGGATCTTCAACCTGTTCACAGATCGCTACCTTAAAACCATTCTCGATCAGCTTATTCAGGTAGACATCACAGGCATGATATGGAACGCCGCACATCGGTGCACGTTCCGGCTGTCCGCAGTCCCTTCCGGTCAAAGTGATCTCAAGAACCTTGGATGCGGTCAGGGCATCATCAAAAAACATTTCATAGAAATCACCAAGTCTGTAAAATAATATACAGTCCTTGTACTGATTCTTCACTTCCATATACTGCTGCATCATTGGTGTTAAAGCTGCCACTGTTTTTTACCCCTATTCTATAAATTCGGTTTATACAAGATTTCCCATATAATAAAAGCCTTTACATTCATCCAGCGAAACATCCCGGATCTCGCCGATCATAGACGGATCACCTTTAAAATGTACCAGAATATTATTTGACAGACGACCGGTTAAGAGTTCCTGATTCTGTTCGCTGACGCTTTCAATCAGTACAGGCATGACCTGCCCTTTATAACGGCAGATCTCCTCACCGCTGATCTCTGATACTCGCTTGATCAGGCGATCAAACCGATTCTGGATCTCTTCCTTTGTTGCATGATCCTCAAATGTTGCTGCCGGTGTTCCGGTACGCTTGGAGTATATAAATGTAAATGTTGTATCAAACCTTACCCGATTCACTACATCCATTGTCTCTAAGAAATCTTCTTCTGTTTCTCCGGGAAAACCGACAATAATATCGGTTGTAAGTGATATTTCAGGAATCTGTCTGCGGATCTTGTCTACTAATTCCAGATAGGATTCCTTTGTATAGCGACGATTCATCTGATTTAATATCCTGGATGAGCCGGATTGCATCGGAAGATGGATGTGACGGCAGATCTTTTCATTTGCCGCGATCACATCGATCAATTCATTGGACAGATCCTTTGGATGGGAGGTCATAAAACGAACACGTTCGATTCCATCAACTTCTGTCACCTTCTGCAATAATTCGGCAAATGTCATCGGTTCTTCTAACGTCTTTCCATAAGAATTCACATTCTGACCAAGGAGCATGATCTCTTTTACACCCTCCTCTGAAAGCCGCTTAACCTCTCTTATGATGTCCTCCGGTTGTCTGCTGCGTTCTCTGCCTCTAACATATGGCACGATACAATATGTACAGAAATTATTACATCCGAACATAATATTGACACCGGACTTAAATGGGAATTCTTTCTTAACCGGAAGATCTTCCACAACAAGATTGGTATCCTTCCAGATATCCACTACCTGTCCGCCGGCTTCGATACGGTTGCAGTAGATTTCAGCCAGTTTAAATACATTATGCGTGCCAAACACCATATCTACAAATCGATATTTCTTTTGAATTGTAGCTACAACATCCGGTTCCTGCATCATACATCCGCAAAGCCCGATCATCTTATCTGGATGTGTCTCTTTGTCATGTTTCATGATTCCAAGATGTCCGTAGACTTTTCGATTCGCATTCTCACGGACTGTGCAGGTATTATATATAACAAGGTCTGCATCCTCAGAATCACTGCTTGTATATCCGATTTCTTCCAGAATACCGGTCAGCTTCTCGGAGTCTCTTACATTCATCTGACATCCATAGGTCTGGATCGAACAGGTCAGGTTTCTTCCTGCTTTTTTCGCAAGCTCCCGGTAATACCCCCTTGCTTTTTTTATAAAATAATATTGCCGAAATGGTTCTTCGGCAGGACAAGGTTCTGTTATATCGATTGTATCTATTTTTTTATCAATTTCATTAATCATATTTATTGTTCTCCATAAAGCTGTATATCTCTGACGGAGTCAGAAGCTGATCCGGTCTTTCGTCAAATGATTCGCATGAAATCTCCGGCAACACCTGATAATCATAGGCAAATGCAACCGCAGTAAGTTCCGGATGAAGCTTCATATAACGGTC
>OQWD01000954.1_pt1 | contig 10607 bp, 5 predicted proteins | sample 1691631 | NCBI WGS metagenome assembly OQWD01 (sample SAMN03418283, study PRJEB22391) | human gut metagenome | biome: human-gut; feature: organic feature; material: feces | host: Homo sapiens | place: Italy | collected 2013-04 | reverse complement strand
CGCAACGCTGCGCCCAACGGTAGGTGCGTTCCACGGAACGTTCCTGGTAGCCGCGGGTGTTCATCAGCGTGGTCAGCTCGTCGAAAGCGAACATGATGTCGGCGCCGATCTTGTGCTGGATGCCCATGGAGATTTCGGCGGAGAACCGGTGCAGCGAGCCGTTGAGCGGCGACTTGAACGTCACACCGTCCTCGTCCACGAACGCGAGCCGCTCCTTGCCTTCCGCGATCACGTCGTCCGATTTCATGCCGGTGACGTCCATGGCGAGCGTCTTCTTGAAGCCCGCGCCGAGTGACAGCACCTGGAATCCGCCGGAATCGGTGAACGTCGGACCGTTCCAGTTCATGAATCTGGCAAGCCCGCCGGCTTCGTCGAGCACCTGTTCTCCGGGTCGTTCATACAGGTGGAACGCGTTGGACAGCAGGCATTGCGCGCCAAGATCCTTCATGGTTTCGGGCAGCACGGCCTTCATCGCGGCCTGCGTGGCCACCGGCACGAACGCCGGGGTGTGGATGTCGCCGTGGGGGGTGTGGATGATGCCGGTGCGGCCGTAGCGCGCGCCGCCGCGCCCCTTGCCATCGGCCGCATCTGGCAGGCGGGTTTTCTGCTCGAAGTAGAACGCGTCGCGGCGGCCGGGCTTGCCGGGTTCCGCGCCGCGGGGATGCTCAATAAGGTTTTCGGTCGATGCCGCGCTGGTCGTGTTGCCTGCTGCGTCGTGCGTTGCGCCGGCTGCCGCGTTGGCCGCTGAGGTCTCGTGCGCCACCGCGCTGGTCTGTGGTTCGTTCAAGCTTGTCATGCTCTCAACTGTATGCGATAGCGCCGATTGCCGCGGTGGCGCCATCGGCGGTCGACGGTGGCATCGTATGGAGCAAACTGCCAAGCGATTCGATTGCTACTTTCAACAAACATTCAGGAAACTTCCAGAGCAGGTATCTTTACTCTTAGATAGCAGTTCGAGCGGCACGATTGCTGACCATGTTGAATGCCGCGAGACGAATAAGGAGCAACAATGGCTGAAGATAATAGCGATCAGAACATCGCCCAGCCGCAGGATGGCACGCAGCAGACCGCGCCGCAGACGCCGAGCGAGAACGTCGCCGACGAAGCACAGACTTCCGTTACCGAACCGATTGCAGTGCCGAACGCGGGCGAGCAGCCCACCACCGCCCTTCCTACCGTGGACGCGGCGGATGGCACGGCAGGCAATACCGCTGACGATACGCCGGATTATGCTTCCGCTGCCGGTGAACGCACGGTGATCAACAACGCGACGCAGGATGCGCCGACCGAACAGTACCGTCCGGCGCCCGAATACGGCGCGTACGGTCCGGTGCTGACGCCGCCGGCTGGCGATGCCAGCGGCCAGACCGTCCAGCAACCGCAGTACGGCGCGCAGCAGCAGGGCCAGCCGCAGGACAACCGTCCGTCGTTCTTCGGCGCTTTCGGCAACCCGTATACGACCGGCAATCAGCGGAACAATGGCAATCCGTTCGGCAATCCGTTTGGCGGCTCGTCCGCGCAGAACGGCGCGCAGCAGAACAATCAGCAGCAGCCGCAGTACGGCGCGAACATGCCCCCTGCGGGACCGGGCAACCGCAATCCGTTCGGCGCTCCGGGGCAGGGCTTCCCGAACCAGCCGAACCAGCCGAACCAGCCGAACCAGACGCCGGTCGTTGCCAAGCAAAAGTCCGGCATGACCAGCCATGTGGTCACCGCCGTTGTGGCCGCACTGGTGTCCGGCGCGCTGTGCCTCGGCGTCGGCTTCACCGCGATCACCAACGGTTGGGTGCATGTGCCGACCTCCAGCTCGCTGTCCGACGTCAAGTCCAACACGTCCGGTTCCGGTTCCGCCAAGGCGAAGTCCGGTACGGCGGTCGATTGGACCGCGGTGGCCAAGGAAGTGTCCGATTCCGTGGTGGCCATCGACGTGGCGACCAGCGACGGCGAAGCCAAGGGCTCCGGCGTGGTGATCAGCGACAAGGGCTATATCGCCACCAATAACCACGTGATTTCCGGCGCGCAGCAGATTCAGGTGACGCTCGCCAGCGGCGCCGTCTATTCCGCGAAGGTGGTCGGCACCGACACCACCACCGATTTGGCCGTGATCAAGCTCGACAATCCGCCGAGCGATCTGAAAGTCGCGGAATTCGCCGATTCCGACAATCTCGCCGTCGGCGAGGCCGTCATGGCGATCGGCAATCCGCTCGGCTACGACGACACCGTCACCACCGGCATCGTGTCCGCGCTCAACCGTCCGGTGACCGTGACCGATGATGACAACAACGCCATCGTCACCAATGCCGTGCAGATCGACGCCGCCATCAATCCCGGCAACTCCGGTGGTCCGACTTTCAATGCGGCCGGCCAGGTGATCGGCATCAACTCGTCCATCGCCTCCACCGCAAGCTCGTCCGGCACGGCAGGTTCCATCGGCATCGGCTTCGCCATTCCGTCGAACCTCGTCAAGCGCGTGGCCAACGAAATCATCGACAATGGTTCCGTGAAGCATGTGGTGCTCGGTATCACCATCAAAAGCGCTACGGTCGAAGCCGACGGTGTGACCCGTGGCTGCGCCCAGGTGCAGGCCGTGACCGACGGTGGCCCGGCGTCCAAGGCCGGCGTGAAGGCCGGCGACTCCATCGTGGCGTTCAACGGAAAGGCAGTGAACAACAACTACTCGCTGCTCGGTTACGTGCGCGCCTCCGCCATGGGAGACAAGGTGAAGCTGACCGTTGTGCGCGGCGGCAACACCATGGATCTCGAAGTGACGCTCGACCAGGAAGAGACCAGGACGAACTCCTCCAACAAGCAGGAACAGCGTCAGCAGAACAACGGCAACGACGATAACGGCAACGGCCAGAATGGCGGCAGCCAGAACGGCCAGAATGGCGGTAACGGCAACAACGGCGACGGCGGTGGCCTGTTCGATCCGTTCGGTCTGTGGTAAAGCCGGATGCGCGGCATCGTACGGCAACGTACGGTGTGCGGCGTTCATGCCGACAGCGATACGGGTGGCTGCCACCCGATAGGCTGACGGCGAAGTCGCAACCGCAATCCGCGTAATCGCGGAAAACGCTGAACAAGCCGAAAAACGGCGGAAAACAAGGGCTGTGCGAGCAATCGCACGGCCCTTTTCGTATGCGCGGAACGCGCGCGACGAACGGAAGCACACGCAAACGACCGCGGCAATCGCAATGCTCTGTTATGCTGGAAACATCTTTTTACGCCGTGTATCGATGGTCCGCGCAGGCGGGGCGCCGATGGGTTAACAAGGCGTCCGATACGAGCGTAAGGAGATTCTCATGCGTAGAATCATTTCCATTTGCAAAGAAGTTCCGCTGCTGCCGATCGCCATCATTGCCGCGATTCCGTTGGCATTGCTGGGTTCGTGGCGTCCGTGGGAGGCTGCGGGCGTCTCGCTGACTTTCGGACCGTTCAATCCGGGTGTCGGGCAGTGGATCGTGATCGCGCTGGTCGTGTACACGATTGTGGTGACTGTGATCGGCATGATTGACGATTTGCGGCACGGTCACGTCGGTGTGGATTTGCTTGCGGTTATTGCGATCGCGTCGACGGTGGCGGTGCAGGAATACTGGGCTGCGTGGGCCGTGGTGCTGATGATTTCCTCCGGCGAGGCGATTGAGGAATTCGCACAGTCGAAGGCGGAAGGCAACCTGACGGCGCTGGTTGATGCGGCGCCGCGGACCGCGCACGTGGTGACGTTGCCGGGCGTGGGTGCACGTGCGGCGGCTGCCGGGGCCGACGGTACTGCCGGTGATGCTGAGGGCGACATGACGGCGGACGGCTTTCGCAAGGTCGCCAGTGTGGATGTGCCTAACGCTGCGGAAACGAATAAGTCCACCACCCAAACCAAGCCTTACGACGCGGCCGGCGAGCATTTCGAAACCGTTCCGGTCGACCAGGTCAAGCTTGGCGACGTGATCCTCGTGCTGCCGGGCGAAACGGTGCCGGTCGACGGCGAACTGCTGTCGGGCGTCGCCACGTTGGATCTGAGCAATATCAACGGCGAGCCGGTGCCGCGCGAAGTGTATGCGGGCGCGCGCGTGCTGTCGGGTGCGGTCAACGGATCGACCGCGCTGACGATGCGTGCCACGCAATTGGCGCAGGATTCGCAGTATCAGAAGATCCTCGAACTGGTGTCGTCGGCGCAGGAATCGCGCCCGACCGTCGTCAAAACCGCCGATGTGCTGGCGGTGCCGTTCACCATTCTTTCGCTGGCGATCGCCGGCATCGCGTGGGCCGTCGCAGGCACGCCATTGCGATTCGCGCAGGTGCTGGTTTTGGCCACGCCCTGCCCGCTGCTGATCGCCGCTCCCGTCGCGTACGTGGCCGGCACCGGTCGCCTTGCCAAGGCGGGCATTCTTATCAAAGCGCAGGATGTGCTGGAAAACCTGGGCCGCGTATCGCATATCTTCTTCGACAAAACCGGCACGCTTACCGTCAAGCAGCCGCAGGTCGTGCGCGTCGAGAAGCCGTTCGAAAACAGCTCGCCGTACGACGAGAACCACATTCTGATGATGGCCGGCGTGGTGGAAGGCTACTCGGTGCACATTCTGTCGAAGGGCATCGCGGCGGCCGGGCAGAAGGCCATGCAGGAACTGTACGCGCGCTATGAGAACGGGCAGCGGCTGTGCGCCGAACGCGATCTGCCGGGGCATGGACGCGATTACCCCGTGGTGAAGAACATCGAGGAACAGTCGGGCAAGGGTGTGTCCGGCGAGGTGAACGGGCATGCCGTGCGCGTGGGTCGTTTCGCGTACGTGACGGCCGACGAGGCCGGCTTCACGCATGTGCTGGGCGCAGGGGTGGCGGCCGGTACTGCGGCTGGTGCTGTGGCCGATAGCGCGGTTGGCGATTCGGCGACCGGTACCGCTGCCGGCGCTTCCAAGAAGCCGGAGGTGAATTCGCTGTTCGCACCTCTCGAACCGGACGAAATGGCCGCGTACGTGGCGATCGACGGCAAGCTCGCCGCACGCATCGTGCTGCGTGACGTGCCTCGCGAAAACGCGAAATCGTCCCTTGAAAAACTGCACCGGCTCGGCGTGAAGAAACTGTCCATGCTCACCGGCGACAAGGAGGCTTCCGCACGCATCATCGCGGGCGAGGTCGGCATCGACGACGTGCAATCCGAACTCTTCCCCGAAGGCAAGGTCGCGGCCGTCAAGAACGCCACGGAAGACGCGCACCAAAACCAGCCGGCGTGGGACAAGGTCGTACAGCGCGTGGTCGGCGAATCCATGACCCGACAGGTGACGATGATGGTCGGCGACGGCGTGAACGACGCCCCCGTGCTGGCGGTTGCGGACATCGGCATGGCCATGACCGACGGCACGTCCACCGCCGCGTCCGAATCGGCGCAGGTGGTCATCATGAACGACGACATCGCCTCCGTGCCGCGCGCCATCGCCATCGCCCGCCGCACGAAGAAAGTGATGCTGCAGGCGGTGCTGGTCGGCCTTGGATTGGCGATTATCGGCATGGTCGCGGCCGCGTTCAACCTCATTCCGGTGGTCGTCGGCGCGTTCATGCAGGAAGCGATCGACGTGGTCAGCATCCTGTGGGCGCTCACCGCCCTGCTCGACCGCGAGTAGCGCCGGTTGCGGCGACGAGCCGTGCGGAGGCTGAACCGCGTTGCGCCGTGCTACATCGAGCTGGGCGAGATTTCGCCAGCGATGTTCCGGCGCATCCACGTGCCGAAATCGGCCGCGTCCACGCCCTGCGACAGCAGGAACATGATCTTCGCGTATGCGGCTTCCAGCGTCATGTCGCCCGATCCGATCGCACCGGCGCGGGCGATCGCGTCGCCCGTCTCGTAATGGCCGAGCAGCACTTCCGCCTGCTGGCATTGCGATGCGATGACGACAGGCACGCCGTCATGCAGCACGTCGGCGATCACGTCGGTCAGTCCTGGCTCGTCGCTCGGCACATTGCCAACGCCGTACGCGCGCAACAGCACCGCTTCCGGACGAGGGTCGAGCATCGCGGCCAATCGCGCGGCGGAAATGCCGGGAGCCATGTCGATCACGGCCACATCGTGACGGGAGTAGGGCAGCGGCGACGCCCAACCGCAACCGGAGCCGGCCGAATCGCCCGCATACCAATGCCACGGCGTGCCGGTACGTGCCAGCGGGCCGGTGGACGGCGCTGAGAACCCTTCGAACGCCCAGCTTGACGATTTGCTCACACGGTTGCCGGCGAACAGATGATGGCCGAAGAACAGGCCGACGCCATGAAAACGTCCGCTCATCGCGGCGTTCAGCGCACCCGTGACGTTCGCGGTGGCATCCGATTCGATTTTGCCGAGCGGATGCTGCGACCCCGTGAAAATCACAGGCTTGCCGAAACCGGTCAGCGCGTAAGACAGCGCGGCACTCGAATAGCTCATCGTATCGGTGCCGTGCAACACCACAAATGCATCGGCGTCATCGCGGTGCGCGCGCAGGTCGTCCGCCATCGTCTGCCAATTGTCGGGCGTCGCGTTCGACGAATCGATCAGCGGGTCCAGCTCGGTGAACGAGAACAAGCTCGGGGCCAGATGCGCGTCCTCAATCAGCCGGCGCAGCCAGCCGCGCATATCGGCGCCCGGAACCAGACCGTTCGGTGACTCGACCATACCGATGGTGCCGCCGGTATACGTGATGTGAATGCGCATATGCCCACCCTCTTACGATAAGGACCTTCTTTAGTGAGGGACCGATTGTGATCTTCTGCGATTGTACGTTCTCCTGCGCCGGCACATGGGCCGGGCTGCGCGTTGCGAGGCAAGTAAGGGAATCGCAAGAAAGTGCCGTATGCCCCCTGTTGGAAATGCAGGGAATATATTAGGCTGGAACATATGAGCGAAACCAACGAACTTCGTATTGCTGTAATCGGCGCCGGCCCCGCAGGCGTCTACTCTTCCGATATTTTCCTGCGCCAGCTGGGCAAGCTCGGCGAAGAGCTGGGACTGGGCACCAAGGCCCGCATCGACCTGTTCGAAAAGCTGCCGGTGCCGTTCGGCCTGGTGCGCTACGGCGTGGCCCCCGACCACCCTTCCATCAAATTCATCGCATCCGCTCTCGAGAAGACGCTCGACAACCCGGACATCCACCTGTACTGCGACGTGGAATTCGGCAAGGACGTGACGCTTGACGAGCTGCTGGAACGTTACGACGCGGTGCTGTTCGCCACTGGTGCCGTCGAAGACAAGCCGCTCGGCCTGCCGGGCGCCGACTTGGACGGCGTGTACGGTGCCGCCAAGTTCGTGGAATGGTACGACGGTTACCCGACCGGCGCCCGCGAATGGCCGCTCGATGCCGAGGAAGTCGCTGTGATCGGCGGCGGCAACGTGGCCATGGACGTGGCGCGCGAGCTGATGCGCAACGCCGACGACCTGAAGGAACGCACCGACATTCCGGACAACGTGTACGAAGGCATCAAGGCCAACAAGGCCAAGACTCTGCATCTGTTCATCCGCCGTGGCGTGGCTCAGGCCAAGTTCTCCGTGCAGGAGCTGCGCGAAATGGAGAAGCTGCCGGGCGTGCAGCTGATCATCAACGAAGACGACTTCGATCTGGACGACGACACTATCGAGGAGGCCGGCAAGGACAAGCTGACCCGTCAGATGGTCGAGGAGCTGTTCACCATCCGCGAGATGGCCGAGGACATGGAAGACGACGGCGACACCGATTTCGAAGGCAACCCGGCGGATCGCAAGTACTACATCCACTTCAATTCCGCTCCGGTCGAAGTGCTGGGCGAGGACGGCAAGGTCAAGGCGATTCGCGTGGAGAAGACGACGACTTCCGCGGACGGCAAGATGACTCGCACCGGCGAATTCGAAGAGTACCCGGTGCAGGCCGTGTATCACGCAATCGGCTACAAGCCGGCCACCGCGCCGGGCATCGCGTACGACGAGCGTCGCGCGCACCTGGCCAACGCGAACGGCGACGGCCGCATCACCACGGAGGCCTCCGGCGAGGGCGCGCAGGTGCGTGAGCGTCTGTACGCCACCGGTTGGGCCAAGCGTGGTCCGGTCGGCCTGATCGGCTCCACCAAGTCCGACGCGCTGCTCATCGTCACCAACATGCTGGAGGATCTGTCCAAGGCAGCCGAAGGTGGTCGTGTGGCGGCGGACCGCGATCCGGAATCCATCGACCGACTGCTGGAGTCGCGCGGTGTCAGGCCGATTGACTTCGCCGGTTGGAAGAAGGTCGACGCGTTCGAACGTGCCGAAGGCGCGAAGGAAGGCCGCGAGCACAAGAAGGTCATCGACCCGGAGCAGATGCGCGCGCTGGCGCATGCCTGAATCGGGCCGGCTGGAATTAGGGTGGGAGTGCTGACTTCCTGACACCCTAACTCCAAGCCTTTTAACGCAATCTAGTAACGCCCTGCACGTCCGATTCCTCTGAATCGGACGTGCAGGGCGTTAGTTTTTGCCGCTTTAGTGGTCGATTTTCGGCGGACTGGTCGCGTAGCGTGCATTTTCGATCGCACAACCGCCCGTTTCTCCAGAATCGGACATACGCGGTCGTTTTGACCTATTACCCCCGAAGTTCGGGTCCATGCGCTAGGCTGACCCCAGTGAAACGCGGTGCGCAATATCATCGCAAACGGATGCGGGCATTGAAATCTAAGGTTGTGAAGTCGGCATGAACTTTGGAAAACACGTCAAGCGCAAGGCACTGTACTGCTGTTCCGTGTCCGTCGTGGGCCTGCTGATCGCCTGCCTGATCGGCTTCGCCATGGGCGTGGGTCTTGTCGATGTGCATCTCGAAGAGGAAGCCCACGCAGCGGCGTCCTCGGGAACGTCTTCGGAAACGTCCTCCACGTCGGGCGCGCTTAAGAAAAACAGCGCGCCGCAATCGCAGACACAAGCCGTCTCGTCGCCGACGCAGGTCGCGCTGGACGGCATTTCCGCAGTCGAGGGCAGCGCCACGATCACAACGCAGGGCTTCACGCTAAGCGCCGATTCGCAGGCCGCCGTGCAGTCTCAAATCGCCACTTTCGAAGCCGACGGATATGCCGCATCATTCGTGCTCGCCGACATCACGACCGGCCGCACGATCGCATACAACGCCGATGCGCAGATCTATTCGGCCTCGTCGGCGAAGGCGCCATACCTGATATCGCTGTTCTCAACGGGCACCGTCGACCTGAACAGCGTGGCCCAATCCGCTGACGCGCAGTCCGCCACCGTCCACCAGAAGGTCGACGCCGTCCTGCGCAATTCCGACAACGCGTCTTACGACTGGCTGTACAAAACGTATGGCCTCGACTGCTTCAACACGTGGGCCGAACAGGCGGGCGCGGCTTCCAGAATGGGTGATCGCGGCGGGTACCTGTTCACCTCCGCGCGCGACATGGCCAAACTGTGGACCGCCGGATACGGTTTCCTGTTCGCCGGGCAAACGGCGGGGGCGCAGAACATCACGCCCGAATCGCTGCAATGGCTGTCCGGAGACATGACGAATTCGCTGAACTCCTGCATCCACGCGGCCCTTGGCGATGCGGACACCGTGTACACGAAGGCCGGATGGATCAACGGCGAAGGCGATTTGTACGCGCTGAACGATGCCGGACTGGTGATGTCGCAGTCGGGCACGTACGTGCTGGCGGTGCTGACGAACGCGTGCGGCCGCAACGATTTGCTGACCAGCCTGATCGGCACGCTCGACGCAGTGCATTCGGGGGATATGCGGGGGTAATACGTTTCAAGTTGGGGTGACTCTCGCCGTGCCGCAGATAGGTCTATGGCCGATGCTGTAGCGTCGTTGCGTGGCATGTTTCTAGATGTTGCAAATCCACCCTTCAGCTTGTATACAGCAAAATCCCAGCCTGAATTCCTAGGCTGGTGGCCATGAACGGCAAATTGCAGGTGCACGGCCATTGCAATGGCTTGAAAACAACGCTTTTGTTCGCGTTGATGTGGGGCGTCATCATGCTCATCTGGTGGGCGACCGGCGCCAGTCAAAGCACGCTCGGCTACTACATTCTCATCGGCCTGGGCTCCACGTTCGTCTCCTACTGGTTTTCCGACAAACTGGCGATCGCCAGCATGCACGCTCGACAGGTGAGCGAGCAGGAAGCCCCCGTACTATACAAGATCGTCCGCGAGCTATCGGCGAAGGCAGGCAAGCCGATGCCGCGCATCTACATCGCCCCCACCATGAGCCCCAACGCGTTCGCGACGGGGCGCAACGAACGACACGCGGCGGTCTGCTGCACGCAAGGCATCCTACAGACGCTTAACGAACGTGAGATTCGCGGCGTGCTCGGACACGAACTCATGCACGTCTACAACCACGACATTCTGACGTCCGCAATCGCCTCCGCCATGGCCACCGTCATCTCGTACCTCGGCTACTCGCTCATGTATTTCGGCGGCGGCCGTTCGCGTGACGACCGCGACGATTCGGCGTCCGGCGGCTTGGGATTGCTGGGTGTGCTGCTGAGCACGATTCTTGCTCCGATTGCGGCGTCGCTGATTCAGATGGCGATTTCCCGCACGCGCGAATACGATGCCGACGAGGATGGTTCCAAGCTGACGGAGGATCCGGAGGCGCTCGCTTCCGCGTTGAACAAGATTTCCGGCGGCGCGGCCGCGA
>OQWD01000951.1_pt1 | contig 10624 bp, 7 predicted proteins | sample 1691631 | NCBI WGS metagenome assembly OQWD01 (sample SAMN03418283, study PRJEB22391) | human gut metagenome | biome: human-gut; feature: organic feature; material: feces | host: Homo sapiens | place: Italy | collected 2013-04 | reverse complement strand
TTGGCGATATTCCACTCAAAAAGCTGACCGGACGAGATCTGCAATGGCTCTACAAAGACCTACAGGAACACGGGCGGCTCCGCGAAGCGCAGAAGGGAAAGCAGCCCGGACTGAGTGATTCGACGATTCGCGGCATCCACACGATGCTGCACAACGCGCTCGACCGGGCAGTCAAGGAACGCCTGATTATGCACAATCCAGCGAATGACTGCATTCCGCCCAAAATCCCGAAGCACGAAATGAAGATCCTGCCGCCGGAACAAATCAAGTCTTACCTAACCGCAGCAGAGCAGCGTGGCGTCCTGCCGATGTTCTATCTGGAGCTCATCAGCGGTCTGCGCAAAGGCGAGTTGGTCGCACTGCAATGGTCGGACTTGGACATCGAAAACAAGACCATTTCCGTCAGCAAACAGGCAGGGCGAAACAACGCCGGAGAACCCGATATCACGCGCCCGAAAACGGAAAATTCAATTCGCAAAATCTCAATACCGCAGGATGCAGTCGATCTGCTGGTCGCAGAACACCAAAAGCATCCCGGCAGCCCATGGATGTTCCCATCCCCGAAAACAGGCGAAATGTACCACCCCGATTCGGTGGTCAACATTCATAAGAAAATCCTGAAAGACGCGGGACTGGAACACCTGAGATTTCATGACTTACGACACACATTCGCAACCTTGGCGCTGCAAAATGGCGTGGACGTAAAGACAGTATCCAGTATGCTCGGCCATTTCGACGCAGGTTTTACGCTGAGAACCTACACCCACGTCACACAGCAAATGCAGGAAAGCGCCGCCGAAAAGATGGGAAATTTCATGGCGCAGGTGATGTGAAAAAGGCAAAGAAAAACCAAAGAGCATCGGAGAGGATACCAAGCATATCCTCTCCGCCGCTCTCTGGACATTTCGCCGTGTGGGTCACGGTGTGGGTCAGGCGGTTTTAGCGCCTGAAAAACCGAACAAATAAAAGAGAAAACCGGCGAAAATCTCTCGATTTTCACCGATTTGGTGGAGCTAGTGGCCAGCCTTGAACCGGCGACCTGCTGATTACAAAGAGTAGAAAAGATATAAAAATGACGATTTTTAGATGTTTTCAGCACTTTCTGTTCAGAAATCAATACTCTTTGCTCCTCTTGTTTCCACTGTTTCCGTCCGCTCCTTTCGCCGTGTGGGTCAGCGTGTGGGTCAAACCAGAAAACCCAGCGCAAAAACTGCGCCGCAGTAATCAAAGATGAAATCCATTGGTCGGATGAACATAAACCCTCTGAGTTGGAAGTATAAGGCGATATCGAAAAAATATCTTCCGTAAGTGCAGAGAGTGTGGTATACTAGCAATGAAAGTACATGAAAATGGGTGATACGATGCTGAATCTCTATGTTTTGGATGCTGTGTCCAGCAAAAAGGTTCCTGCGGAAATAGATCCTGCGTCAAAAGAGGATTTTGCTGCAACACATGACTGGCAGACAAACTGGGAGTCAACATATGCGAGGCAACTGCCCAATAAAGTCGCGCTTCATCGAGAAGACAATTATGAACTGCTTGGTCTAATGTCTTATGAACTGGATGAACGCGGGCTTGCAGTTGAGGTTCTCTACATGGAGAGCGCACGGCACAGCAACGCAAATCTTCTTCATGCGACAGGCGAGGCCAAGCGATATATCGGTATCGCAAAGGCAATGTTTGCATATGCCGTCCGGATTTCCAAGGAAGCTGGATTTGACGGCGTACTCATTTTTAAGGCGAAAACGAGCGAATTATTGGAATACTATATGCGCGAATTTGGCGCGCGGCAGGTCGGGGCCTATGATCCGTTCCGTCTTGTTCTTTGGGAAGACGCCGCAGAAGCGCTCATTTCTGAATATAGGAGGGATGAATATGAATCGATCTGAATTGCTCCACGCGGAAGAATCCGGAGCTGCCAGCGGATGGGTTTCGCCGCTGAGTCAGGAGGACAGGGAGTATTTCGCCTATCTGCGCAGGGTCTTCAAGCGCTACAATATCACCCCGTCTAAGGCAACACGCCTGGAATATGATTTCGTTATCCGCGTGGCGGAAAGCGAGTTTTATCTGCAAAAAGCAAACGCCTGACACTGTCAGAGAAGGAGCGGGCCATGGATACACTGCAAGCCCGGATCGTGCAGCTTGAACAGGAAAACGCGGCGCTGCGGGCGCTGCTCAAAAAGCACGGGATTGCGTATCCGGAGACGGCTGAAAATCAAATATCCGCGATTGCCAATCAGGGCAGCCGTATGCTTCAAAACGAGGTCACACCGCAGATGGTCTCGTTTTTCTATACCTATTTCAGAGGCCGCAAAGATGTATACAGCGTCCGCAGCCGCCCAAAGGACGGAAAAGCGGGTTATTTTCCGGCCTGTACGCATTTTTGGGATCACAAACTCTGCCCGAAAACGACAGGGCAGAAAATTGCCTGCAGGGACTGCCCGAACCGGGCCTATAAGCCGCTGAACATCCGCGCTCTGCTCGCCCATCTGAAAGGCGAGCGGGAGGACAGCAGCGATGTCGTCGGCATCTATCCGCTGCTCCCGGACGATACCTGCTATTTCCTTGTGTTCGATTTCGATGACCATGAGGGCACGTTTCAGGGCAGCGAAAAAACGGTCTCATGGCGGGACGAAGTCGACGCGCTCCGCAAAATATGCGAACTGGAACAGATCGACGCACTGGTCGAGCGCTCCCGTTCCGGGCAGGGCGCGCATGTCTGGATCTTCTTTTCTGAGCCCGTTTCCGCACAGAAGGCACGGCAGTTTGGAACAGCACTGCTGACAAAGGGTGCGGAGGTGGTCAGCCTGAAAAGCTTTCGCGCATATGATCGAATGCTGCCATTGCAGGAGCATCTGCCGGAGGGAAAGCTCGGCAATCTGATTGCGCTGCCGCTGCAGGGCCGGGCGCTGCGGAATGGAAACAGCGCGTTTGTCGACGAAAACTGGAATGCGTACCCGGATCAATGGGGTGCACTGAAAAGCGCAAGAAAGCTGAGCGTAAAGGAAATCGAGGATAAAATCGCGGCATGGACACCGGGAGCAGGGCTTCTTGGACAACTGGCCGAGGAACCGCAGGAGGCGGAGGAAAACACGCAGAAAAGCTTCCTGCCGGAGAAGCCGTGGAGAAAAACAGAGCTTACACTGCACCCGGAGGATGTGGAGGGCGCGGTCGATCTTGTATATGCCAACGGTGTTTATATTAAAAGCACGAATCTCAAGCCGCGGCTTCAAAACCAGCTCCGCAGGCTTGCAGCCTATAAAAACCCGGAATTCCATAAGAAGCTGGCCATGGGCTTTTCAACGCTTGGAATACCGCGCATTGTCTATTGCGGCCATGACGACGGCGATTTTATCTGCCTCCCGCGTGGCTGTGTGGAGAGGCTGAAGGAGTTGTTGGAGGAAGCAGCAATTCCATATCACATCACAGACGAACGGCAGTCGGACCGCAAAATCAAGGTTTCCTTCGCTGGGCAGCTATACCCAGAGCAGCAGCGCGCAGCGGACGCGCTACTGGCGCATGACATCGGCGTTCTGAGCGCAGCGACGGCCTTTGGCAAAACTGCCGTCGCCGCTTACCTGATTGCGGCGCGGCGGGTCAATACGCTGGTTCTGGTCGATAATGCCGAGATATTGAAAAACTGGCAGGAGGATCTGCAAAAATTCCTGACGATTGAAGAAAAACCACCGACCTACACAACGCCGGCGGGCCGCGTCAAGCGGCGGATAAGCGTGATCGGCAAATTACAGGGCGCTCAAAACACCCTGACCGGAATTCTTGACGTTGCGATGATCCCGTCGCTGGGAAAAAGCGAACGACTGGAAGAACTCGTGCAGGGCTACGGCATGGTGCTCATGGACGAGTGCCACCATGCGGGCGCGGATACGGATACTGCCGTGCTGCGTTCCGTTACGGCGAAGTATGTTTACGGCCTGACCGCGACACCGAAGCGCGACGACGGGCAGGATCGAAAGATTTTCCTGCAGCTCGGTCCGATCCGCTTCCGGTACACGGCGAAGGATCGTGCGAAGAAGCAGGGCATCGGCCATTATGTCTATCCCCGTTTTACAAGGTTTGTTCACCTTTCCGAGAAACCGCCCGCGATGGCAGAATTAAATCAGCTGGTGATCGAAAGCGAAGACCGCAACGCGCAGATTCTCTCGGATACGATCACCTGCGTCCAAAACGGGCGGACGCCGCTGGTTATGACGAAGTACAAGGAGCATGCAAGGCTGCTGTATCAGCGCTTGCAGGGGAGTGCAGACCACGTTTTCCTGCTGCAGGGCGGAAAGAGCAGCAAAGAACGCGCGCAGGTCCGGGACGCGCTGCTGGCCGTGTCGGAAACAGACACGTTGATCGTGGTCGCCATCGGCAAATATATCGGCGAGGGCTTCAATCTGCCGCGCCTCGATACGCTGCTGCTCGCAATGCCGATCTCATGGCAGGGGAATGTCGAACAGTACGCGGGCCGTCTGAACCGCGACTACGACGGCAAACAGGATGTGATCATTTTTGACTATATCGACGCGCACGTGCCGACGCTGGAACGCATGTACCATAAGCGCCTGCGCGCTTATCGCCAGATCGGCTTCGAGATCTGCGCAAACCTGCAAGCTGCGCAGGAGGAGAAGACTGGCACTATTTTCGACGCGCAGACCTACACACCAGTCTATGAACGCGATCTGCAAGCCGCGCAGCGGGAAATTCTGATTTCCAGTCCTGCACTGAGCCGCAAAAAGGTCACATATTTTCTGGAACTCCTGCGCGAACGTCAGGAAGCAGGCGTCCAGATCAAAATTCTCACGCTTGCACCCGACGCACAGGATACATATCAGGCCGCTGAGAAAATCGGCTTCTTGCGCCAGTCTGGCATCGAAGTCTTCCCATCCCAAACCTGCCGTGAGCACTTCGCGATCCTCGACCGCTGCCTCGTCTGGTACGGCAGCATGAACCTGCTGTCAAACGAAAAACCCGACGACAACCTGATCCGCCTCCCAGACGAGCAAATCGCACAGGAGCTGCTGGAAATCGCCGTGCAAGCTGATTCTGCTTCGGAGAACAAAACCGGATAATACGCCGCCTCCACACTGTCACGCCCGTGTCGGCGGTTTGTGCCGCTTTCGCCGCCCAGCCGAGCGCGTACCCACCAGAAGCCCCAAAACCGGACGTTGCGCCGGTGTGCGGGAGCGTTGCGGAAATGGCAAACGCAGAAGAAGGATGCCTGCAGGCGGCTTTCGGCAGAGGGAGAAGCCGCAAGCGGCGAAGCAGGACAAAGCCGCGGGGTCGTGCGCATCCCGCGGCGGTCACATCTGCCCGCCGTGCGGGCAGTTTCGGGGATTTACGAAGGAGTTGTTGAGCGGGTAAAAATAGCACCTGTGGGGTCTTGATTTGAAAAAAGTCAGACGTTTCAAGGAAAACGACGGGGTTCAACGGAAATAGTGCGCAGAGATAGCGCGTTATTGCGGGACGCCGGGTTGGGCCGCGTTTGGGCGGCTGGCCAGCACCTGCTGCACCTGACGCCGACGCAGGAACACTGTTAGCCAGCACACGAGCATAGTGGTCAGACCGCAGATGGTCATGCAGAGCCGGTAGTCCAGGACCTCCCCCAGCACGCCGATGGCCAGCGACAGCACCGCGCCCGCCGCCGTGCAGAGCAAAGATTCATAGGCGTTGAGCCGGGCACGCAGCCGGTCTGGGATATAGCGCTGTACTGCTGCTTGACGGATGGTGGCGCTCTGGATCCCCAGAAAGCCGCAGAGAGCCCGGTTTACCAGCATCAAGGGGTACGGCAGCCACAGGAGGCAGGCGTCCATCAGCTCATAGGTCTGATATACCCCGAACAGGAAGCCGAACCGCTTTCGCTCCGGCAGGGAAAAGCGGTAGCGGACAACTCCGCCGATGGTACGCCCGGTGAACTCCGCCACAGAGAAAAAGGAATACATGGCGGTGGTGAAGCCCTGCGCCGTGCGGAAGAAAGCAATGAGCAGGGGAGCGTAGCCCATAGCCATACCGTTGGTGACGGCCATGTACGTATACAGACCGTGCAGGCCGCGTTCCTGCCGCAGATAATCGGCGGCTTCCTGGACGTCCCGCCACCAGGTTTTCAGAGACAGCAACGGCTCCTGATCCCGGCGGTCTTCCTGCACATGGATGCTGTTTTCGATGAGGGCGGCCAGCACCGACAGTACAGCCTGGATCAGCAGCAGCCGCCCCACGCCCAGAGTATCATACAGCAGTGCCGCCAATGGCATCATCAGGACCTTCAAAATAGGGTAGAGCATGGCAGAAACGGTGTATGCCCGCTCCTCCTGCCCCTCCGGCAGCAACAGAGGGTAAAAGCTGTTGTAGGCCAGCTCGTCGAAAGCACCGAGACACGATACCAGCAGAGAAAAGGCCAGATAGGCGGTGTAGGAGAAGGCGTTGTGCAGCAGGAAGATCCCCGCTCCGGCGTAGCATACGCCGTTGAGCAGATCGCCCCATACCAGAAACGGTTTGCGCGGCAGGCGGTCCATCATGGGGGCGATGATCAGCGGCAGCAGTACCATGGGAATCAGCTGAATGGCCACCGACAGTGCTGCGGCCAGTGTGCTGCCCGTCTCGTCAAAGACCAGAAAGGACAGGGCAAACTGACTGATAATGCCGCCGGCAGCGCCAAGTGCCGTCGCGGCGGTGATACGGGTAAAGTCCCGCGTCCAGAGTGTTCGTTTCATGGCATTCACCTCACTGCTATGATTATCGCATAGCCGCTTACAAAAGAAAAGCGGGTCATCATGGGAAAAATATTCCCGTGACGACCCGCTTAGATGCACGAAACTGCTATTTTGCAGGAAACTCCTCCAGCAGGCGGCACGCCTGACGGTACTGACGGTTGGCTTTGTACCACGCCAGCACCCACGGCAGGTGAAACCGGGTGAAGCCCATGGGGTATGTGTCCCGCAAGTGTTGGAAGCAGTCCAGAAGCTGAGCACCATAGGTGCTGTCGTGGAGGTAGCCCGGGTGCTCCAGCCGATAGCGCACCAGCGCCAGCATCTGCCGCTCTATCTCACCAGAGGACAGGAGCTCTGCCTGTTGAACGGCTGTCAGCGCCTGCTCCCGGTGCCCAAGCTGCTCGTGGCAGATGGCAAGCTTGTGCAGGTCCAGAAGGCTGGGGTGCGGGAGGGCAGAAAAATAGAGCAGGGCCTTTTCTGGTTGGCCCAGTTCCAGTTGGGTGGCGGCGATGTTATAACGGAGCGAACCCAGACTGTCGGTGTCACCCAAGGCCTCCGCCAGACGCTCCGCCACGGCGAAGTGGGCCAGCATCTCCTCCATGCGGCCCAGATCCGAGTAGCAGTTGCCCATCCACAGACGGCAGGACAGCATCAGGTGGGGATACCCGGCGTCTGCCGCCGAGCGGCAGGCGTCCCGCAGCACCTCAATGGCAACGGTGTAATCACCCTTGACGTAGAGGGCCTTTCCGCGGAGTGTTCCAGCCGTACCGCCTCCTCCCATCGGCCCTGCAGACCGCGCTGCAGCGCCAGCTGCCGGTTGGAGAGAAAGGACTCCCATTCTTCCGGCAGAGAGCGCATATTATCCTCATAAAAGGCATCCAGCAGCAGGGCGTCCGCCGCCAGCGGACTGCAGGCGAGGATCTCCTGCCGGGGCTGCACCAGCCGCTCATAGCAGGAGACGAAGTCTGGGCTGCCGGAGAGCAGGGCCTTCCAGCATGGTTCCAGACTCTCGGGTTCCGGCGTCCAGACCAGGCCCAACCGGCGCAGCAGAAGCTCCGTCACCTCCGGAGAAGGCGCTGCCTTGCCCTGCTCGATCTTGGACAGATACGAGGGCGCACAAATTCCCCGGCACAGACCCTCCTGACTCCAATTGAGCCTGAGACGGGCCTGCCGGATCAGCAGCCCGGCAATGTCGCCGCTCTTCATCATATGAACTCCCGCACACTCTGCCGGGAAACGATCAGCTTTGCGGCAGCTTTTTCACCAAGTGTCATGCTTTTCTCCCTCCTGATTTTATGGGTTACCGCGATTTTTATAAACCAAAAATCGGCTGCTTTTGCGCAAGTATTGGTTGCTTTCCGGATTTTTTGCAAATCAAAGCGAAAACAAATTTACATAACACCATTATAAAGCAGACAGCAAAGAAGTCAAGGATGAAGATGGAAGCTGAACTGCGCAAAAATTGTGCCGCAGTAAACAAAGAATAGGGCTTTCCGGTACGCGCGAAAGCGGATAAAAATATTCCGATTTTCCGAAAAAATCAGTAGACTTTGCGCCCCTTCTGTGGTAGTTGTTGTATTATCAAATGTTTCTAAAAAGAATAAATGGTTTTTTCATGTAAGTCAACCGGCAAATAATAACATCATCATTTACCATCTGATTTGGGCGGGTCAATCCCTTCATTTCCAAGGCTTCCGGGCCGTTTCCGCTCAAATGGCCGTGGTCTTTTGCCCACTCCGTTCCAGCAGCTCTCTCGTCTTCCGCTTTGGCAAAACGGAGCAAGCCAATGGAAAAGGGAGGCTGCATAGTATAAAGCACAACAAAGAGTACGTTACCTCAACAGTATTCCAGTTGCTATAGTCAGGCAACGCTTAGAGCCTCCAGGCAGGCGTTCAAGTTATCCCAAGAAAAAACGTCCTCCGCAATGTGGACCCGCGTCCAGGAGGGGGTGATTTCCTCCACCTCCGATATACCGCCTATGCCCCGGGCCCAGGAATAGTAATATGTGTTATGGGGCGACATGAGGACCCGAGCCGCTGTGCCGTCCGGGTAGAGGAAGAGGGTCTGCTCCCGAACGATCCGGCTGCTGTCTTCATAGGGGGTCCCCGTGGTATCCAGATACTCCGTCAGACGGAGACATTCCTCCCCCGGCGTCCAGTCCCAGTCCGCCACGGCGAAGTCCAGCGGAGCCATCTTTCCCGTATCCGCTTCTCTGAACAGGGTGCGGAACAGGAGCAGGGCCTGCTCCCGGTCCAGGTCCGCGTGGAAGCCCTCGCCCTGTATGCAGAGCCGATAGTGCTCTGCCGGCGGAGTGGGGAAGATGTCCTCCCACTGGTCGGCCAGCTTCTCGGGGATCATACTTTCTTGACGCCGCTCCAGCTGGATTGAAACCAACAAGTCTTCATAGGGATATGGGCCCACATCACTTGGAATGCTGGCGTATTTGTAGGTGATAGCGCTCAGCCGCAGATAGTCCACCGCCCCGTAGGCCGCCTCGAGAGAGTCATCCTCTCTCTGCCGGGTCAGCGTACCGTCCGGGAAGACGTGATAGACCAACTGAATGTCTCCATCCGTTATGAACAGGCGGAGGTTTCCGGAGGCGTATGCAAGCTCCTCCTCCGGGGCTTGGAACACCGCCGCCTCCAGCCGCTCCAGCAGATAAGTCCGGTCCGCCTGGTCATCGATGGGGATGCAGGTATGAGGGGCCTCAGCGCCGGTGGCCCACTCGCGACTGATAGTCAGCGTGGGACCGCCTTTCTCTGCCTGCGTGCTGGAGAGGTCGTAGGTATCCGTGGCCTCCGTCCCATCGGCATAGGCGTACCATATGGTTACCCGGCGGCTTCCGTCGTCCTCCAGGGGAGCATACTCCCCACAGTCCACCTCCAGCATCTCCCCGGCAGGCGGGAAGGATGGGAGCGGCTCTTCAAATGCTCCAGGGACAGACGGGGTCGTCACATCTACAGCAGGCGAAACCTCCTCGCCTGCTGTCATCGCCGGTTGCCCACAAGCAGAAAGCGTCAGGGCCAGACAGAACAGAAGAAGCAGCGTTTTTTTCATTTTCATTGTTGTCTCTCCTCAAAACTTCCGGTATTGCTGCATATTATTCTATCACAGAAGAATTCTTTTTCCAATGAAATTCACGTTAATTCAGTCGATACAATGTTTTTCTACTGATAGCAGACTTTATATACTGCTATTAAATGATGTCGTAAAAATAATGTTGTAATTACGTTTGATGATCTCAATGCACTTAAGATGGTGCATACGTAGCATCGGCCTGTAGGACTTGCTCCTTTACGGGCAAGTGCCAGTAGTAGACTCTCGGAAAGAGCTACTACCAATCGTTCCATGCGCAATCAGAGTATATGTTGTTCCGCTGACTGCTGCATGGCTGCCAGAAACGTTTAGGTAGTTCGTCCCAGAATCGCTCCAACTATCAACCATTTCACTGCCATTCCACAGTTCAAGTGTGACATCCAGTTTTCCAGCTTCGACCACGGTTACACTGCAATTTGCAGTTTTCCCGCTGAACGAAAGCCTTGGGCTGATTCGTGTAGCGCGTGTTGCGGCCATAGCATTTACACACAGACCGGAAACCATAACCGCTACGAGTACCAGAACAATCATACGCTTTTTCATATTACAAAACACCTCTTTTCTTTGTTCTATCTATTAGAACGTAGAAAGGAGGTGTTTTTGGACAGGGTTTGCAAGAAAAACTTTAATTTGGAGATTGTGACAACTCTATGTTCTCCGCAATGTGCAACATGACGGATTTTTCAAGAGTTGAGCCGACTGAGAACATGAGTCCATTCTGCTCATCCATCCATACCAGATTACTGATACCGGAATTCCCATCAACTGGGACAAACAACGCAGTAAATTGATTTACATGGACTTCCTCGTAGCCAGAATGA
>OQWD01000946.1_pt1 | contig 10651 bp, 7 predicted proteins | sample 1691631 | NCBI WGS metagenome assembly OQWD01 (sample SAMN03418283, study PRJEB22391) | human gut metagenome | biome: human-gut; feature: organic feature; material: feces | host: Homo sapiens | place: Italy | collected 2013-04 | reverse complement strand
TCGCCTGCGCGCCCCGATCCTTCGCCGGAAAGCGCCGCCGCGGCGTCCGCTGCGATCCGGGAGCCGTTCTGCTTTGCCTGACGCGCAGCATTTACCGCGCGCGCGATATCCTCATTGCCGTCTATATTCAAATTGTCCTGATTGTCCTCATAATTGCGGTTGTCCATGCTGTTTCCCCTCCCCTCGGCAGGCGCCGTACAGCGGCGCGGGCCTATGGGCATAGTCGTTGCCTGATTGCATTTGCCTTATAAAAATTACATCGGATATTATATCATACTTTTTGAAAATAGCAAGAAATTTACTATTTTTCGTCAACTGGATTTCCGCTGTTTTACAGCACCAGGTCCAGCAGATACAGCAGGCCGTAGATGATGGGCTGATGAATAATGTATATCAGCAGCGTATTCCTGCCCACAAAATCCAGGCCGGGGATGCGGAACTTGTACCAGTTGTCCGGGATGATCCCCTGCTTCATGTACCGGCCGAAAACAACGCCGCAGAAAAACAGCATAATCCAGGGGAAAATTCCGAAAAAGTCCGGCGCGGTGAAGCCGTAGGGCGTAAACCCGGTGATAAAATACGGGACCTCCAGGCGCAGGCCGAACAGATTGAGGTACAGCGGCTCGAACTGGTACTTGGACGTCAGCATCACAAAGATGACGAACAGGAACAGGTATACGGCCAGGTTGACGCGTTCAAACAGGAAATCGCAGTACTTGTTGCAGACGGCATAGATCAGCGAGGCGACGCACAGAAAATGCAGAATCCCAAAGTAGATCGCGCCGCCCGGCCCGAAAAATACAGCGCTGCCAACAGTAATGAGCATGGCGGCGAAAAACAGCTTGAGCGCGCGCCTGAAGTTGTTCCGGCTGTAATTGGAGGAAATACCGGACACAAATATAAACAGCATCTGAAACCCGAAAAGCCAATAGGCCATGGATTCAGAGTAGAAAATGCTTCCGATAAAGCGGTTGAAGCCCGTTCCCTCAAAAAAGCCGAAAGTGCATACGTCGTACGCAAAATGGTACAGCACCATGGCGATAATGGACAATCCGCGCAGCGAGTCCACAAACGGGACGCGGTATCCGAGCCGGGTGATCTCGTCCGTGCCCTCTGAAAATTCCCCCAGGCGCTTGCGGGAGGCCTTCGGCATGGGCGGCAGGTCGCGCGGTTCTTTGCGCAGATAGTCCGCCACCTTTGTCTTCCAGCTCACCGGCGCGTCCTGCCGCTGCGAGTCTGGATTCCGGTTCTCATTCAGGTCGCTCATTGCACTTCCTCCATTATTTCCCTTTTCTGCCGCGCATATTCAGGCGCCGCCTGTATCCGGACGCCGGTTTACACATTGAAACGGAAGAGGATCACGTCCCCGTCCTGCACGACGTATTCTTTGCCCTCGCTGCGGACCAGGCCCTTTTCCTTGGCGGTGGTCATAGCCGCCGCATTTCTCCGGGAGTTCGGCCGGATCGACGTGCTGATCTGCAACGCCGGCATCGCCCGCCAGGAGCTGTTTACCGACATCACCGAGGCCGGCTGGCGGGAGGTGATGGGGGTGGACTTGGACGGCGTGTTTTACTGTGCCCAGGCCGCCCTGCCGGATATGCTCCACCGAAAAGCCGGAAAAATTATCACGCTCTCCTCGATGTGGGGGCAGGTGGGGGCCTCCTGCGAGGTGCACTATTCCGCGGCAAAGGCGGCGCTTATCGGCTTTACCAAGGCATTGGCCAAGGAGGAAGGCCCAAGCGGAATAACGGTAAATTGTGTGGCGCCGGGCGTAGTGGAAACGGATATGATGGCTGTTTTCTCCCCGGAGGATAAGGCGGCGCTTGCAGAGGAAACGCCGCTGTGCCGTCTGGGCGCGCCGGAGGACGTGGCCGCTGCCGTCGCGTTTCTCGCATCGGACGCGGGCGCTTTTTTCACGGGGCAGGTATTGGCGCCCAACGGCGGGTTTGTCGTCTGAGGCTTTTATAGATGTAATATAAGGGCGGGAGCCTTGTGTGCTCCCGCCCTTTTCAGAATACCGGAATATTTGCGCGCGGCTGTAAAGCCATTTCGACCTGAGCTGTAAAGGGGAATTCCGCCGCCGTCCCGTTGATGAAATCCACCCGGTAGCCTGTCCCGTCCTTGTGGAAAAAACCGCTCTCCGGTACGATGCGCAGATAACACAGGTTGGAGTCGCCTTCATCGTTGCAGGCAAAGTGCCACGGCTCGAACGCCCCCGCCAGCGCTTCGCGCGCCGCCTGGTTGGCAGGCAGCAGCGGATGTCCCATGAAATGGGCTTTGCACTTAAAGGTGTGAAAACTGCTGCAGAGCGAAACACAGGGGTTTGCTTTCATCTCCCGCACTTTGGCGGAACGGCCGTGCGTGACCACCCAGAATGCGCCGCCCATATAACAGGCGTCCACCACCCGCTGCGAAGGAACGTTCTCCCGCGTGGTCGCCAATACGAAGGTGCAGTCCTTTTCGAAAAGCTCGCGCAGGACCTCCAGGCTTTTTTCATATGCCGTCATAACGCGTCCCTTTCTCCGGACGGCTGAACGCGCCCGGCTCGATGTTCCGCGGGCGCCTTTGGTGCCGGCCCGCCTTGTGGCATCATTTTATCATGCACATCGTCCGCATACCAGCTTTTTTTGACGAAAGCGCGGCGGTATGTGTTTTTCTGCATTTTGTCTGCGCCGCAGGCACGAGGACGGCTTATTGTTTGCGCCGGGCAGCCATTGTTGAAAACCTCTTGTCAAACTATACAATCTTATGCTGGAAGATTGTACGTAAGATTCTTTCTTTTTTTACAACATTATCTTTAAAAAGCGACGCGATTGTGATACTATTTTTGTATAAGTTGCTGCCATGCGTTTTGCGCAGGGCGGAAAAGAGGGTTGTTGTTTATGAATTACGCAAACGATCACATCCGAAACGTCCTCATAGCGGGCCACGGCGGCGCAGGGAAAACCAGCCTCGCCGAAGCGCTGCTGTTTACCGCCAAGAGCACCGACCGCCTGGGCCGTGTGGAAGACGGGAACACCGTATGCGATTACGACCCCGAGGAGGCCAAGCGCCGCGCATCCCTGTCGCTGGCCGTAGCGCCTGTCGAGTATGACGGCGTAAAAATAAATCTGATCGACACGCCGGGTCTGTTTGATTTTGAGCTGGGTCTGCACGAGGGCATCCGCGCCGCCGAGAGCGTGCTCATTACAGTGTCCGGCCGCAGCGGCCTCACCGTCGGTGCGCAGAAGGCGTACAAGCTGGCGCTGAAACACGGCAAGAGCCGTATGATCTACATCTCTAAAATCGACGCCGAGCATGCCGATTTCTATAAAGTATTTGAAGAGCTGAAAGCGGAGTTCGGCCCGTCCATCTGTCCGGTGGTCGTGCCCATCGAGCAGGCCGGCGGCCGCGTGTTTGTGAACCTGATCGAATCCAAGGCGTACAGCTACGTCAACGGCACGGCCCGCGAAGTGCCTATGCCCAAATACGGCCATCGGGAGGACGGGCTGATCGAGGCCATGCGCGAGGCTGTGGCCGAGACCGATGACGCGCTGATGGAGAAATTCTTCGAGGGTGAGCCCTTCACGCAGGAGGAGTTGACGGAGGGTGTGCGCGTAGGCGTTAAAACGGGCGCCATCACGCCGGTACTCTGCGGCTGCTCCACTGCGCTGGCGGGTACGGACATGGTGCTGCGCTACATCAAAAAGCTGCTGCCCAGCGCAGCGCGCGGCGCTGGGTGCGTTGCGGCGGACCGCGACGGAAACGAAGTGGAGATCGCCTGCGAGGCGAAAGACCCGCTGTGCGCATATGTATTCAAAACAGTAGCAGACCCGTTTGTGGGTAAGATGAGCTATGTCAAGGTTGTCAGCGGCACGCTCAAGGCGGACTCTCCGGTGGTAAACAGCCGCACGGGCGAGCCCGAACGCATGGGCAAGCTGGTGTTCGTGAAAGGAAAAAAGCAGACGGATGCGGCGGAGATCGGCGCGGGCGACATCGGTGCCATTACCAAGCTGCCTGCCGCGCAGACGGGCGACACGCTGTGTGCGCCGGGCCGTGTGGTGAGCCTGCCGCGCCCCGAGTTCCCCCGGCCTACGCTGTCCATGGCCATCAAGGTAAAGCAGAAAGGCGACGAGAGCAAGATCAGCGGCGCGTTGCAGCGCCTGATGGAAGAGGACCCGACGCTGGGGTACGCCGTCAACACCGAGACGGTGCAGCAGGTGATATCCGGTCTGGGAGAGCAGCATCTGGATGTGGTGTGCGCCAAACTCAAAAGCAAGTTCGGCGTGGAGGTGAGCCTCACCGAGCCGCGTATCGCATACCGTGAATCCATCCGTAAGAAATGTAAGGCACAGGGCCGCCATAAGAAGCAGACGGGCGGTCACGGCCAGTTTGGCGACGTATGGATCGAATTCGAGCCGACGGACGAGGGAGAGTTTGTATTTGCCGAGAACGTGTTCGGCGGCAGCGTGCCCAAGAACTATTTCCCGGCGGTGGAAAAAGGCCTGCAGGAGGCCGTGCGCCACGGCGTGCTGGCCGGCTACCCCGTGGTGGGCCTGAAGGCCACGCTGCTGGACGGCAGCTACCACCCGGTGGATTCTTCCGAAATGGCGTTTAAGATGGCTGCGAAGCTGGCCTACAAGGCTGCGCTGCCCGAGGCTGGCCCCGTGCTGCTGGAGCCCATCGGCAACCTGATGGCTACTGTTCCGGGCGATGTGCTGGGGGACATCATGGGCGAGGTGACAAAGCGGCGCGGCCGCGTGCTGGGCATGCATCCGGCCGAGGATGGTCAGCAGACGCTGGAAGCCGACGTGCCGGTCAGTGAGATGCATGATTTCACCACCTATCTGCGCCAGCTCACGCAAGGACGCGGCAGCTTTGTATTTGAATTCACCCGCTATGAGCCGCTGCCCTCCAATTTGGAGCCGAAGGTCATCGAGGAAGCGAAGAAGTTCATTGATATGAAGGACGACGAGGAGTAACGTCCCAATACCAGCGGAAAACCGCCACAGGAGGGAGATGATTTTCCCTCCTGTGGTTCTCTTTTGTCCGGACGATGCATAAAATAGCAGCATCAGGGGGATTTTACAGCAGGACGGTGTTTGTGTACGCCCGTCTGCCGCCGCCCATTGTATACAAGGGAACGGAACAGGCTCGCAAAAAATGTCTGTTCAGCCGTAATATACAAAGAAATCCCCATTTACTGGTGCAATTTGTATAATTTTGGTTTTCCGCTTGACAGCCAAAAGCAAAAACACTATAATAACCCATATTGTACAAGTGCCCCACATTTTGTACTGTGGCGCGGCGCGGTACCAATATCTGTGAAGGAGACCGGAGACCTTGGAAAAAGAAATTGTCATGACCTATGCCGGCTTGCGTGCATTGGAGGACGAGCTTGAACAGCTGAAAACCGTCAAGCGCAAAGAGGTGGCCGAAAAGATCAAAGTGGCCCGCGGCTACGGCGACCTTTCCGAAAACAGTGAATATGACGAAGCCAAAAACGAGCAGGGCCTTGTGGAAGGCCGCATTGCACTTTTGGAAAAAATGCTCAAGCATGCCCGCGTCGTCACCGAGGACGAGCTTTCTACCGACCATATCAGCGTCGGCAGTCATGTGCGCATCAAGGATGAGGACGGGGATGAAGACGAATACGATATCACCGGTTCCACCGAGGCTGACCCGGTGAACGGAAAGATCTCGGATGAATCTCCCATCGGAGCGGCCCTTATTGGCCATTCCGTGGGCGATAAGGTGGATATCACGCTGCCCAGCGGCGCAGTTGTGCAGTACGAAGTGATGGAGATCGGCCGAGCAGAGCTGTAAGCCGCACAAAATCAGGCTTTTTTCAAAAACAGGTGCGAAAGCACCTGTTTTTGTGTTATATTTTGTGCTATACTGGATGGGACAAATTGCGAGATGTTGGAGGACAAGCATGGCAAACGAAACGTTGGAACAGTTGGGCAATGCGTTGGAGGCAGCCCAGCAGAAGATCGGGGCCGTAGCCGAAGAAGTGAGTGAGCAGGCGTATAACGAGCTGGTCGCCATCCGGCGCGAAAAGCTGCGCGGCTTGCAGGAGGCCGGAAACGACCCCTTTGAGCTGACAAGCTATCCCCAGGCGGATTTTGCCGCCGAGGTGAAAGAGAGCTTTGTGGACGTGCCCGAGGGTGAACAGGGCCGCAGCGTGTGCATGGCGGGCCGCATGATGAGCAAGCGCGTGATGGGCAAGGCCAGCTTTGCGGACCTTCGGGACACCACGGGCAACATCCAGCTTTATGTCCGCCGGGACGACGTGGGTGTGGAGGAGTATCAGGCGTTCAAGAAATTTGATATCGGCGATATCATCGGCGTCAGAGGCTTTGTGTTCCGCACGAAGATGGGCGAGATCAGCGTGCATGTCACCGAGATCGTACTGCTGAGCAAGAGCCTGCTGCCTCTGCCCGAAAAATTCCACGGCCTGAAGGACCGCGAGGCGCGGTACCGCCAGCGCTATGTGGACCTGATCGTCAACCCGGAGGTGCGCAAGACGTTTGAGGTGCGCTCCAAATTTATTCGCCATATGCGCAATTACCTGGATGAGCGCGGCTATATGGAAGTGGAAACGCCGGTGCTGAACACCATCGCAGGCGGGGCTGCGGCGCGTCCTTTCGTGACCCACCACAACACGCTGGATATTGATATGTATATGCGTATCGCCACAGAGCTGCCGCTCAAGCGGCTGATCGTAGGAGGCATCGACCGCGTGTATGAGATCGGCCGTATTTTCCGCAACGAGGGCATGGACCCGAAGCATAACCCGGAATTTACGACCGTGGAGTTGTATCAGGCGTATGCGGATTTCCATACGATGATGGACATTGCCGAGGGGATCCTTTCCTCGGCCGCGCTGGAGCTGCTGGGCGGCTATGAGGTGGAGTGGCTGGGCGAAAAGATCGACCTTACGCCGGGCTGGCGCCGCCTGACTATGGTGGCCGCCGTGAAGGAGTATGCAGGCATCGACTTCGGCGCCATCTCCGACAATGCCCAGGCGGTTGCCGCGGCCGAAGCCATCGGTGTGGAGCTGCCGGAGGCGGCGGAGCCCACTTGGGGCAACGCGCTGTACGCCTGCTTTGACCAGCGTGTGGAGGAAAAGCTCATTCAGCCCACATTCATCACAATGTATCCGGTGGAGGTGTCTCCTCTGACAAAGCGCAGCCCGCAGGACAAGCGTTTGACGGAACGCTTCGAGCTGTTTATTTGCCACAGTGAGATGGCAAATGCCTATTCCGAGCTGAACGACCCCATCGACCAGCGCGAGCGCTTCGTCAAGCAGGCGGAGCAGCGCGAGCGCGGCGACGACGAGGCCGAGATGCTGGACGAGGATTTCCTGACGGCTCTGGAATACGGCATGCCCCCGACGGGCGGCATGGGTATGGGCATTGACCGCTGTGTAATGCTGCTGACGAATTCCAGCACCATCCGCGAGGTCATCCTTTTCCCCACGATGAAACCCATCGACTGATAAAACCATAATCTATAGTTGAATTCGCAATGGAAAACAACTATGGCAACACCGCACAATTCTAAGTGTCGAACCGCGCCGACAGATTTTTGTGACAGTTGCCGGAAAATCTGCAAGCGAGACGACGCTTAAGGCATCAGCCGTGAATTGTGCGGTGTTGCCCTATATGCTGCGGAGCTCTGTGCTGTCAAACTGTGGATGACAGCATTTTGACAGCAAATTGTTGAAGAATAATGCATCGTTATGAAGAATGACGGAGTTCAAACGAATAAGCTACAGGTTTAGCAATGCTATGAGAGCACTTCTTAGAGTTCATCTGAGAAGTGCTCTTTTTTAATTTCTGCAGCAGTCTTCTGGTACGGTCGAAGGCAAAAAGGGAGGATACACAATAGGAAGGAAAGCTACAAGTCCAGACCCGATTGCAGACAAGCTGCTGGCTCATATCGCAGCACAGGCCATAACAGGCGAGCCGGTGCGAAAGCGCCTGCTTCTGCTTATCCGATTCAGCTGAATGATGTAAATGCGTTATCGCATACGAGCTGGATTTGCAAATATCACCATTGCGGCTGCGCCAAAATATCGCAGGAAAGGATGCGGTAAAAATCGTGGAGCACATCAAAACCGGATGGAGGAAAACAGAGCGGGAAAACATCTGACGATGCTGGAATAAGCCCGCTTGCGGGCAGCCGGCAGTAAAATTTTTGCGGCTGGCGGACCGTACTTATGCCACCGGGCGCGCATGCCGGTAATACAGGGCTTTGCACGCATATGTAAAACCGGTGGTTCCTCTACAATAAAAACGCGCCCGCATCCGAAATATATCCGGCCTGCGGGGCGCGTTTTCTGTTGGCGTATTATACTTTGATCTCCGTATTCGGCCGCGCCGGGGCGAGCTTCAGGCAAAGCTCCTGTTCCTTTCCGTCGCACCGTCCCGTTGGGCAAAAGCCAAAATCTGTATACAGGGCGTACGCTGCCTGGTTTTCCGGGCTGCAGGTGAGCAGCACCGTGCCGGACGGCCCAAACGGCTTTGTTTTGATATATCGGATCACCTGCGCCAAAGCAGCTTTGCCGTACCCCTTTCGCTGGTGCGCCGCGTCGATCATGAAATGCCAGATATTGTAGGTCTGTTCCTCACGGTCGTAAATAACCATGACGTATCCGATCATCTTGTCCCCGGCGTAAATGCCGAAGGGCATACACTGGTCCCGGTACACATAAGCCTGTGCCAGACTGCGGATGGGGGATGAGACAAAGCGCTCCTGCCCATTGCCCAGCCGTAGCGCAAAGCATTCCAGAAAATTTGTTTCGTCTATCTGCGTCAATTTTATCATGACAGCCTCCCTTGATGCGAAGGGTCAGCATTGCAGGACCCTCCTGGTCTTATTGCGAAAAAAAAGAGCCTGATATTTTCGCATAGTGAACATCTCCTTTGCTTGTCAGATATCTATAAAAACGCAGGCAGACCTGCGGAAGGCTGTTTATACTCCGCCCACATCGTCCAACTGGAAATCCTCGGGCAGCAGCAGGCACAGGTCTGCTTCGGGCTGGGCCACAAGGCGGCGGGACTGGTTGAGGATGGCCTCCTCCACTTTGTTGCGGGCCAGCCGCCCGTTGCCTGCGTCCCGCGCGCGGGTGAGCTGCACGGCGTTGAAATAGGCCAGCAGATTTGCGTCGCAGCGCTCGTCCAGCGTATACCCCTTGCCGCCCGCCTGCAGCTTTGCAATGGCCAGCAGCTCTTCGCCGGTATAATCGGGGAATTCAATGATGTTTGGAAAACGGCTTTTCAGGCCGCTGTTGGCCGTCAAAAATTCGGCCATCTCTTTGGAATAGCCGGCCAGGATAACGATGAGATCGTCCCGGTGGTCCTCCATGCCTTTGACCAGCGTATCAATGGCCTCCAGCCCGAAGCTGTCGTCTTTTCCGCGGTACAGGCTGTATGCTTCGTCGATGAACAGCACGCCGCCCACGGCGGATTTGAGCACCTGTGTGGTGAGCGGTGCGGTGTGGCCCACATAACGGCCCACAAGGTCGGCGCGTGTCACTTCCACCAGTTGCCCGCCGCTCAGCACCCCGATGGCCTTCAGGTAACGGCTCACCAGCCGGGCAATGGTCGTTTTGCCTGTGCCGGGGTTCCCGGTGAAGATCATATGCATGGAAACGCTGGCCGTCTTGAGACCGGCGGCTTTGCGCCGCGCCTGCACGGCAAAATTGTCCTCCAAACTGAGTACGTATTCCTTTACGGCTGCAAGGCCTACGATGCCGTCCAATTCTGCCTTTACAGCTTCCACCTCGCCTTGGTAAGCTTCAGGAAGCAGGGAGAGCAGATCCGCCGGGCCTGCGCCGAAGTCTGCAGTCAGGCGGCCGTCCGCTGCGCCCAGCGCGGCGGCTTTGGGTGCGTCGTCGTGTTCCAGCCGGTACTGGGCCAGCGCGCGGTAGGCGCGGTCCCAGAATGCCAGCACGCCCTGCGCGCCCTTGGCGCGTCCGCTGCTTTCGGCAGCGAGGAGCAGTGCCGCATCCCCGGCTGTGACGGTGAAGCCCAGCGCCTTTTGCGCGCGGGCAGCCAGCTTGTCAAATTCCGCTTTCGCCACAGCGGACAAGCTTTCGGGCGTGAGGGCGGCCGTCTCACAGATATCTCCCAGCGCCGAAACAAACGGCGCGCCGAAGCTGTCCGCCAGTTTGGCAACGGGGGCCTCGCTGAGCAGCACAAGGTATTTGCCCCGTGGCGTGAGCGCGCCCACGGCGTCGGTGACAAGGGCGTTGCCCGCGTCCACCAGACGGCCGTTCTGCAATACGTAGCGCCCGGCCAGCGGGCTTTTGCCCCGCTGCACCAGATTGGACAGGACCGTCAGGAACGCAGGCTGGCAGCGCTCGTAGTGTTCGAACACTACGATGTCGCCCTTGGCGGCCAGCGCCATATACAGATCCTGCAAAAAAAGCTTTTCCTCTGCGGCGGTTGGGTACAGCGACAGATCCATCCAGGAGATATCCCCGCTGACGAACACGCCGCGCCGGGCCAGTTCCTCTGCGGCGGCACACAGACTCAGGTGCTTGCCTGTGTCCGCCGGACCGGTGACGAGGAAAGCGTTGCGCGCGCTTTCACCCTCGTGGCCCATCACATACGGCCGCTTGAGCGCGATGACCAGCTTTTGAAGATAATCCGGCTGACCCAGT
>OQWD01000938.1_pt1 | contig 10742 bp, 9 predicted proteins | sample 1691631 | NCBI WGS metagenome assembly OQWD01 (sample SAMN03418283, study PRJEB22391) | human gut metagenome | biome: human-gut; feature: organic feature; material: feces | host: Homo sapiens | place: Italy | collected 2013-04 | reverse complement strand
AGAAGGAGGATTTATCAAATGGAAGTTATCAAAACCTTACCTGACATCTTCGAAGAATTTAGCGAACAGCGCCGCAATTCCTTCCTGCACGCCTACGAAATCAAGCAGAAGAACATTCCCTTTGTCGGCACCTTCTGCACCTACACCCCCACCGAGGTCATCATGGCCGCCGGCGCGTTCGTGCAGGGCTCTTCCATTGAACTTTCTGCCGACGGCCCGATCAAACCGCCGTACGCTGTCTATTTCCAGGGTGGGCTTACGTGGCAGCACGCAAAATTCGGTATTCTGATGAGTCTTCAGAAACTCGTCGATGCCGGTATGGTGACATTATAATGGCAAAAAATGTGGTAATTATCGGCGGCGGCGCGAGCGGACTGATGGCGGCAATTTGGGCCTCACGTCTCGGTGCCGCGGTCACCGTTCTGGAAAAGAACGATAAACCGGGCAGAAAGCTTCTTGCGACCGGAAACGGACGGTGTAATTTTACCAATCGTTATCAGGATGCATCGTGCTACCGCACGGGAAATCAGGAGCGTGCATCACGGGTTCTCGAACAGTTTACCGAACAGGACACCGAACAGTTTTTTGAACAGCTCGGCATCCGCATCCGGAGCCGTGAAGGCTGGCTTTATCCGGCCAGCGAGCAGGCACAGTCCGTTCTTGATCTGCTGGTTTTGGAAGCCAGATTCCGAAAGGTAAAAATCAAGACACGGGAAACGGCTGTTGCAGTGGAAAAAGCCGAAAATGGTTATCTGGTGCGCACCGAAGGATGGCAGTACCCGGCTGACAGCGTCATCATCTGCTGCGGAAGCTGTGCTTCCCAGATCGCCGGTTCCGACGGAGATACACTTCGATTTGCCGATCAGCTTCAGCTCGCTTCGATTCCGTTTTCCCCGGCCCTCTGCCCGCTCCGCTGCAAAGGAAACCAGTTTTCCTCCTGGGCGGGTGTTCGGGTGCGCGCGAAGATTACGCTTCTGGTTGAAAATCAGGAGATTCTGACGGAACAGGGAGAAATGCAGCTTACCGACTACGGTGTCTCCGGCATCCCGGTATTCCAGATTTCCCGGTTCGCTGTGCGCGCCTGCATGCAGAAAAAACGCGCTGAACTTCTCGTAGACTTCTTTCCGGAACTGACAGAATCGGAGCTTACTGCAGAACTTGTCAGACGGCAGGAAATCTGCCCGTATAAAGCGCCAAAAGAGCTTCTGATCGGTCTTCTTCCGGAAAAACTCATTCCGGTTCTGATCGGAAAGAAAAAGACTCCGGAAGAAATGGCAGGCGCCATCAAATCATATCGTTTACAGATCACCGGCCAGACCGACTTTGGAAAAGCTCAGGTGTGTGCGGGCGGCATCACGCTCGACCAGCTTACGGATTCTCTGGAATCGGTACAGCACCCTGGTATTTTCTTTGCGGGAGAAGCCCTGGACGTCGACGGCGTCTGCGGCGGCTACAATCTCCAGTGGGCCTGGTCCAGCGGAAGTGCAGCCGGAAGAGCTGCAGCAGGAGAACATGCATGATTCGGATACAGCAATTAAAGCTTCCAGTCACCCACACACAGGAGGAACTGGAACAGAAAATAAGAAAAACACTGAAAATCGGAAAACACGATCTGCAGGAAATTGAGCTCTTACGCCGCTCAATTGATGCCAGAAAGAAATCCGAATTAAAATACGTTTATCAGCTTGATGTAAAAGTAAAAGATGAGAACGCCGTATTGCGGAAGGCGAAAAGTAACCAGATCGTAAAAGCGGAGAAAAAGCCATATGTGTTCCCAAAATCCGGAGAACAGACTCTTGTTCACCGGCCGGTTATTATCGGAAGCGGTCCGGCAGGGCTTTTTTGTGCCTACGTTCTCGCAAAGCATGGCTACCGTCCGCTCGTTCTGGAGCGCGGCGAATCTGCAGAACAGAGAAAGAAAAGTGTCGATGCGTTCTGGAAAACCGGCGTTCTGAACCCGGAATCGAACGTACAGTTCGGAGAGGGCGGCGCCGGTACGTTTTCGGATGGAAAATTAAACACTTCGGTGAAGGATCCATCCGGCAGAAACCGTGAGGTACTCCGGATCTTCACGGAATGCGGGGCACCGGAAGAAATTCTGTACGATCAGAAACCACACCTTGGCACCGATCAGCTCATCGGAATTGTGACAACGATGCGGAAAAAGATCGAGGCATGGGGCGGAGAAGTCCGTTTCGGAGCAAAAGTGACGGACTTTGGGATTGAAAACGGCAGACTCACTTCTGTAACCGTCAATGAAACCGAGAAGATTGCCGCGGAGACGGCAGTCCTTGCGATCGGCCACTCTGCACGCGATACCTTCTTTAAACTCTGCGAAAATAAGATCTCCATGGAAGCAAAATCCTTCGCTGTCGGCGTCCGCATTGAGCATCCGCAGAAGATGATCACGGAGGATCAGTACGGACCGGAGGCACCGGATTTTCTTGGGGCAGCACCGTATAAGCTCACCAATCAGTGTGAAAACGGAAGAGGTGTGTACTCATTCTGTATGTGTCCCGGCGGCTATGTTGTCAACGCATCCTCGGAAGCGGAACGCACCTGCGTCAACGGTATGAGTTATTCTGACCGGGAAGGTAAAAATGCGAACAGCGCTATGATTGTCACCGTAACACCGGAAGACTACCGCCCGTACCATGTAGAGGGAACGCCGGACGTACTCGATGGTGTGGCATTCCAGAGAGCGCTTGAACACGCTGCGTGGGAAGCCGGAAAAGGCAAAGTTCCGGTGCAGCTTTTTGGTGATTTCTGTGAAAACAGAGTTTCTACAGCACTTGGAGAGGTAACCCCTTCCATCTGCGGAGAATGGACTTTCGCCAATCTGCGGGAAGTTCTTCCGACGTTTATCGGAGACTCCCTTGTGGAAGGCATTCGTGCATCTGAGCGGAAAATCCACGGCTTTTCCCGTCCGGACGCCGTTCTTTCCGGCGTGGAAGCGCGTACCTCGTCACCGGTCCGCATTGTAAGAAATGAAACGCTCGAAAGTTCGTCGCTTACCGGTCTTTACCCGTGCGGAGAGGGCGCAGGCTATGCGGGAGGCATCACTTCCGCAGCCATGGACGGATTAAAAACGGCAGAGGAAATTGCAAAAAAATATATGAATTTTTCATAATTCCTATACATCTGCGGAAAGTTGTGCTAGAATGATGGGTGATTCAAACCAATGTATTCCATGAAAATTCCCGGAAGAGTGGTGGGAGGAATACATGAGAAAAAATGGATTACGAAACCTGCCGACGATGGAACAGCCATATGAAAAATGCCTGGAAAACGGCCCGGAAAGCCTTTCCGACGCGGAGCTTCTGGCTGTCATTTTACGATGTGGGGCAAGGGGAAAAACATCCCTGGAGCTCGCAAGAGAAATTCTTTCCCTTCCCGGAAAAGAGGAGGGCCTGTTAGGACTCTATCACTGTACAAGACAGGAACTTCTGCAGATCCGCGGAGTCGGGGAAGTAAAAGCGATCCAGCTCCAGTGCATCGGTGAGCTTTCCAAACGAATGGCCGCGGCCGGAGCAAGAAAAGGTCTCTGCTTTCATGATCCGGCTTCCATTGCGGATTATTACATGGAACGTCTCCGCCACGAGGATCAGGAGGTTCTTCTCTGCATGATGCTGGACACAAAAAATCAGCTTCTCGGAGAAAAGGAAATTACAAGAGGAACGGTCAATGCGACGATGATTTCGCCGCGGGAGCTTTTTCTTGCGGCACTGCAGTTCCGTGCGGTTCATATTCTGCTGGTTCACAACCATCCAAGCGGAATTCCGGAACCAAGCGGTGACGACATTACCGTGACACGGCAGATCCGGCGGGCGGGCGAAATGCTCGGCATTACCCTGCTGGATCACATTATTATCGGGGATCACTGTTATACCAGTATGCTGGAACAGGGAATCTGATCCTGAAAATCCGAGGCAGAAATGCCCAAAGGAAGGGAACAAGTTAAAGGAGCACGATGCAGATTCGAAATGTATACGGCATAGACCTTGGCACCAGTACCGTCAAAATCTATGACCTGAAGAAAGACACAATCACAAAAGAAAAAAATATGATTGCCATACGCAACCGCGAACAGGTGATTGCCGTTGGAAATTACGCATATGAAATGCACGAGAGAACGCCTTCCAATATCGAGGTAATTACCCCCATGAGCAACGGACGCATTGCGAATGTATTGATGGTAGAAGCCGTTTTGCACACGCTTCTCCACCGCTGTACGCGCCACATGGGATACCGCCCGGAGCTGTATTTTTCAGTTCCCTGCGATATGACAGAGATTGAACGGCGTTCTTATTATACGATTGCACATAAGGGAGCCTTAAAAAACTGCCGCATGTATCTTGTGGATAAACCAATCGCGGATGCGCTGGCACTTGGCATTCCGATCAACCGCACGAAGGGTTCCATGATTGTCAACATCGGAGCGCAGAGCACAGAGATTTCTGTTATCGCCAACACGAGGGTTATTTTTTCCAGAATCATCCAGGTAGGCGGAAAACAGTTCAACGAATCGATATGCAATCTGAACCGCCGCAAAAACAATTTCCAGATTGGCTCCAAAACAGCCAAACGTGTCAAGATTGCGCTGGCGGATCTTGGAACAGACAAAAAAGAGGCGCGGAAGGTGCGCGGCGTAGATGGTGCATCCGGTCTTCCAATGGAAGGGATCATTACTTCTTCCCTCGTAAACGAAGCACTCCTTTCCGGTGTTAATGAGATCGGCGAGGAAATCAAGCATGCGCTGGAGCGTACACCGCCGCAGATCCACGATCATATCCAGAAAGAGGGTATTTACATCACCGGCGGAAGCACAAGGATTCCGAACATTGACCGCTATCTTTCGAGACAGCTCGGCTGTCCGGTACAGCTTTCCCAGTATTATGACCTCTGTACCATCTGTGGGCTCAAGGAACTGATCACGCACGATGCGCTGCATCGCTGGGCTTACACGGTAAATAAAAAGAAGTAAATCTATCAAAAAGGACCCGCTATGAATAAGAAGAAAAAATTTCAGCTAAAAAGCAAACATTTACTTTTCATCATGACGTTCCTGTGTCTCTCCGGCATTTTAGGCAGTGCAGCAGACAAAATGCCGGTCACGCCGATCCGGGAAGCCGCAGGTTTTGTGATCATCCCGTTTCAGAACGGAATTAACCAGATCGGTGCGTATTTGACAGACTGTCTGACCGGTTTCCAGAACGTCAAAAAACTGTCTGCCGAGAAAGAGGAGCTTGAACAGAAGGTCACGGATCTGACTGAGGAAAACAATCAGCTTGTACAGGATCAGCAGGAGCTGCAGCGTCTTCAGGAGCTGTATCAGCTGGACCAGTCCTACTCGGAATATGAAAAAGTAGCAGCACAGGTCATCTCAAAGGATCCGGGCAACTGGTATGATACCTTTGTTATCAACAAAGGATCAAATGACGGGATTCAGAAAGATATGAACGTTATTGCAGACGGCGGCCTTGTTGGACTTGTTGAGGAGGTAAGTTCCAATTCCGCTACTGTCCGCTCTATCATTGATGACTCCAGTTCCGTGAGCGCCATGACAGCATCTACCTCGGATACGTGTATTGTATCGGGTGATCTGCGCCTGATCAGCGACGGAAAGCTTGCCTTTTCCCAGCTGAATACAACCGACACGGTAGCTGAGGGCGAAAAGATTGTGACATCGAACATCAGTGATAAATACCTCCGCGGTATTCTGATCGGCTATGTCAGTGAAATCACCGAGGACTCCAATCACCTGACGAAAAAGGGATACATCATTCCTGTTGTGGATTTTCAACATATTCAGGAAGTTCTCGTGATCAAAGAATTAAAACAGCAGGGAGGAGAGTAAATGCGCAGAAAAATCACGCTTGCCTTTCTGATTCTGGCAGCTTTCCTGTTACAGACAACTGTATTTCAGTATTTTCAGATCGCGTCCGTAACGCCGAACCTTCTTCTGATTCTGACGTCCGCCTTTGGGCTGATGCGCGGAAAAAAAGAGGGACTGATGGTCGGATTTTTCAGCGGTCTGATGATTGATCTGTTCTACGGCAGCCTGTTTGGATTTTACGCACTGCTCTACATGTATATCGGTTATCTGAACGGCTTTTTCTGCAAAGTCTTCTATGACGATGATATTAAGGTACACATTGTACTGGTCGCTGCCAGCGATCTTGTCTACAGTCTGCTGATGTATGTGCTGCAGTTCCTGCTGCGCGTGCGCCTGCACTTTTTCGATTATCTGGCGCATATTATTCTGCCGGAAATGGTATACACGGTAGTGCTCTCCATTCTGCTTTACCGGCTTTTATTTATCATCAACCGTAAACTGACCGAAAATGAAATGGAAGGACAACAGTCGCCATGGCTAAGAAGATAAGAAAATTTTTCCACAGACTCGGTGAAAACCGCACCCTATTGCTTGGTGTGGTTTTCCTTGCTATGTTTGCCGTCCTGATCGGAAGACTTTTTATCCTGCAGGTGGTGCATGGAGAAGAGTATGCGGATAATTTTGAACTGCAAATCACAAAAACCAGAACACTTGAGAGTACAAGAGGAAATATTTATGACCGGAACGGAAAACTGATCGCTGGAAATAAGGTTTCCTACTCCGTAACCATCGAGGATAACGGAACGTACAACACGACAAAAGAACGTATTCTCTCTCTGAACGCAGAACTCTATCGTCTCTGTAAGCTGATTCGTGCAAACGGAGACTCGATTGACACCAGCACCTTCCCGATTGAAGTGGATGAGAACGGTGCGTTTGTTTTTACAGGTGAAGAGGGAACGATCCGCGACCGTTTCCGTGCAGATATTTATGGACAGAAGAAAATCGACGATATGACGGCAGAACAGAAGAGTTCCAGTGCCGAAACGCTGATGACATTTCTTGCCGGACCGGACGGCTTTGGCCTGGATGCCTATTCTGACGATGAAAAATACGCATATTCTGCCAAAGATTTTGAAGAGTATGGTCTTCCATACCAGACAGACGAATCCGGAAATGCGGTCCTTTCTCTTTCCAATCAGGAGCGTCTGGAAATTCTGGTGATCCGCTATAAGATGAAACAGACGAATTATGAGAAGTATGTCCGCGTGACAGTTGCTTCCGGCGTCAGCAGCAATACAACTGCATCGATTGCAGAGAATGAAGATGTTCTGCAGGGTGTCAGCATTTCGGAAGATTCCGAGCGTGTATATTATGACGGAAAGTATTTTTCCTCTCTGATCGGTTATACGGGCCAGGCGTCCTCAGACGAGCTGACAGAACTGAATGAAGAGCTGAAGAGCCAGGGAAAAGAAGAAACGTATTCCACGGAATCCATCGTCGGAAAATCTGGTCTGGAACAGTATATGGAGACAATCCTTCAGGGAACCGACGGATCAGAAGAGATTATCGTTAATAACGTCGGAAAAGAGCTGGAAACGGTAGAGGGATCCCTGGTTGAGCCAAAACAGGGAAATAACGTCTATCTTTCGATTGATTATGACCTGCAGATTGCGGTATATAAAATTCTGGAACAGAGAATTGCCGGCATTCTGAAACAGTATCTGAGTGATGTAAAATCCGTTGATACCTCAACACTTGCCAATACGGATGCCGTTCCGATTCCAATTTACGATGTATACAATGCACTGATCGAAAACAGCACGATTGATATTTCCCATTTCTCGGCGGCGGATGCCACGGAGCGTGAGCAGCGGATCTATGCACTGTTCCAGCAGAAGCTCCAGCAGGTGCTTGCCGAGATTACGCAGGAACTGACCGTTGAAACAGCAACCGTTTACAACGACCTCAGCGATGAAATGCAGGAATATGAGACCTTCATCGTGGATAAGCTGCTTTCCAGTACGATGGGTATTCTTTCTTCAACAGCAATTGATGAGAAAGACGCCACCTATCAGGCATGGAATGACGGAACGATTTCTCTTCGTGATTACCTGACGTATGCGGCAAGCCAGAACTGGATTGATGTCTCAGCACTGACGCAGGATGATGCCTACCTGGATTCTCAGGAGGTTTATCAGAAGCTGACGGAGGTTATTCTGGACCGTCTGGCAAACAATACAACATTTGCAAAAAAGATGTATCACTATATGCTGCTGCAGGATATGCTCGATGGCTATGATATCTGCAATCTGATGTATGATCAGAACCTTCTGACGAAAGAGGATGACGATTATGCCGCTTATGTTGCAGGAAATATGACACCGTTCCAGCTTCTGTCCGATAAAATCGCCAAACTGGAAATCACCCCGGCACAGCTTGCACTCGATCCGTGTTCCGGTTCTGCTGTCATTACGGACCCGAATACCGGTGCTATTTTAGCCTGTGTTTCCTATCCTGGCTATGACAACAACCGCCTGGCAAACCAGATGGATACCGCATACTGGGCAAAATTGAATACCGATGAATCCAGTCCGCTGTACAACAAAGCAACCCAGCAGAAGACGGCTCCTGGTTCCACCTTTAAACCACTGATGGCGGTTGCCGGATTAAGCGAAGGCATAATTACTCCGACCAGTACCATCAACTGCAACGGTCTGTTCGGGGAAGGACTTGTCAACGAATCTGACTATGTCCACTGCCATCAGTTGAGCGGCCACGGAGATCTGAACATTGTCGGTGCCATCCAGAACTCCTGCAACGTGTTCTTCTGTACGCTTGGATATCGTCTGGGACTCGATGAGAACGGCACCTTTACACAGAAGCGCTCTCTGGAAATGATCCAGAAATATGCCGATATGTTTAAGCTGGATGAAAAGACCGGAATCGAAATTTCGGAAACCGATCCGAATGTAACCGATTCCCTTCCGATCCCTTCCTCGATTGGTCAGGGTACCAACAACTATACGACGACACAGCTTGCACGCTATGTCACAACGATTGCAAATTCCGGTACGGTTTATAATCTTTCCCTTCTGCAGAAAGCAACGGATTCGGATGGCAATGACATCGATATGGGCGCAGATTTCGGCCCGACGGTAAATTCAGAAATGGATGTTGATTCCAGCATCTGGGATCTGGTACACGAAGGCATGCGAAAAGTAATCAGCGTATCCAATGCGACCATTTTCCCGGAATCCTGGCCGGTAGAGCTTTCCGGAAAAACCGGTACCGCGCAGGAAGACCGTACACGTGCAAACCATGGACTGTTTATCGGCTTCTCTCACTATGAGAGCAGAGACGATATTGCTCTTGCCGTCCGCATTCCGTTTGGATATTCTTCTATGAACGCAGAATTGGTAGCTAAGGATATCTTAGATTATTACTATGGCCTCTCAGACGATATTCTGTCCGGTCAGGCAAACTCCAACGGTGTTGCAAGCGTGAGAGCAGACTAAGGAATTTTTCCGGCAGAAACGAAGCCTGGGAAGAAAGCTGCAAAAGAGAAAGGATGCGTTTTTAAACAAAGGTTTGGACGCATCCTGCGGCATGAAAATGCAGAACAGTTTTCAACAAGGAGGTTCCAGATGAGTGAAGTCATTGTAATTACATCAGGAAAAGGCGGCGTCGGAAAGACGACAACCGCAGCAAATATCGGAATCGGGCTGGCACAGCTTGGAAAGAAAGTTGTGATGGTAGATACCGACATCGGTCTTCGAAACCTGGATGTCGTGCTCGGCCTTGAAAACCGGATTGTCTACAATCTTGTGGATGTTGTGGAGGGCAACTGCCGGATGAAGCAGGCGCTAATCCGCGACAAACGGTACGAGCAGCTCTACCTTCTCCCGTCTGCCCAGACGAGGGACAAGACAAGCGTAACGCCCGAGCAGATGAAAAAACTCTGCGATGAATTAAAACAGAGCTTTGATTTTGTTCTTCTTGACTGTCCGGCAGGCATTGAGCAGGGATTTGCAAATGCAGTTGCCGGTGCCAATAAGGCAATTGTTGTGACTACGCCGGAGGTTTCGGCCATCCGGGACGCGGACCGCATCATCGGCCTTCTGGAGGCGCAGGATCTGAGGGATATTTCTCTTGTCATCAATCGTATCCGGCCGGATATGGTAAAACGCGGTGAAATGATGTCGGTGGATGATGTACAGGAAATTCTTGCTGTTCCGCTGCTCGGCATTCTGCCCGATGATGAGCAGGTAGTAATCGCCACCAACCAGGGCGAAGCGATCGCTGGAAGCGGTTCCAAGGCAGGAGAAGCCTTTACGAATATCAGCCACAGGATCCTCGGGGAGAGTGTTCCCTACTTGGATCTTGACAGCAAAAAGGGATTTTTCCGCCGCGTATTCGGGCGATAGGAGGGAACTGGTATGGGTTTATTTTCAGGCAGAAAGCCGCACTCCGGCCTCGTTGCAAAAGAACGTCTGTCCAATCTTTTAATGGCAGAACGTCTGAACTGTTCTCCGGCATCGCTTCAGATGCTGAAAAATGATCTTTCTGCTGCTGCAGGAAAATACCTTACCGTTGAGGCGGATGAAATTTCCGTCACCATTACACAAACAACCCCTGTCATACTGACAGCGAAAATACCATTGAAAAGAAACGAGGAGTATCATGTTAAGACGATATAAGCTGAAAAATTATAATTTCCGGCTGGTCATTCTTCTGATTGCCATCAGCATCATTGGTGTGCTTCTGATCGGAAGTGCAGACAGTGCAGACCAGAAAAAACAGGCCATCGGAGTCGTATTGGGCGTAGTCATCATGATTATTGTCTCTTTGCTTGACTATAGCTGGCTTCTGAATTTTTACTGGATCAACTATGTGTTCAACATAG
>OQWD01000936.1_pt1 | contig 10756 bp, 4 predicted proteins | sample 1691631 | NCBI WGS metagenome assembly OQWD01 (sample SAMN03418283, study PRJEB22391) | human gut metagenome | biome: human-gut; feature: organic feature; material: feces | host: Homo sapiens | place: Italy | collected 2013-04 | reverse complement strand
AAGCCGCTGGAGACGGCTGCCGCCGTGCGGCGGCTTCTGGACGCGGAGGCCGCGCAGAAGCAGCGCGCAGCCGGGCTGGAGGAAACTGTGTTTGCGCAGAAGGCGCAGGCACTTGCCGGGGCAGGAAACGTCCTGCTGTTTGAGCCTGCGATGAACCCGGACAGCCTGCGGCGGCTGACCGATCTGGTCATGACGGCCTGCGGGGGTCGTGCGGCTGTTTTTGCCGGCAGCGACGCCGATGGCTATAAATACGCCGTCGGCGAACAGGACGGCGATCTGCGGCAGCTGGTGAAGGAGCTGAACGCGCAGCTGCATGGACGCGGCGGCGGAAAGCCGTTTTTCGCGCAGGGCAGCGTGCAGGCAGGCCGGGCGGAGATCGAAGTGTTCTTCGCCGGGCGCTGAGGAGGGAAAGCTATGCTTCAGGATCTGTATCCGCATATGTATCACAATGAAATGTCGTGGAAAGCACCGTCGCCGGATGATATTGCGCTGATTTTTGAGCCGGATCATACAGTTTACTGTAATTTGAGCGACGAAACGCTCACACTGCCCCAGATGTGTGAGATCCCGGACGGCGGCGAGGCGCAGTACGCCTTTTCCATTGACGAAACGGCATATTATCTCGTCTCCGCCCACCCCGGCGAGACAGACACGTTCCGCTATGCTCCCTCTTCGTCGCTCCGCGCCATGACGGACGGGACGAGTCCGGCGCTGTTCGCCGCCGCTGCGGGCGAAAGCCTGTACCGCTGGTATGATTCCCAGAAATTCTGCGGCAGATGCGGCGCGCGCATGGAGAAAAGCACGATCGAGCGCGCCATGGTCTGCCCGCATTGCAAAAACACGGTCTACCCGAAGATCTGCCCGGCTGTGATCGTCGCGGTGCACGACGGCGACCGGCTGCTGCTCACGCGCTATCGCGGTCGGCCGTTCAAAAAATATGCCCTCATCGCGGGCTTTAATGAGATCGGTGAGTCGATTGAGGACACGGTGCACCGCGAGGTCATGGAGGAGGCTGGCCTCCGGGTCAAAAACCTCCGCTTTTACAAATCCCAGCCGTGGGTGTTTACGGATACGCTTCTCATGGGCTTCGTCTGTGAGCTGGATGGCAGCGACAGGATCACCGTGCAGGAATCCGAGCTGGCAGAGGCGAACTGGCACCTGCGCAGCGAGCTGCCGGAGGATCACTCCCACATCAGCCTGACCGGTGAAATGATCGAACAGTTCCGTCTGGGCCGGTTATAACGCGCAGCGTCCAAAAAAAACAGCTTCCCCCAGCGGCAGTCCGTCGTGGACTGCGCCGCCGGGGGAATTTTTCAGCCCCTGCCGCCGAATTGGCGGCAGGGGCTGATTTGGATTATACCGGGGAATTGCGTCCGAAGAGGCTTACTCGTACAGCGACCAGTTGGGGTCGGAGGTCAGAGCCGTCCAGGTTTCGGAACCCTTGACCGTGTAGGAATGGCTGTTGGTGGCTTCCTGCACGTCGAGGTAGTACCACTTATCGGAGGTGTTGTCGATCCAGGTCTTCATACCAGGCAGGAATGCGTCGGCGGACTTGGGCGCACGGCCGGTGGCACGGTTGATCATAGCCATGAGTTCAGCACGGGTCACGTTTTTGTCCGGACGGAAGGTGCCGTCGGGATAGCCGGTGATCCAGCCGAGCTTGGCGCAGATCGCGATGGCGTTGGCAGCCCAGTACTTGGCGGACACGTCATTGAAGTAGTTCGCAGCGCCGGTCGTCTCGGAGAACTTGGCGAGCATGGCGGCGAGCTCTGCACGGGTGATGGCCTCGTTCGGGCGGAAGTAGCCGTTGGAGCTGTCGGTGATGACACCGGCGTTGTTCAGAGTCGCAACGTAGGTGTTGTACCAGCTGCCGGAGGCGACATCACGGAAGCCGCTTGTGGTGGAGTAATAGGTCTTGCGGGAGCCTTCGTCCATGAGACGGAAGAGGATCGCGGCCGTCTCAGCGCGGGTGATGTTGCCTGCGGGCTTCACAGTGCCGTCGGGATAACCCTGAACGTACGCGAAGTGATCAGACGTGTTCAGCTTCGGGGTGGTCTTCTTGATGGTGACGCCGGGCAGGGCGATCAGGAACCACTTGGCGTAGATCGTCGTATCCTGCGTCAGCACAGTCGCAAAGTTGTACGGGGTTCTGTAGGTCTTGTCAGTGTACCAGCCGTCGAAGATGTAGCCGCCGTTGACGGGATCCTTGGGCTTCGCAACTGCATTGCCGTGACGAACCGTGACCGGGTCAATGCGGGAGCCGCCCATGGTGTCGAAGGTCAGGGTGTGGAAGTCCAGATCGTAGTAAACCGACAGGATGGTGTAGACAGGCTTGCCATCCGCGCCGGGATAGGGCTGGATGGCGGTGTCGGTCAGCTTGCTCAGGGTGCTGTTGACGTTGATGTGATGCGTTGCACTGTAATCCTTGACAACCGCGGTGACGGTGGTGTCCTTCTTGGCGCTCAGGTGCTCGACCTCAGCGTTGGCAAGATCGTAGGAGCCGTCGGGCAGCTGCTTGATGTGCAGGACGTCGTAGCGGACATAAATGTCGCCGATCGGGGTGGACGTCAGTTCAAACTTGGCGTAGATGGTCTTGTCGGCTTCCAAAACCGTAGCAAAATCATACTCGGCGCTGAATTCGGGATCGACATACCAGCCGATGAACGTGTACTTGTCCTTGGTCGGGTCAGCGGGTCTTGCAACTGCATTGCCGTGGCGGACCGTGACCGGAGCGATGGTGGAGCCGCCGTTGGTTTCGAAGGTCAGGGTATGATTGTCGAGATCATACTTGACATCGATCGTCAGATTCTTTTCGATCTTGATGTTCTGCTTCGTGTCAGCGTCGTTGGTCGGATAGTGAGAGCCGTAGTCCTTCGCGGTCACAGCTGCGAGCGCTTCAAACTTGCCGCTCAGGTTTTCGACCTCAGCGTTGGCCTCATCATAAGTGCCGTCGGGCAGCTGCTTGATGTGGCGGACGGTGTAGTCGTAGGTGTTGCGGGTGTAGAACAGCTTCAGAACCAGAGAGCCGTCGCCAGCGATGTTGCCGGAGGCAACCGTGCCGGGAACTGTGCTGTCATAGGTGAAGTTATCGTAGGACTTTGCGGCTGCGGTCACGGTCGTGTCGGTCGTGCCTTTCAGAGGCTCGGTCGTGTCCAGAGCATAGCTACCATCGAGATTTTCCAGATAATGCTCGACCGTATACGGGGTGTCGGTTCTGGCTTCCCACTGTGCGGTGAAGATCACGCCGCCCGCGGTGATGGTGTAGGTGTCGCCAGCCTTGAGGAGCGTTTCATCGGCTGCATCGTCTGCGCCGTCAGCGTCAAGGTGGTCGGCATCATTTTCAGCCGGAAGGACTTTAACGCTCCAGCCCTCGAAGATATAACCTTCGCGGGTCGGGTCGGCGGGCAGGGTGATGGTGTCGCCAGCGAAGTAGAAGTCGTAGAAGTCGATCGCGCCGTCGTCATAGGTGTAGTTGACAGCGGGCATATTCTCGACGTTCTCAGCACCGGCTCTGAACGTAACGGATGCGAGGTTCAGGTTGCCGGAGAGCTGGTAGCCGGCTTCTGCCGGATAGCCGGGCGCCATGTCCTCTTCGTTTACGGTCTTGTACAGGGCCATCCAGGCGATCTTCTCGGCAATCTTGTCAGAAACGCCGGTTTCGAGGGCGATGTCGGTCGCCAGCTTCTCAGCAACTGCGCTCAGTTCTGCATCATCGGCGAAGTACAGATCGCTCGTCAGCGGCATTGCATCGAAGGTAAAGCTGCCGATAGAAATGTAGCCGAGGCTGTTGTAGCTGCCGAGGCCGAGGCGGGACAGGGTCGCCTCGTTCAGCGTGACAGGCGTATCGAACTCGCTCATGGTCAGCGGTGCAAAATAGCTGTTCAGTCTTGCATACGCGTAGATGTTGTGCGGGGTGACATGCCACTTCGCCGTCAGGGTGATATCGGAGGTGATGATGGTGTCGAAGTCGAACGGTTCTTCTGCCTCGTCCAGATACCAGCCGTCGAAGGTATAGCCGGTCTTCTCGGGAGCAGCAGGCTCGGTCGCATTGCCTTCGTATTCCACGTCCTGCGTGAAGGCGGGCTCGCCATTGGCCGGGTTGAAGGTCACGACCCAGTTGTGCGCGATCGTGCAGACATCGTCCTTGCCCGCTTCGACAGGTTCTGCCTCCCAGACATGGTTCAGAACGTTGTTGCCGATCTTCTCATCGGCCTCGGGCGTCGCGTACAGTCTCCACTGAACCGTTTCCTGCGTCAGCAGCTTGTGTGTGCGCGGTGCGTCCGGGAAGTTCTTGTCGTTGCAGGCCTTTGCACAGGTGTCAATGTATCTATCGACTTTGAACGTTGCAATGTAGCTGCCGGGAACGCCGTCTTCCGGCTCCACAGATACAACATCCGTGTTGAAATAGACGAACGGTACGGTGATGCCGTAGTCGCAGACACCTGTTTCTCCATTCACGCAGGAGGTATGGATGCAGTCAGACTTGCCGCCGGTTGCGATCTTGGCAACCTCGCGCCAGTCGGTCGGCGCATGGGTGAGCTTGACCAGATCGTCAACGCCGGACTCTACAGGCTCGGATGTCCACGCATTGTCTTCCCAGCGGATGTACCAGCTCAGCGTGTCCTTGGTGTACAGGTTGTGCGCCGGATCCTGCTTGAACGACTTCACAAAGTTTGTGACCGGGAAGGTCACGACCCATGTGCCAGCATTCTCGCCTTTTACAAGCGTATAGTCCTGCCCGGCAATACCCGCCTTTGCGGCATACTGCCCCTGACCGCAGTCCATGTTCTTGTTGCCGTCTTTCCAGAAGCGGTTGATGCAGGTGACGGTAACAAGGCCGTTGAGTGCCTTGAAGATATCCTCGCGGGTCGGCTCGACAGGCGTCCACTTCGCGGTGTAGGTCGCATTGGCGGTAACAGTCTCAGCAACTTCGGGATCCCAGCCTGCGAAGGTGTAGCCGGTGCGGGTCGGGGTGCCGTTGAACGCGGGGGTCGTGGAATCCTTCCTAAGGTCAGAATAGACCTGATCGGCGAAAACTTCTTCGTTCTCAACGCCGTCGGTGTAGGTAACGGTATATTCCTCCGTCACATGTACGCGGCCCTGCGTCTTGAGCTGCCAGCTGTCCCCGGCCCAGATCAGCGTGACCGGAACGATCTTCTCATCGTTTTGGACATGTTTCAGGTTCTGGAACGTCGTGTTGAACTCGGCCACATAGCGTTCGGGGTAATAGCTGATGTCGCAAAGCCAGTCGTCCCCGTCCTTCCTCGGCTCGCCGACGAAGTAGTCTTCATCGTACTCGCCGAGCAGACCGTAGGCTTCCGTATGCTGCTGCGAATCATCTACGACGCACTTGACCTGAACAGCCATTTCAAGCTTTTCCAGCTCTTCAGCCGTCGGGGCTTTGGGCTCGACAGGCGTCCACTTCGCGGTGTAGGTCGCATTGGCGGTAACAGTCTCAGCAACTTCGGGATCCCAGCCTGCGAAGGTGTAGCCGGTGCGGGTCGGGGTGCCGTTGAACGCGGGGGTCGTGGAATCCTTCCTAAGGTCAGAATAGACCTGATCGGCGAAAACTTCTTCGTTCTCAACGCCGTCGGTGTAGGTAACGGTATATTCCTCCGTCACATGTACGCGGCCCTGCGTCTTGAGCTGCCAGCTGTCCCCGGCCCAGATCAGCGTGACCGGAACGATCTTCTCATCGTTTTGGACATGTTTCAGGTTCTGGAACGTCGTGTTGAACTCGGCCACATAGCGTTCGGGGTAATAGCTGATGTCGCAAAGCCAGTCGTCCCCGTCCTTCCTCGGCTCGCCGACGAAGTAGTCTTCATCGTACTCGCCGAGCAGACCGTAGGCTTCCGTATGCTGCTGCGAATCATCTACGACGCACTTGACCTGAACAGCCATTTCAAGCTTTTTCAGATCGTCAGCCGTCGGGGCTTTGGGCTTGCAGATGACTTCAACGACCGGCAGGTCACCCTGCTGCTGCCATTTCCTGTTCCCGTCACCAGTTGCTTCGGTGTCATAGCGGAAGGTGATGGTCAGCGTTGCGTCCTGCTCGTCAACGAGCCGGTGCTCGACGCGGGTGTCGTTGTTATATGCCGCCAGATTCGGCGCTACCGTGACCGTCGCGGTGACGTAGTAGCCCTGCTCGTCCTTCTGCACATCGCTGATCGTATACTGACGCGGGGTGGCAATATAATCCGCCTTGTAAGCATGTGTTGCTTCGTTGTTCTTGCAGACGATAGCAAAACTGCCGTCCAGCGCCGTGGGCTTTTCGGGCTTCACAGGCGTCTCGGCGCATTTGACTTTAATGTCAGCCGTGACGCCGTCGGGGCCATCAATCAGGTGCCACGCGTCATTCTCCCACCGCCAGTTGATGCGGGTTTCCTTGTTTGGCTCCGTATCGGTGTGGGGTCTGCCGATCTCCTGATCGAACTGCGCAATGTATTTCGCTCTGTTCAGTCTGATGGAATAGATGTATCCATATTCCGTCCGATCCCAACCGAGGTCATCGTATGAACCGGGCAGGATGCGATAGTTCTGCTTGTACGGATTATGCTTGGACGGATACTCGATGCACTGCACACGAATCTTAGCGTTCGCTTCCTCGATGTTCGGCTTCTGGTCGCCGGGGATTTCGGGGGGCGGGGTCTTCGACTCCCAGACCGCGTAGAGGTTGGTAGTCTCTCTGGGTGTTGTAATCGTATTGCCAGGCATGACGGTAGGCTCCGTTGCGTCCGGTTTCCCATTCCAGCCGAGGAAGTTGTAGCCTTCTCTGGCAGGAATCGCGCTGGAAACGGTGAACGTTACCATGCCGGTGTTGGACTTTTCAGTCTGCGGGTTGGGTTCCGGCATATTGGTGACTGTGTCTGTCGTGTTTTTGTAGTAGTTCAGGGTGTAGGTCTTTTCGGATGTATCCCTTGTAATATTAAATTGTATTGGGGGATTTTCTAGATATTGCCATCCGTATGTATTGTGCCAAAACCAATGAAGGGTGGCTGTTGCATTACTGGTTCCGGCAAGTTTGTGTACACCATATCTTTCGCTGAAGTTGCTGTTATATAGCTCGATGAACGGAGCAGCATGAACTGTCACCACGCACATCCACGGGAACTGTTCCTTTGTTATCTTGCCTCCGTCGACGTTATAGTAAGTGCCCGGGTTCTCTACAACCTCGCCAACAGAATAACCGTTCTGCACCTTATTTAAACTACTAGCCGTAGCATCATGCCCCCGAGCACCCGCGTCTACACAGTGGAGCAGTACAGCTTTGCCTGCATCGGGGAAAGCGCCAATGTCACTCGCTGTCGGCGCATTCGGTTTTCCAGACGGGTCAGTGGAGCCACCATCGCCAACGGTGACGTTGTAGATAAGCAAGCCATTCGCTACCGCATTTTTGGAACAAGTACAGGTATAATCAACTGTAATCTTTGCGGTACCATTTCCAACGCCCAGAAAGTTGATCGTCAGCACACCGCCGCTCCAACTGCCGGTCGCTTTTACGACATTCTCGTTGGAACTTGTAACGGCGCAATAAACGCCGCCCTTACTTACCTGAACACCTTCGATCGCACTGTACGTCGAAAAAGTCAGTACGCCGGAATCGGTGACAGTTTCTCCAACAGGAACCTGTACACTGCCATTACTCGTCTCTGCCTGATTCCCAGAGTTTTCATAAATCCTTATTGGATTTTCTGCGCTGCCGCGCGCAGTAACTACGCTGCCAGCCGCCATCGCCGATACCGGCAGCATACCGAGCACCATAATCAGAACTAACAAAAAAGCAACTAATCTCTTCTTCATTACTTCAGATCTCCTCCTTTTTATTGTTTTATTGTTTGCTTCTTGTAGTGAAAACTATCTATGTTGAAAATGGCTGCGCCATTGGATTTTTTCGATGCTGCGCGCCGGGCAGGAGTTCTCTCCGTCCGGCATTCTGGGCACACGTCTTCATTTTTTCTTTAATTTAATATAACACATCCTGCCGCAATGTGCAAGGAAAATCAGGAGGAGTTTTCCAAAAATTTATGGGCACTTTATGCGCCGGACGTCACTGCAGCGCAGGCGCTGCCGGCAGCGCCGTCAGAACCGTGGTCACGCAGCAGAAAGCAAACTGCCGCGCGGAATGAGCAGTATTCTTCATCGTATTCCCCCCAATTGAGGTTCTTTTATTTATTTTACCCTGAATATGACAAAAAAGCAACTGCCTGCCCATCCGCAGCGGACGTTGACAGGAAAGATTTTGGTCATTATAATAGAAGTATCTATAAAGGAGGATACGCTATGAAACGAAGCGAGCAGGATATCCGGTTCCAGTGGGACCTGACGAAGATCTACCCGGACACTGCGGCGTGGGAAGCCGCAATGCAGGAGGCTGAGGCCGCGCTTGCACCGCTGGCCGCAATTCCCGGCACACTCGGCACGTCCAAGGAAGCGTTCAAGAAGGGGCTTGACACCATCTACGCCTCTATGTTCAAAGTTGAGTTGCCTTATACCTATGCGTTTTTGAAGAAGACAGAGGACGGCTCTGTTGCGGAAAATCAGGAAATGGCCGCCCGCGGCGAGAGCCTGATCATCAAGTTCAACGCCGCAATAGCATTCCTGAGTCCCGAGATTCTTGCCATCCCGGCAGAAAAGCTGGACGAATGGATGCAGGACGAGGCGCTGGCGACCTACCGGCACACGGTAGACGATATCGTCCGTATGCGCGCGCATACGCTCGACGCTGCGCGGGAGCAGATGCTTGCGCTGCTGGGCGACGCGGCAGGCACGCCGAAGGCCGCGTTTGAGATGCTGACCGACGTTGATTTGCAGCTGCCGATGGTCAAAAACGAGGCGGGCGAGGAGGTACGCCTCACCGCCGGTACGTTCCCTGTCTTCCGCGAGAGCCGAGACCGCTCCGTGCGCGAGGGTGCGTTCCGCGCCATGTTCGGCACCTACCGGCAGTTCGGCGACGCCATTGCCACGCTCTATGGCGGCTCCGTCAAATTCGACACCTATTTCTCCAATCAGCGCGGCTACGCCTCCGCGTGCGAGGCGGCGCTGGACGGCGGCAATGTGCCCGTGTCCGTCTATGACAGCCTGATCGAGGCCGTGCACGAGAGCCTGCCCTCCATGCGCAAATATCTGGAGCTGCGCCGCCGCGCGCTCAAGCTCGACAAAATCGACGTGTTTGATCTGTATGTCCCCATCGTGGAGGACGTCGACTATCCCATTGCGTTTGAAGACGCAAAGGAGCTGGTCAAGAAGGCGACGCTGCCGCTGGGCGAGGAATACCAGAAGCTGCTGGACCGCGCGTTCGCCGAACGCTGGGTCGATGTATATGAGAACGACGGCAAGCAGTCCGGCGCGTTCTCGTGCGGTGTGTTCGGCGTGCATCCGTATGTGCTGATGAACTACGCCGGTACGCTTAACGACGCATTCACGCTGGCACACGAGCTGGGCCACTCCATGCACTCCTGGTTCTCCGATACGACGCAGGATTATGTCAACCACGATTACCGCATCATGGTCGCCGAGGTCGCCTCGACGGTCAACGAGGTCCTGCTGACCAAGTATCTGCTGAAGACCGAGACGGACGAAAAGCGCCGCGCATACATCCTCAACCACTTCCTTGAGAGCTTCCGCACGACGCTCTACCGGCAGACGCTGTTCGCAGAGTTCGAGCGCAAGGCGCACGATCTCTACGCTGCGGGCCAGCCGCTGACGGCCACATCGCTCAACAAGGTCTATCACGATCTCGAAGCCACCTATTATGACGGCATCGGCATCGACGCGGACATCGACCCCGAATGGTCGTATGTCCCCCACTTCTACCGCGCGTTCTACGTCTATCAGTACGCGACCGGCTTCTCCTCCGCCGTGGCCATCGCCGAGCATATCCTGACGACCGGCGACGCAAGCGGCTATCTGAAGTTCCTCACGACCGGCGGCAGCGATTATCCGCTCGAAGAGCTCAAGATCGCAGGCGTCGACCTCACGAAGCCCGACACCGTCCGCAGCGCGCTGCGCGTGTTCGACGAGACGATCGACGAGCTGGCAAAGATCCTGCTGTAACCCGGCATTCCGCGACGTCCCCTGCCATACGCATGGCAGGGGACGTTTTTTGCGCACCGGAGGCGCAGACCGAATCCGGCATTTACAGTCCCGCTTCCTGTGATACGATGGTCAAAGCAGCGCGGCGCATGGCCGCGTAAGATTGGAGACGAATCGGATGAAGAGCAGAAAACAGGTGCTGAAAAAGCTGTTTCTTTCCACGCTGTATCTCAGCGCGTTTACATTCGGCGGCGGGTATGTGATCGTCACGCAGCACAGCTGGCTCAGTCTGCAGGAGTTCGCCGATCTTGTCGCCATCGCGGCGTTTTTTGCCGTCTGCCTTGTCCTGCTCCGCAAAACAAAGCTCAGCCCGATCCTCGTCATGCTTCTGGCCGGAGCCGTCAATCTGCTGCTGCCGGCATAGCCGGACGGATGCCCCGGCGGATGTGCGTCATTCCTCCTATATGCGCTTCAGCCCTTTTTCGGCGGCAGACGGCGCAGGAGCAGATATCCGATGAGTCCGAGCACCAGCACGATCCCGGCGGCGATCACGTCTGCCCAATCAAAAATCTGCGGCCCGGCGATGAAAATTTCCGTCGGCCCGTCCGCGCCGCCGATGCTCGTGAGCAGCCCGGCGATGGAGAGGACGGCGTAGTTTGCGATGGACGAGGAGATCATGACGATGCTGGTCATGACGGCGCGGTTTTTCGGGAACATGGTGACG
>OQWD01000933.1_pt1 | contig 10770 bp, 8 predicted proteins | sample 1691631 | NCBI WGS metagenome assembly OQWD01 (sample SAMN03418283, study PRJEB22391) | human gut metagenome | biome: human-gut; feature: organic feature; material: feces | host: Homo sapiens | place: Italy | collected 2013-04 | reverse complement strand
ACCGGAATCATAGGATCACTTCTGACCCAGAGGGCAGACACAGAGACTGCGGCCGCGCTTGGTGTTTACCTTCACGGACTTTCCGGAGATACTGCATTGAAAAAATGTGGTTTTCGTGGTATGATGGCAGGCGACATTGTAAATGGTTTGAGAGATTTTCTGGCAGAAAATCAATTATAAAAAAGATTCATTACGATAGAAAGGTATGGATATAACATGAATAAACACAGCAGAGTGTGTGCAAATATAGATTTGAGTGCGGTCATGCACAATATGGAAGCCATGCATCAGAACATCGATCCGGACACGAAAATTATGGCGGTGTTCTTTTGTGAAAGTTTTATCATACTCATCTGCTTTTGCAAAATGAGTAAAAATCCCCTCCACAAATATGCCTTATTGAGGGCAATGGCGTCTGTCTCTTAATGAATTAAATAGTAATTCAATTGACAGTTTTCCCTCTTTGGTATATGATAAGTTTACATTATTTTACTTGCTAAAGGGCAGATGCCCGATAAAGGAGGAAACATGGTTTTTGGAGTAATTTTAGCCGGAGGAATCGGCAGCAGAATGGGAAATGTTGAGAAACCAAAGCAGTATCTTAGCGTTGGTGGCAAGCCGATCATTCTTCATACATTAGAGAAGTTTTATGTGAACAGTAAGTTTGAGAAGTTAATCGTACTTTGCCCTTCTCAGTGGATTAATCATACGAAGAATCTGGTTAAGAAGAACTTTAATGATTCTAGTAAGATTGTAGTGATTGAGGGTGGTTCTACCCGTAATGAGACAATCATGAATTCTATTCGTTACATTGAAAAAGAATATGGTCTGGATGATGATACGATTATCGTAACACACGATTCTGTTCGTCCATTCCTTACCTATCGTATTATTGAAGATAACATTCGTTATGCGCAGGAATACGGTGCCTGTGATACCGTTATCCCAGCCTCCGATACTATTGTAGAAAGTGCAGGACATGAGATTATCAGTAACATTCCTGACCGTTCTATTATGTATCAGGGACAGACACCGCAGTCTTTTAAGGCAAAGAAGTTAAAAGAGCTTTACGAGGGACTGACAGAAGAAGAAAAAGAGATTCTTACAGATGCCTGCAAGATTTTCGTTATCAAGGGGCAGGACGTACATTTAGTAGAGGGAGAAGTTTTTAATATCAAGATCACTTATCCATATGACTTGCGAGTTGCTGAAACTTTGATTAAAGGAGAAGAGAAATAATGTTAAATACAGTGTATCGTCTGGTAGCACCCAGGAGATTTGAAGTAGCATTTAACGATATTGATTTAAATAGTGATAAGGTAGTTGTGCGTCCAACGCATTTATCTATCTGTCATGCAGACCAGCGTTATTATCAGGGAACACGTCCGGCGGATGTTATGGCAAAGAAGCTGCCGATGGCCCTGATTCATGAGGCGATTGGTGATGTGGTGTATGATGCGACAGGAGAATTCAAGCCGGGTGAACTTGTTGTTATGATTCCGAATACACCAGTGGAGAAGGACGATGTTATCGCTGAAAATTATCTGAGAAGTTCCAAGTTCCGTGCAAGCGGTTTTGATGGATTTATGCAGGATAATGTCGCTTTAGACAGAGACAGACTGGTGCGTTTACCGCAGGATATTGATCGAACTGTAGCTGCATTCACAGAGATTGTCAGTGTTAGTGTACATGCCCTTCGTCGTTTTGAACGTTTTACTCACGCGAGGAAGAATGTTGTAGGTATCTGGGGAGATGGTAACTTAGGTTACATTACCGCAGTATTTTTCCACTATATGCATCCAGATACCAAGCTGGTTATCTTTGGAACGAATGAAGATAAGCTGAGTGGTTTTACTTTTGCCGATGAGACCCATCTTGTATGGGAGATTCCGGAAGACCTTAAGGTTGACCATGCGATTGAGTGTGTAGGTGGTGACGCTTCTCAGAAAGCAATTGATCAGATGATTGATATTATCCAGCCAGAAGGAACAATTGCCCTTCTTGGGGTATCAGAATATGCGGTTCCAATCAATACCCGTATGGTATTAGAGAAGGGGCTTCATCTTTATGGAAGCAGCCGAAGTGGAAGAGCCGATTTTGAGAAAACAGTTGAATTATATCAGGAATATCCAGAAATTCTCGGTTACCTCAGCAATATCGTAGGAGCGCAGGTTGAAGTGAACTCTATTGCAGATATGACAAGGGCATTTGAGATGGATATTAATAAGATGATGGGTAAAACCATTATGATATGGAATAAGTAGAAGCTTTGATGATTATAGAAATTCAAAGCTATAAAACTGAAAAATGCAGGAATTAAGAATTAAAAATGCATATTGACATAATTGACATATATGATATACTTAATTCATAAGTTGAAGGAGCAACGATTTTCGTTGCTCCTTTTTGTTGTTTCGTATACTTTTTAAGAGATAGATTTAGAGCGTGTTTCAAATATGCTCTGGAATATTGCAAAATAGGGCAGAGAAATTTTTGCAGACTCTTATATGAAATAACAGAAAAAGTCTTTTGTAGACGAAAATCTAAAAAAAGAGAGGAGCAAAAAGTATGCTAAAAATAAGTAACATTGTATCACAGATAGACTCTTTTGTATGGGGACCAGTGATGCTGGTTCTTTTGGTAGGAACAGGAGTACTTTTAACAGTTCGTTGTAACTTCCTGACATGGAGAAATCTTCCATGGGCATTAAAAAAGACTCTGAGTAAAGAGGCGCGAACAAAGAGTCGTGGAACAGGAGATGTTTCCCCGTTTTCCGCACTTACAACCGCCCTTGCGGCAACAATCGGAACCGGAAATATCGTAGGTGTTGCAACTGCTATGGTTTCTGGTGGAGCAGGAGCATTAGTATGGATGTGGATATCTGCCTGTTTTGGGCTTTCTTCTAAATTTTCTGAATGTATGTTAGCGATTAAATACAGAGAGGTTAACGAAAAAGGCGAAATGTCCGGAGGACCAATGTATACTATGAAAAAAGGGCTGAAAAATAAAAAGCTAGGTGCAGTACTTGGCTGGCTGTTTGCCCTGTTTGCAGTAATTGCTTCCTTTGGTATCGGAAATATGACACAGGGAAATTCTATTGCAACATCCGTTCACGCAACCTTTGGTGTGTCAGTAACAGTGGTTGGCGTTGTGATCACAGTACTCGCACTTTTAATTATTATTGGAGGAATCAAGACCATTTCTAAAGTTTCTTCCGTAGTAGTTCCTGTTATGGCTATTTTTTATGTAGCTGCCGGAATTATCGTCATTCTTGGAAATATACATAACCTTCCAGCAGGAATCTCTATGATATTTAAAATGGCATTTAGTGTGAAAGCAGTAGGTGGTGCTTTATGTGGAAATATCGTAGCATCCATGATGAATGCAGCACGTTACGGTGTAGCCCGTGGGTGTTTTTCCAATGAAGCTGGAATGGGTTCTGCTGCAATCACAGCCGCAGCCGCAACAACGGATAATCCGGTAAGGCAGGCTTATATTAATATGACTGGAACTTTTTGGGATACGATTGTTGTCTGCACGATCACGGGTCTCGCCATCGCAAGTTCTGGTGTGCTTGGACAGATTGACCCGGCAACAGGACAGCTTTATGTTGGCTCCGCATTGACCATCGCTGCATTTTCCACAGTACTCGGAAAAGTTGGTGGATATCTCGTAACAATAGGTATTACATTATTTGCTTTCTCCACAATTCTTGGATGGGAATATCATGGAGAAAAAGCTTTTGAATATCTGGTAGGAACCCATAAACTGAATATGGTTTATCGAATTATTTTCTCACTGGTTGCTTATGTTGGTGCAACACAGACTTTGGAACTTGTATGGAACTTTTCAGATATTGCAAATGCGTTGATGGCGATACCGAATTTGATCTGCATGATATTGTTAAGCGGAGAAATAGCGAAAGATGTGAAAGCATTCCAGAAGATAATCGATAGGGAAAGATAATTTCTGAATTTGCTTAGATAGCCAAAACATAGACCACAGGGAATATAGGATATTATATTCCCTGTGGGCGTCTTCTTTGCTGCGCAAATCAGAATTCAATGGAAAAGTTCCCTCATTTCTGATATACTAATACAATGTTGATAAAGTAAAAATTTATTTTGGGAGGTTTAATCATGAGCTTAAATACAGGAATGAAAATGATAAAAACGGAGACAGTAACAGTGGAGAATGCAGCCAAGACTTTAGGCAGCGGCAGTCTCTTAGTATATGGAACTCCAGCAATGCTTTTATTAGTAGAAAAGACAGCCGTTGCGCTCTTAGACGGACATCTCGATGAGGGAATGACAACTGTTGGAACGAATTTAAATGTAGATCATGTTTCTGCGAGCCCAATTGGCTGTGAAGTAAGCTGTGAAGTGACACTTACAGAAATTGATAGAAAGAAGCTTGTTTTTGCTGTTGAAGTGAAAGATCCAGCAGGAGTGATTGGTAAAGGAACACACGAGAGATTCATTGTGGATGCAGAGAAGTTCCAGAATAAAGCGAATGGAAAGTTTGATAAATAATGGCGGCGACAGGAAAGAATAATCAGGGAAAAAATGACTCAAAAAGGAATAATCTGAAAAAGAATGCCACGGATTTTAAGGAAAAGATATCGAACGGTGAGCCAATGCGTCTAAATAAGTTCCTTAGTGATGCAGGTGTGTGTTCAAGAAGACAAGCAGACCGCTATGTGGAACAGGGACGTATTTTGGTTGACGGAGAGCCGGCGCAGATGGGTCAGAAAGTGCATGCGGGACAGGATATCCGTGTGGATGGTAAGCGTGTCAGTGTGAGTCGTAAACAGATTGTTCTTGCGGTGAATAAGCCAAAAGGCATTGTCTGTACGACAGAGAAGCGAGAGAAAGATAATATCGTTGATTTTATTGGCTACCCTGAGAGGATTTATCCGGTGGGACGACTGGATAAAGATTCCGAGGGGCTTATTTTGATGACCAATGACGGAGAGTTGATGAATGAGATTTTGAAGGCGAGAAATTATCACGAAAAGGAATATGAGGTGACAATTAATCGTCCAGTAACAAATGTGTTCTTAAAGCAAATGAGTGAGGGTGTGGAGATTCTCGATACGGTGACACGTCCATGCAAAGTAAAAAGAACGGGCGTGTATACATTTCGTATTATTCTCACACAGGGCTTAAATCGCCAGATTCGCCGTATGTGTGAGGCATGTGGTTACCGTGTAAGAGAGTTAAAGCGTCTTCGTATTATGAATATTCATCTGGGAAGTCTGCCGACAGGAAAGTATCGGGAGATTACCGGGGAGGAGCTTTCTAAGCTTGAAAAACTTGCTGGAAGAAAACCGGGAGGGGTTTATCATGGATAAGCAGGCGAGAATGAAGGAACTTGTAGAAGTGCTGAATCAGGCTTCTAAGGCATACTATCAGGAAGACCGGGAATTATTTTCCAATAAAGAATACGACGAATTATATGATGAATTGCAGGCATTAGAGGCAGAGACTGGTATCGTGATGAGCCAGAGTCCTACACAAAATGTCGGTTATGAAGTACTCAGTGAGCTGGAAAAAGAGACACACGAAAGCCCGATGCTCTCTCTTGATAAGACAAAGAGTCCAGAAGCATTAAGAGACTGGATTGGTGAAAAAGAAGGCCTTCTTTCCTGGAAAATGGATGGACTTACGGTGGTGCTGACTTATCGTGATGGCGTTTTGCAAAAGGCAGTTACACGAGGAAATGGTGTTGTAGGCGAGGTTATCACCAATAATGCCAGAGTATTTAAAAATCTTCCGGCAAAGATTCCATTTGCAGGTGAGGTTGTTCTGCGTGGTGAGGCGGTTATTAAATATTCGGATTTTAAAAAGATTAACGAAGGCATCGAGGACGTGGATGCCCGCTATAAGAACCCTCGTAATTTATGCAGCGGTTCCGTCCGCCAGCTTAACAACGAAGTGACCGCAAAGAGAAATGTCTTTTTCTTTGCATTTGCCCTTGTAAAAGCAGAAGGAAGAGAACTGGAGAATTCTGTGGAAAGCAATATGCTCTGGGTGCAGAATCTTGGATTTGAGATTGTACCATATAAGAGGGTAGACAGAGAGAATATTATGGGGGAGATTCAGAACTTTTCCGAAAAGATTGTGGAAAATGATTTTCCATCTGACGGACTTGTTCTTATTTATGATGATATCGCTTATGGAATTTCTCTTGGAAGAACAGCGAAGTTCCCGCGAAATTCGATTGCCTTTAAATGGGCAGACGAAGAAGCAGAGACCAGGCTTTTACACATTGAATGGAGTCCGTCAAGAACCGGTCTTATTAATCCGATTGCCGTGTTTGAGCCGGTAGAATTAGAGGGAACAACGGTAAGCCGCGCAAGCCTCCATAATATCAGTATTATGGAAGGATTGGAACTTGGAGAAAGTGACCATATCAAGGTTTATAAAGCCAATATGATTATCCCACAGATTGCGGAGAATCTTACAAAAAGCGGCACCTGCCAGCCGATAGAGCATTGCCCGGCCTGTGGTGGTGCGACAGAAGTTCGCATAGAGAATAATGTCAAGACACTTTACTGTGTAAATCCATATTGCAGTGCAAAAAAAGTGAAGCTCTTTTCTCATTATGTAAGCCGTGATGCGATGAATATCGACGGCTTATCTGAAGCAACATTGATGAAAATGATTGAGCAGGGATTTTTATCCGAATTAAATGATTTGTACAACTTAGAACAGTATAAAGAACAAATCATTGCTATGGACGGATACGGCGAGAAGTCGTATAATAATCTGATGCAGTCTATTGAAAAATCAAGGGATACACAGTTGTTCCGTTTCGTTTATGGAATCGGAATCTTAAATGTCGGAAGTTCAAATGCCAGGCTTTTATGCCGTCATTTTGGAAACTCTTTAGAAAATCTCCGCGGAGCATCCGTAGAAGAAATGACACAGATTGACGGAATCGGTGAAGTGATTGCAACAAGCGTACACGACTATTTTGAGAACGAACACAATCAGAAGCTTCTTGAAAAACTTCTGCCATATTTACATTTTGAAGAGGAAAATGTATCGGCAGGAGGCGAGCAGGAACAGAGCCTTTTAGACAAGACATTTGTTATTACCGGAACAGTAGAGCATTTTGCAAACCGAAAAGAACTGAAGGAAAAAATCGAAAGTCTCGGTGGTAAAGTAACAGGTTCCGTTTCTAAAAAGACAGATTATCTTATCAATAATGACAACATGTCTTCTTCAAGCAAAAACAAAAAGGCAAAAGAACTCGGAATCCCTGTGATTACAGAAGAAGAATTTCTTTCAATGATTGAATAAAATGCTTATATATTATTTAGAAAAGAGATGAAAATACATGCCAATCAGAATAAATGCTGATTTGCCAGCAAAAAAAATACTGGAACATGAAAATATATTTGTGATGGATGAGGATCGGGCGATGAGCCAGGATATCCGTCCGCTTGATATATTGATATTGAACCTGCCTACCAAACAGGCAACGGAGCTTCAGCTTTTAAGGAGTCTTTCTAACACGCCGTTACAGGTAGACATCACTTTCTTAAAAACAGAAACACACGATGCACAGAATGAATCCCAAACCCATATGGAAACATTCTATACCATTTTCCCGGAAATCAAGCAGCAGTACTTTGATGGACTTATCATTACCGGCGCACCAGTAGAAACTCTCGATTTTGAGGAAGTAGACTACTGGCCGGAACTCGTAGAAATCATGGAATGGTCAAAAACACATGTAACATCGACCTTTCATATCTGCTGGGCAGCACAGGCAGGCCTTTACTATCATTACGGTGTGAGAAAAGAACTGTTAGACGAAAAGATTTTCGGAATCTTCCAGCATCACACTATACATAGAAAGACCCCGCTGATTCGTGGATTTGATGATGTGTTCAATGCACCTCACTCCAGACATTCACAGATTGTAAGAGAGGACGTAGAAAAGAATCCGGAACTTACAATTCTTGCAGACTCCGAAGAAGCAGGTCCATTCATCATCATAGCAAAAGAAGGACGTCAAATCTTTGTCACAGGACATCCAGAATATGATGTACTGACCCTTGATGGCGAATACAAACGTGATCTTGCTAAAGGAATGGACAATGTTCCATTTCCAAATCGCTACTACAAAGACGATAAACCAGAACTCGGACCGGTGAAGTCGTGGAGATGCCATGCGAATACGTTGTATACCAACTGGCTGAATTACTATGTATATCAGATGACTACCTATGACCCAATGGAGATTCAGAACCTCAAATAACTAATTCTGATTTGCCGCAGGCAAGTAGAGACGCTCCCCAAGAGAGAAGATACCCTATATTTGTGACTCTATCACTTGCGGGTTGAATGCTCGCTTATACGCGCTCGCATTCAATCCTCGTTCTAAGGCCACAAATATAGGGTATCTTCTCTCTTGGGGAGCTGTTTCTTGGTTGCTGGAGCAAAAGTAGAATTTATTTTTTGATAAATTATTTTAGGTTCTTGAAGAAGAAGGGGAAGAAAGCTGGAGGTATTGGCGATAGAAAAAGGTTTAGAGTAGATGAATTTTGGGAAAAGATTGGATTAATAGAGACATAGTGGAATATAGAGCCTTTTAAATATCGAAGCACAGTAGAATACAAATTCAGCTAATCAAAACTTGAAAACAATAGAAAAATAAAAAATAACCTATTTCATCTCTCTCCCCCTGACTCTTTTTCATTTTCTAGAAAGTGTCTATTTAGTTTGAAAAATTAAAAGCCATCTACTTCATTTCCAACCCCACCGACTCTTTTTTTATATACAAAATCTATCCAAAGTCAGCTCCCGAAAAGATAAATAAGCCATATCTGTGGCCTCGGAGCAAAGGTTGGATGCGAGCGTTCAAGCGAACATTCAACCTGCCGCGACTAAAGTCACAGATATGGCTTATTTATCTTTTCGGGAGCGTCCCGTTGAATTCATCAAAAAAGAGCCGGACGATAAGCCGGGTTATGTCGTGAATGATCATCTGTCTAATTCTGCTGTTGCCAGCAGCTTCTAGCGACCCACCTGAAAACAATCCGGGCCAGATTATCGTTTTACATTCGGTCTTGCTTCGGGTGAGGTTTACATGGCATTCTCTGTTACCAGAGAATCGGTGGGCTCTTACCCCGCCTTTCCACCCTTACTGGCATAAGCCAGCGGTATATCTCTGTTGCACTATCTTTGGAGTCACCTCCACCGGACGTTATCCGGCACCCTGCCCTGTGAAGCCCGGACTTTCCTCTTCCCAGACCTTTCGGTAACTAAGGGAAGCGATCATTTATCCGACTCTTAAAAACAATATAAGATGCAAAAAGCATCGTTCATCATTCTAGCAAATAAGGTGAAAAATGTCAAGGTAAGAAGTTTGTAAGGACTTTTATATTCATTTTATGATAGAATATAAAACAAAAAAAGACGTGAAGGAAGGGTAAAGATATGGAAAAGAATGCTAGTATTCTCGTAGTAGATGATGATAAAGAGATTGCGGATCTTGTGGAGATTTATCTGGTGAATGATGGATATCAGGTATTGAAAGCTTCGGATGGGGAGCAGTGTTTACAGACATTGAAGGAACATCCGGAAGTCCGTATGCTTATTCTCGATATTATGATGCCGGGAATTGATGGATTAGAAGTCTGCCGTGAGATAAGAAAGACAAGCAATATCCCGATTCTTATTTTGTCAGCGAAGGCAGAAGATATGGATAAGATTGTCGGATTTGGAACGGGAGCGGATGATTATCTTACGAAACCGTTCCATCCATTAGAACTTCTTGCGAGAGTGAAGTCTCAGATGAAGCGTTACACAACAATTCAGTTAGGGGAAGAACAGCAACCAGCCAGTAAGGATGAGATTGAGATTCAGGATCTTACGATTAACAAGGCGGCCCATGTAGTGAAGAAGAACGGCAAGGAAGTTGCACTGACTCCGATTGAATTTGATATTTTATATTTATTAGCCTCAAACAGAGACAGAGTATTCAGCACTGATGAAATCTTTGAAAAGGTTTGGAACGAGAAGGTATACGAAGTAAATAATACTGTTATGGTTCATATACGAAGACTGCGTGAGAAGATAGAAGATAACTCCCGAAGCCCAAAGATTTTAAAAACTGTATGGGGGGTAGGTTACAAAATTGAAGGTTAAACGATTTAAAAGCTTCCGTTTTAAGATGGTCATGTACATGTTTTTCAGCCTGATTGCTACCTTTATAACGGAAGGTCTTATATTTATGGGAATCTATTTATATGAGACGGAGATTATAGCCGGTGAATATAAGAAGGTGTGGGGAGCATCCGGGCAGGGAAAAATGTCCTTTGGCACATTTACAATGTCACAGTCGATAGCACTGGATGCCTGGGTCATCGCTATATTTACGATATTGCTTCTGATTATTTATTTTATTCTCATATCAAATAAGTTTGTAACGTATGTAAGAGAAATTATCAGCGGTGTGGAACGTATGAAGTCTGGTGATTTGATGGAGGAGATTCCTGTCCGTGGAGAGGATGAATTTTCAGAAATCGCAGCGTCTATTAACGAGATGCGTCATAATCTTTATGAGACGATGGAAGCACAAAAGGCAGTGGAAAAGACGAAGGACGAATTGATTACGAATGTAGCACATGATCTTCGTACGCCGCTTACTTCAATACTTGGTTATCTGGATTTGCTGACACAGGGAGATTTTCTTACGGAAGAACAAAAACAGAAGTATCTTGGCATTGTATCTTCAAAGGCAAAGCAGTTAGAA
>OQWD01000930.1_pt1 | contig 10814 bp, 7 predicted proteins | sample 1691631 | NCBI WGS metagenome assembly OQWD01 (sample SAMN03418283, study PRJEB22391) | human gut metagenome | biome: human-gut; feature: organic feature; material: feces | host: Homo sapiens | place: Italy | collected 2013-04 | reverse complement strand
GGTTGAGGAACTTCGCGCGGATGATGCAGCCGCCACGCCAGATGCGTGCCACGGCAGCCAGATCGATGTCCCAACCGTATTCCTTGGCGGCGGTGGTGATCTCGTTGAAGCCCTGGGCGTAGGCGACGATCTTGGAGGCGTAGAGGGCCTGACGGATGTCTTCGATGAAGGCCTTCTTCTCCTCGCTGTTCAGGTTCAGTTCGCCGTTCGGGCCGGCGAAGCCCTGCTTCTGGGCTTCCTCACGCAGATCAGCTTCGGAGGAAAGACCACGGGCGAACACGGCTTCGGCGATGCCAGTGACCGGAACTGCCAGAGACAGTGCGGTCTGCACGGTCCACGTACCAGTACCCTTCATACCGGCATGGTCGACAATCAAATCAACCAGCGGTTTGCCGGTCTTCTTATCGACCTGATGCAGCACTTCGGCGGTGATTTCAATCAGGTAAGAGTCAAGTTCGGTCTTGTTCCATTCCTCGAACACGTCACCGATCTCAGCCGGGGTCATGCCAAGGCCGCGACGCATCAGATCGTAGCTTTCAGCGATGAGCTGCATATCGGAGTATTCGATGCCATTGTGCACCATCTTGACGAAGTGGCCGGCACCGTTAAGTCCGATATGGGTGACGCACGGCTCGCCTTCGGCCTTTGCTGCGATGGATTCGAAAATCGGCTTCAGCGTCTTCCAGGATTCTTCGGAGCCTCCCGGCATCATGGAAGGTCCAAGCAGAGCGCCTTCCTCACCACCGGACACGCCGCATCCGACGAAATGCAAGCCGCGAGCGCTGATTTCCTTCTCACGACGAATGGTGTCTGGGAAGTAGGCGTTGCCTGCGTCGACAATGATGTCTCCCGGTTCCATCAGGTCGGCGAGCGCGTTGATCATGGCGTCGGTCGGCTCTCCGGCCTTGACCATGATGATGGCGGTACGTGGCTTGACGAGACTGTCCACGAACTCTTCGAGGGTTTTCGCCGGGAAGAATTCGCCTTCGCTGCCGTGCTCGTTCATGAGCTTTTCGGTACGACCGTAGGAACGGTTGAACACGGCCACTTTGTTGCCGTGGTGTGCGAGGTTACGTGCGAGGCTACCGCCCATTGCGGCAAGACCGACTACGCCGACGTTTGCTTCAGCTGACATGCTTACCCCTTCCATCAGGAAAAGTAGTACTTTATGAACCGTTCTTTAGTGTAGACCCGAGCTACCCCAGGACCATGGACCGTCTCAAGTCTGACATTTTGTCAAAGCTGCTACCATGCCAAATCTGACGTACCGTCAATCATGTGGCGTGATGGTGCGCACAAAACGCATGGCTTCGGCAGGTGTGAGCGACGGCACGTAGGCTTGCGCCACAGCAAGCGATATTTGCGGCAGTTTGGCCGCGTCAGGATAGCAGATATACACTTTTTCTTCGTCGGGGTGGAATTTCAGTTTGAAACGGAACAGTGAGTGGAATCCGTATGCTGGTTCCATGATGTCTGCAACCATTTGCAGTGCATGACGTAACACTTCGCTTTCCTCGTGTTCGCCTTTGTTGGATCCCATACCGGCCAGTGGCGCCGCCGATAGGCTCATGAATTCCGCGTTGCCTTCGTCGCGCAGTCGTTCAGCCATGCGTGCAATCAGGAATTCCATGATGCCGTTGACGCTGTCGGTGCGATGCCTCATGAAGTCAAGCGTCCAACCGATGATTGTGCCGTCGCGATAGGTGGGCAGCCAGCTGGTTACGCCAAGGACTTTGCCGTTGCCGTCGACCGCGTAGAGCAGGCGTACCCGGGAGTCGATCAGTTCGTCGACGCCACCCAAGGTGAATCCCATTTCCGGCAGGGCCTTTTTGCCGGCCCACTGTGCGGAAATCTCACGAATCTGCGTTTGTACGGAGAAGGGTGCCTCCTTGAAAGTGGTGAGCACGTCGGTGATGCCGTCTCGTTTGGCTTTGTTGATGGCGGTGCGCACGTCCTGCCATTTCTTGCCTCGGGTTTGCCATTCGTTGGGATTGACGATCATTTCCGTGCCGACGTCAAGTGAGTCCCATCCGGCTTTGGCGAGTTCGGCTCGCTGTGGCTCGTGTACGCTGTAGAACACGGGTGTCCAGGAATGTTGTGTGCAGAATGTTGCGAAATCAGTGAGATCTTCCGTATATTCGTTTGGATCTCCGAATGGTCCTGTCACCGTCAATGCGATACCGTACGACACTCGATAGGCGATTGCGGAACGTCCGGTTGCAGAAAACCAATAATCATTGCCTTCCCAAGTTGCCATGAATGACATGGATTCGCCGCCAAGCGGAATAATCGCGTCAACACGATGGCGCGAAGCGTCATTCGCCATGGAACGATCCCGCAAACACTCCCCAACACACAGCAGAGCGATAATCCAAAACACCGGACCGACGCACTGACATACCAGCAAGGAGATTTGCCCGACGGGTACAAACTCAGGTTCGATACCACTCAGCAATCCGATCGGCAACAATCGTTGCACATAATCGGCAAGCAATGCAATCAATTGCGGGCTTTCGTTGAAATCCTCGGGAGAGGCAAGCCCATACCCGACATACATCAATCCCAACAACAGAAAAGCCGACAATGCACCTGCCACAGCACGCAACATAATCTCACTTCTAGTGCGAATCGTAAAACACTGACGGAACGCAATGACGATAACGATAAAAATCAATGGCAATGCCATAGTGGAAAACATCGCGTGAAACGCACCGTGACGAGCCAACGCAGGCAACGTGTCAGCCTGCGAATCTCCAACATATTGCAGCGGAAGCATCACATAAAACAGCATCGCAAGTACCACCGTGCACGCATTGAACAGCACACTTAACACGGCGGCAATGCGGCGTCCGCGATACAAACCCCATGCGATCAACAGCAGCATCAGCGTCGGCATCAACGACACCAGCCAGTTTCCGGGCATGGTGAATCGCATCATACGATATTGCGCGAAACAGTTGGCATGCGAGAAACCGTTGAGGCAATCCAACACTTGTTCCGTGTCGAATTCCGTGGAACCGGTCAGTAAGCCGAACATGGAGAGCAATCCGAATGATTGTCTTGAGGAAACGGCAACCAGCGAACCGAACGCCTGCACGCCGGCAGCCATACCAATCAGCCTGCGCATCTCGTACAAGGCGCCATGCCTATACACATCGCCTTGACTCTCGGACGCCATCAAATAACCAAGCACATGACCGATCAGCGCGGCAGCCAGCAAACAATAATCGCCGGCTTCGCCACGGTATAAGAACATGATCAGCACCACGCTATAGCCGATCACACGAATGCGCCGACGCCACAGCATGGCGGTGAATGCGCTGGCACACATCAGCGTGCCCACCACAACAACCAGCGGCCCCAGAATCGCGCCATCATGCGAAATCGCATGCCATTGCGGACTTTTGCCTGCGAACAGCGAGCATAATCCCATGCCGAGCGCTATGCCGCCAAGCGTGGTGATCAGCGACACCCATGCCGTCTTCGCCTTTCCAATCACCGTTTCGCATAAGCCGAATGCGATGAGTATCAGTGGAATGTCGATTACCAGACGACCCAAATGAGGCACCGACAGCAGTGAAATCGGCGCGGTATACCAACACCCATGCGCGAGCGCGTCAAAACTCACGCGCGACAATTGCGGCGGAAATTGCGTATGTCTGATGCCGCATACGAGCTGCATGCCGACATTGAACAGCGTGATGAACAGCACGAAGCCCAAGGTCATACGGTGCCGACGAATCCAGTCGGCAAGATCGGATATGAGCGCGCGAAAGCCGAATAATGGTTTTACTGCTGATTCCTGCGATTGCGTCGTCATAACAATGCTTCCGTTCGATAATTCGGATTAATGATTCGATAGATGATTCAGATTGATACTTGCGACTGCGAGTTGCTGACGTTTCAAAACGACATGTCAGATCGTGATGCGTTTAAGATTCGGATAGTCAGCCAATTTCGGCTTAGCATCACTCAGTCCCGTGTGATAACCGAATACGACAAGCCCATACCGCAACGTGTCTCGCACGGCATGCCAGTCATGCGCATTGCCGAGCGATTCAACTGCCGTAACATGCATGCCCTCCTGTTGAGCAACCGGTGCGATGAGTTCGACATTGCGCACAGACTCGCGATCACGCTCCCCCGCGCCGATCACAAGCGTCTGGTTCGAAGGCGCATGGTTGCGAATGGCGTTGATGGGAATCTGCTTCTCATATGCGGTGCGATCGCCGTGAAAGAACCGGCTGATCATGCTGCTTTCACTGCCATTGGTCGGTTTGAGTTCGCTGCCGGTGGGGATGATGGTGCCGAACAAATCCGGATGGTTCGCACCGATTTGCAGCGAACATGTGGCCCCCTGTGAAAAACCTGCGATCGCCCAATCTTGTGCTTGCCGTGCCGCAGGAAGATTGGTTTTCACCCAGTCGACCACATCTTTCGTCAAGTAGGTCAACGCCTTGCCGTACACCGGCGAATCCACGCATAGGGTGTTATGCGAATCGTCTCCCAACTGGTCGGCCGCAATAACAATGGGTGCGAGTCCGCCATGATGCTGCGCGTAATCGTCCATCATGGTTTGAATGCCGCCCGCGGCAAACACGCGCCCCGGAGAGCCCGGCTGGCCGCTCATCATCAGTATGACCGGCAACGCCGGCTTGTGTTTGGCTGTGACAAGCGCTGCCGGCGGCAGGTATACCAGCGCCTGTCGCGCTTCGAAATGCGATGTTGTGGCTGGAATATTTACTTTACTGACTTCGCCATGTGCGGGAATATCGCTGATGCTACCGTCTGCCGCTTCCTGCCTCCATTGCGTGACGCTAATCAAATCGCTGCGTTTCGCCATTCCCGTCAGGTCGGCTTCGCGATAGGAGTCTTGGCCGAACAATGATCCGATGGTGGCATATTCTCCATACGCCTGATCGATGCCGGTGGCGGTGGAAAACACTGCGCATACCACCAGTATTACGGCGACGGCACGCAACACTCCCCTATGCAGCATCACATGGCTGACCGCAAAACCGACGATCGCGCAACCGCAACCAGCCCACGCGATCACACGCGGGCCCAGCTCAACACCGAACACCACAAACACGTCCGACAGCAACCAGGCAATCACCAATCCGACAATGCCGGCAATAACCGCAATCACCATCGGACACGCAACTACGGCAATTGCACGTTTACCACCGCCACGGCTTCCGCCAATCATCTCCCATATTGCAATACCCAGCAGTATCGCCGCCAGCACCGCGGTTATCGAAAACAACGTTGCCGGAAACCAGCCATCCACCAAACTTATGTTCATCAACCATGCACGCATGCTCACTTCTTGCTTTCATATTTTTCACTTCCAACGTGCCAGTTGTAGTCCACGAAACATTGGCACGACCTCATCCTTGAGACTGATTTTCCTTGGAATATCAACGAAAAATACTGTAAGCAAGCTGAATGAATGATGCTATTCAGTAGCGTTCTTGCCTTTGCCAATCACGCCTCGAACGCCATCATGTGCCGCATTGACGGTGTTTTCCGGATTGTCTGCCTGCACCACGTCGAGCAGATTGGAGATGATCATGTTCATGCGGTCCACATCGAATCTCAGCTCATTCAACGGCTCATCGATGGACTTATCTCGCTTATGGCGGAATTCAATAAGATCGGCTCTTGTATAGAGGATGGCGAGCAGTGTTTTCAATTCGTGACTGGCAGACGCAATATTCCCATGCAATGTGATCCAGCTTAGAAGACACTAAGAAACGCATCCAATGCTTCCGACCGGCAGCCAAGCGGTATGGTGTTGGATTATGCAGTATGTTTTTTCGGCTTCGAATGTTTCCTGTGTCGTGCCTGTCGATGGTGAGCAACGCACGATTTTCAGCGGATTATCCGTTGATATGAAGCTTGGTGAGATTGTGGATTTGGTCGGCCCTTCCGGATCGGGCAAGAGTAGTCTGCTTACCGCTTTCGCACGATTGAATCCGAATGCGAACGGCGATTTTCAGCTTGAAGGGCGCTCTGCCAGCGAATTCACACCGCAGCAGTGGCGTAGTCAGGTGGCGTATTTGCCGCAGAAGCCAGTATTGATCGGTTCGAGTGTGGCCGAGGCGATTCGTTTACCGTTCACACTGGCTATTCGTGCGAGCGAAGGCAAGCAAGGATTCGGCAGGAAATGGTCGTCCGGCAAGTCTCTCAAACCCGCCGATCTACTGCCGGATGCTCGCATTCGAGCCACGCTTGACGCCATTGGCTGCGCGGATATTGACTTGGGGCGTGCTCCGCATGACTTGTCTGGAGGCCAGGCCGCCCGCGTGAGTTTGGCGCGCACCTTGCTTACTTCGCCAAAAGTGCTGCTTGCCGACGAGGTTGATGCCGGTTTGGATGATGAGAACGCCGATAAGGTGGCGTCCATCATGGCTCAGGCCGCAGAGCGGGGCATGACGGTGATCCGTATTCGCCATCGTCCACCGGATGGGCGTGCCACGCGTATTCTTACACTGGCCAATGGCGTATTGCAGAGTGCGAATGCTCCGCGAACCACAGCAACCAATGATTCCAATGATTTCGCGGCACAGTCCGATTCGATGCAAGGAGCGCAGGCATGAGCGGCAATTACTATTCCATTGATATTTGGGGTCTGCTTATCGCATTGGTTATGGTTGCCGTAGCCGCGGGCATTTCCGAAGCGATGCGCATGGGCATTGGCAAGACACTGCTATGGTCGGCGTGCCGCGCGTTGCTGCAATTATGCGCCATGGGTTTCATTATGGAGTTCGTCATCAAGTCGAACAATCCATGGCTGGTGCTGCTGCTGGTGATGTTCATGCTGATCGCGGCCGTGCAAATCACCCTGTCTCGTGCCAAGGGTGTACCGAAAGGCTTGGCCGGCCCCGTGTTTTTGAGCTTGGTCATCACCATGCTCATTATGATTTCGTTGGTCACTGAATTGATCATTCGCCCGCAACCGTGGTATGCGCCGCAATTGGTGGTACCGTTGACCGGCATGCTGCTTGGCAATACCGTGTCCGCTTTGGCGGTTGGATTGAACCGGTTCTTCGAAAGCATGAAGGAACGCCGTGACGAAGTGGATACGCTGCTGGCGTTGGGTGCGACCGCTTGGGAGGCCGCGCGCCCGTCCATCGTCTCGTCGATTCGTTTGGGTTTGCTGCCGACTACCGCCTCGCTGGCTTCCAGCGGCATTGTGACGGTGCCTGGCATGATGGCCGGTCAGATCATCGCCGGCGGCAATCCTATCGATGCGGCGAAATACCAGTTCCTGATTCTCGCCGCCATCGCAGCGTTGACGCTTCTGGCTGACAGTCTCATTATGGTGATGGCGTACCGTAAGTGCTTCACTGCAGACGACCAATACAATCCGATTACAGGCTGAGCAACTTTTCATATAGCCAAGCAAATTAATAGATGATCAGATTTAACAAAAAACGGCGTCCGCCAAGTGTTCATATACCTTGGCGGACACCGTTTTCTATTGTTTACCAGCTACGCAAGCTTTGATTTTGCTTTTCAGCGATCAACGCATACGGAATGGCGCTTTCCTGATGTTCGCATGGCGATGCCGTGACTGCCCTGCATGCTTGTCGTGACGTTCGCCACGGCCGCCACGCTTGACTTCCGTATGACGGTCATAGCGTTTCGCATCCGAGGAACGCTCGTCATGCTTCTTGCCTTTGGACCGACGATCGTCGTCATATCGACGCTCGGCACGGGCTTCAGACTTGCGCTGCTTCTTGCTTGGCGCACCCTGCTTTTTCGCAAGCTGTCCGAGCTTCTTCTTTCCCGGCTTCCTGCGATTGTCGGTATTGCCGTAATCGCCGTCGTTCCTACGCTTGTTCGTTGTTTCGCGCTGTTCGTTGTCGCTGCGCTGCTGCTCATGCAGGCGCGTGTACTTTTCACGACGTTTGTTGTTGCGCTTTTCCTCGTGCTGTTCGCGGCGTTCCTCCTGAATTTCAGGATGTTCCCAACGATGTTCACGCGCTTCGAATTCACGATTGTCACGACCTTCGAACTTGGCGGCACGGCGTTCCGCACGGTTCTTCTTCGGCTCGAACTTCTTCGCGCTGTCGTTACGCTCCTCACGCTGGTCGCGATCACGACGATCCTTACGTTCGGACTTAAACGGCTTGCCGCCCTTGTCTTTGCCGCGATCCTTGTTACGCCCGCCGGAACGGTTCGGTCTGCCGGAACGTTCGCTGTCGGCACCCCCCTTGCCGTTCTTCCTACGGCGCGGATTTCCTGCCGGCTGCGACTGCTCAAGCGTCCAGCCGAACACCGGCTCGGCTACTTCGCCTACGAGTTCCAACACTTCCGGCGAATCAGGGGTCACGTCGATCGGTTCGACCGTCAGTCCGGCCTCACGCATCATGCGACGGGTTCTGCGGCGCTGGTTCGGCAGAATGATGGTCACCACGTCACCGGAATGACCGGCTCGCGCGGTTCGTCCGGAACGATGCAGGAAGGATTTCGGATCTTCCGGCGGTTCGACCTGCACTACGAGTTCCACACCGGAAACGTCGATGCCTCGCGCGGCCACATCGGTGGCCACCATAACGTTCACATCGCCGGAGTTGAAGGCGGCCAGATTGCGGTCACGCTGATTCTGGCTCAGATTGCCGTGCAATTCGGCCGCAGGAATGCCGTTCTGCGTTAAATCCTTGGCAAGCTTCTGCGTCTGGAATTTGGTACGTGTGAACAGAATGCGACGGCCCTTGCCGGAAGCGAGGGTGCGCACCAGCTCGTGACGGTTGCCCTGCGTGGTCTTGAACACATGGTGGGTCATCTCGTCAACGGTCGCCGTCGCAGAATCAACGCTATGCACCTTCGGATCGGACAGGAAGGTTTCCACCACTTCGTCCACACCATGGTCGAGCGTGGCGGAGAACAGCATGATCTGCGCGTCGAACGAAATCTGGCCGAGCAGTCGCTTGACTGGCGGAAGGAAGCCCATATCGGCCATTTCGTCGGCCTCATCAATAACCGCGACCTCAACCTTGTCCAAGGTGAGCGCGCCCTGTTCGATCAAATCCTCAAGACGACCTGGGCACGCCACCACAATATCGGCACCGGCCTGAAGGTCACGGATCTGGCGGGCATAACGTACGCCGCCATACACGGTGGTGGTGTTGATGCCGTATATCTGGGCAAGTGGCATCAGCACATCGTTGATCTGGTTGGCAAGCTCACGGGTCGGAGCAAGCACCAAGCCACGCGGATGAGGCACGAAATCATCGGCGCGCCGCTCCTTGGCATGAGCCTGCTTCACACGATCAACCTCATGGCGGAACTGGCTCATATTCTCATATTCGTTGGCATCCACTTCACCCAGACGAGCGACCAGCGGAATCGAGAACGCCAACGTCTTACCGGAGCCGGTACGACCGCGGCCAAGAATGTCTCGCCCAGCCAACGAATCGGGAAGCGTGTCGGCCTGAATCGGAAAAGCGGTTTTCTTGTCATCAGCCGCAAGCACGCGGACCAGCGGACCAGGAACGCCGAGTTCGGCGAATGTCAGCGGGCGTTCCTTTTCCTCGTCCATCGCTTCGGAAGCGGCTGCGAGGGTATCTTCATCAAAAACGGTATCGGGCACAATGGCCTTTCATGTCAAATATTACGCACGTTGCGCAAACTTAATAACTGTAGCCTATGCCCGATACTTTTTCTTACGTTCCTTCAATCCTTCATATCCGTTATATTCACGCCGGATTGCGGTTGATTTCGATATCGGTGACGGTCAGATTCGCTTCGTTGACCAGATTGAACAAAATCACTTCGGCCAGTTGGTTGGCACGCATGAAGGTATGCTGCTTTTCTTCTGAAACGTAGTCATGGCTGTCACGGTAGAACGGGGTGTCGATGCCACCTGGATAGACACCCACGATTTTCACACTGGTCCCCTTGTATGCGGCCTGCAAACTCTTGGTGTAGCCCTTCTCACCCCACTTGGTGGCGCAGTACACGGATTCGTTGGGGTTGCCGCGCGTTGCCGCAGTAGACATAACGTTGGCGATTTTGAGATCCCGCTCACCGTCTGCTTTCAGCGTTTCCACACTCCACAACACCATGCCTTTCAGCCCCTTCAGACACTTGTCCACATCGGCCGCCTCGTATGCGGTCGGGACTTTGAACGAAGGCTGCCCGGCATTGTTGATCAGCAAATCGATATGACCGATTTTCGAGATTGCGGCAACAGAGTTCTTCACGAACGATTCGTCGGAAATATCCCCCACAAAAGCTCTGTATTCGTCGGCAGCAAAAGCCTTTGACAACTCCACCTGACGTGCGCCATTGAAATCAATACCAGCAACGAACCATCCTTTGGCGATCAGCTGTCGAGTCAGCTCATATCCCAATCCAAGCGCGGAACCGGTGACGATAGCGATCTTCTTTCCTGCTGCAGTGCTCATCATGCCTCCCTTGCCGCATGCGCATTCACTTACACGCACCATCATAAAACCTGCTCAACGCAACACATTGATCGATTGACGAAATATGTTGGAACGTTTGTATGGAAACACGTACAAAAAGAACCCGCCGGTCATAAGACCGACGGGTCCGATACGGCTGATTGCCGTCCGTCACAGAACGTCCGGATCGTCCTTGGCAATGGTGCCGGTAGCCTTGCCGATGGCCTTCAGGCCGTGGTAGGCGACGAGGACCACGATGGTGCCGATGGCGATGCCGTTGAAGGAAATGCCATTAAAAGCGAACGCGAACTGGCCGATGGCGATGATCATGGTGATCGCGGCAACCATGATGTTCAGCGGCTTGTCGAAGTTGACCTTGTTCTCAACCCAAATACG
>OQWD01000924.1_pt1 | contig 10865 bp, 9 predicted proteins | sample 1691631 | NCBI WGS metagenome assembly OQWD01 (sample SAMN03418283, study PRJEB22391) | human gut metagenome | biome: human-gut; feature: organic feature; material: feces | host: Homo sapiens | place: Italy | collected 2013-04 | reverse complement strand
CGGGTGCGTTGGGAGTTTTCAGATACACCCTAGTAGGGGCGGACGACTCTGTCCGCCCGCTGGAGGCAGTGTTTTTTGGGAAATTTACGTCAAATTTGCAACATTTTTGAGCCGCCAGAGTCGTCGGCCCCTACAGAAGTCGTGTTAATTACCAACTGCCCCCCGGTGCTTTACCGGCCCACGCCCTTCAGCAGGCCTGCTTTCGCCCGCTCCGGCGTGTCGTCGGACTCGTCGTAAGCGTCGTAGGGGGCGGCGGGGTCGTGGACGCGTTTTTTGAATGGGGAGCAGAGCTGGTCCTTGTGGGCGAAGGCGAATTCGAAATTGTCCGTCCAGCCGGTCGTAGTGATACCCGGCATCGATCATGATGGGAACATCGCCCTTCCGATAAAAGAAGATGTTCGCCACCCACTCCCGGACGCAGGCAACATTCTCGTCGATCCAGCCGGTATTCAGCGGCTTGAAGATCTCCTTGCCCCGGTACATCCTGCTCATTTCCTTCTTCTGAAATTCCGTTGCTTTCCTTGATATACGCTCCCCCAGTTCCGGGCCGTTCCAGAAACAGCCCTGTGTTTTTTCTGTCAGGCGCAATAGGTTAGATATGTCTAACTTGTGCGTATACCCAACTGTGCCTCCTGATTCGGTTTAGCACGCGGCTCCGGCAGTTTCAAGCCGGAGCCGCTGCTTTTTGCGTGAAATACCGGTCAGCTGCAAAGCTTCTCTGCGGCGGTGCGGGCGAGGGTGATGCAGGTCCGGATCGCAGTTTGGTAATCTGCGGGATCGTTGCAGATGATGCAGAGCAGGAAATCCGTCTGCGGGGTAAAGACGATGCCCACGTCCGCGCAGCACAGGCCGAGCAGATCGCCGGTTTTATGGGCGCACTGCGTGCCTTCCGGCAGGCCCTGCGGGATGCGGTCGTTCACCTGCTGGGCAAGCAGGTGCGCAAGCATCTGCTCCGAGGCCTCCTGCGAAACGCACTGCCGGTTGTAGACCAGCCGTAAAAACGCCGCGCAGTCCTCCGCGCTGACGTAGTTCTGCGTCCCGTTTTCCACGAGCATCAGGCGGTTATAGCGCACGGCGGTGCAGTCGATGGAAGCGGCGAAGCGCTCCACGGCGGCGCGGCCGTCCGCTATTTGCCAGATGATCAGCATCAGCGACAATGCCGCCGCAAATGAGCTGACCTGCAGCGCCGCGTCCTCCGTCAGGGACTGCCTTTGCAGCCTTCTAAAGTAAGCGTCAACGCCGTCGGCGATCCCGGCTGCGATCTTTGCCCGGTACGCATCCGTCGCCATTGCCTCGTCCTCGGCCGGGTTGGTCATAAAGCCCATTTCCACGATGGTGACCGGGACCTCGCTGTAATTGATGCCGGTCATGGTGTCCGTCTGCCAGAGCGTCCGCTCGTTCTGCGGCTTGTCAAGCGCTGCGCCAAGCCGCTCGAGCACGCAGTCGGACAGGGCGCGGCTTTTTTCATATAACGCGCCGTTATACGGGTTCGACGGCGTCATGCAGATGGCCATGATCCCGCTGGCGGCGGCGCTTTCGCTTGCGTTGGCATGGACGCGGATGAATGCGCCGGCCTGCTGCGTGTTCGCGATCTGCGCGCGCTCGGCATTGGATATGGAAACGTCGTTCTCCGTCCGCGTCATGACGACCGTATAGCCGCGCGCCGTAAGCTCCTGCTGCAAAAGCAGCGAGACGGCCAGATTCAGCTCGTATTCCGGGATCCCGGTCGACACGCCGGTCGTTCCGGCGGAAACGCGGGTTTTCAGCTCCGTGCTTCCCGGGCCAACCGGCTCCTTGCCGTAATCGGCATTCAGCTGGTGTCCGGCGTCAATGACAATACACGGCTTTTCGGTCTGCACGGCCTCCGGCACGGGGGTCTGTGTCTGCACGGGCTCCGCCTCCTCCGGTTCCTTCTCCGGCTGCTCCGGAACGGAAGGCTCCTCCGGCTCGGCGGGCTGGACCTCCTCCGGTGCGGCAGGCTCCGGCCCGGCGGAGATCGTCGTTTCCCCGATCCTGTGCAGTCCGAAAAGCAGACCGCCCGCTGCAAGCAGCACGGCTGCCGCCAGAGCCGCCGCGATGATCTTCTTTTTCATATCCTGATCTCAGACTCCATTTCCAAATTCCTTAATAGTATGATTTTCCGAATTTCCGCTTCTCGTATTCGAGCATGAAGGTCGCGTTATAGAGCTCATCCTCGGATAAGTAGCTGTTCTGGTTCGCGTCAAATACGGATGCATCGATGGACGGGTAGTACCAGTCCTTTTCCGCAAAATACGCGGCGATGTCTTTATTCTTAAAGCGCCGTCCGTGGCGGGCATAGATCTCGTTGCGCGCAAGGCAGAGCTGCTGATGGGAAAGGCCCTCCAGATCCGCCTCGGTCAGCCGGCGCTCCGCGCTCTGCGGGAGAATATACGCACTGACGGGCTGTGTCAGCACATTGTTGCAGGACGCACGCGAAAGGAACGCCGAGGCGAGATCCTCATAGGCCGACGTATGCAGCATGGAGCTGTCCGGATATTCGAACATGAAGTAATACGCATACAGATCCCCCCACGTCTCATAGACGGACATCCGCCTGCCGCTTCCGGTGCAGGTATAGCGGCGGCTGTTTTCCGTCTCCTGCATGGAAGCCTCGTCCACGCGAAAGCCATAGGCAGTGCACAGGCGGCTGCTGCCGGGATCGCCGGCCATGTCGACCGGCGCTTCCCAGACGCGGACGAGCATATCGAGCGTCTGCGCATAATAGCAGTAGATGTTTCCGTTCACGGAGAAGCCGATTGGCGTTTCCACAAATCCCTCCGGCACGGAAAAATACAAATCATAATCGCCGGTCACGACCACCCAGTTCAGCTGACCGGGCTGAAGCTCCAGAATACGATCCGGCTGGTACGCCCCGGCATCCTCCTCCGGCTCCTCCTGCGCGGGTGCTTCCTGTATGGGCGCTTCGGGCGCGGTATCCTGCGGCGCAGGCTGTTCAGGGGTGTCCTGCGGCGCGGCTTCCGCTATGGTTTCCGTATATGCCGGTTCCTGCACGGCATCCTTTTCTCCGCGCAGCTCCAGGATCAGCTTGACCGCCAGCGCCACGCCAACCAGCAGGACCAGGCTTGCAGCCACAGCAAGCAGCACGGTCTTTCCATTGCCAGGCTTTTTCTGTCCGGGTCTGACAGGGCCGCCGGCAGCGCCTCTGCCGCTGTTCATATCCCCATAGTGATAGCTGTCAACCGTCGGCTCGGCGGAACCGAACATATCCTCACTGCTGCCGACAGGCATCCCGCACTTGCCGCAGAAATTCCCCGACGGCGGGAGCTGCGCCCCGCAGTATTTGCAATATCGTTCCATTTCTTTTCCTCCCATTCGTTCTGTCTGTCCCGGCTCTTATAACCGCGGCGTCCCCGCCCGGTTCATGAGGGGAAATTCAGGCGAATCCTACTTATCATTAACTTTAACACGCCGTCCCGGAAAAGTCCACGCCTTTCGGTGAGAAATTCCAGAACTGGTATATCCGCGCCAAACCGAAACGCCGCATTCCGGCTTTCATCGGAATGCGGCGCATTTGTTTTCCAGCCGGTCCCCGGCTTTATTTTCGCGTCTCGTCATGGCCCTCGGCGGCGACAGCGACACCCTCGCCGCCATCACCGGCAGCATCGCCGAGGCGTTCTACGGCGTGCCGGAAGAACTGCGGCACGAGTGCCGCAAACGCCTGACCCCGGAGCTGGCGGAGATTTTGCGCCGGTGGGAAAGCGCGCTTTACAACGAAAAAATCTGTGGTAGAATTTGAAATGGAGAACAAAATAAGGAGGGACTTCCATGGCGATTCTGAACTTTTCCGATGTGCTTAAAAATGTGGGGCTTGACCCGAAAGATGTCAAGCTGATCCGGCATGCATTATCTGACGAACGTTTCAGAGAATGTTATAAAGCCGGTATGGCGCATGAATACACACAGCACCAAAAAGACGGGTTCAGCAAAGGATATTCCTACTGGATCACATTCATCAGCGATGGCGGTACATACGCGAGACTGCATTCTTGTTATCGTGTCAATGGTTCTGTGCCTGATACACCGGATGTATGCCCTGCCGGATTACCTGACTGTGAAGCCATGGAATACCGTGGCGAAATGGCGTTTTTTGATTTGCAATATGTGGATTTGCTGAAAGAGTACGAGGGAAAGCTGGTGATTGACTGGGGCGGGTCAGCTCGGATGTGGCATCAAAAAGCTACCACCGAAAAGCCCATCGTGGCAATTGAGTCAAAGAACCAGAAGCCTTTTGTGGGATTTGAAAATCTTATTCTATCCTTCGATGAACTAAAAGAAGTTGTCGAAAACGATACGGACTATGAGCTGTGGCAGGCAGCCATGGCTGCGGTCAATGCGGTCTATCTGATTGTGGACACCAAGACGGGAGACAGATATGTGGGCTCGACCTATGGCTATGACGGCCTGCTGGGGCGTTGGTCTGTCTACGTCGCTACGGGCGGTCACGGAAACAACAAGGGAATGATCAGCCACTTGAAGTCTGTAAATCATAGTTGCCACGATTTGCAGTTTTCAGTGTTGCAGGTTTTGTCCAAGGCACTTCCAGACAATCAAATCATTGATGCAGAGACTCTCTGGAAGAAAAAGCTGCTGACCTATGAGCCTCTCGGCATGAACGCGAACTAATCTTCCTTGCAGTATCCTCTGGGTAATACATAGCTCTCACTTTCCTTTGGCAAAGCGACTGTTTTAGCCCGCTTTTCAAGTAGGGCGGCAAATCCCATCAAGCGCCCTCCGGAAGACGCGTGACGGCAAAAATCAGCCATAATCAACCTTTAAAACGGCAAAAAAGCAAAGGGGTATGTGTCTTAACGGCACATACCCTTTTTGTCAGCAACCCTTGTCCGGCAACTGCCATAGTATTTGTTTCGTGAAACCTGTTTTATGGACGGCTACCTGCCGGGGAGGATTTTTATATTTTACGCCTCAAGGCTCGACGGATACTGCTCCAGCAGAGAGACGTTCGGGAGTTCTGCGCCGAAGCGGGCCATGCTGCGTTCGCATTTGCGGCGGATGCCGCAGACGTCCTTTTCGTCGACCGGAATGTGATAAATATAGTTTTTCACTGCCGCCTCCAGCAGCAGCTCCCGCGTCTCGGGATGGGACAGATATTGCCCGTTCCAGAACGCTGCGTCTGCCCGTCTTCCGCGCAGAATGGCGCGGTGGCGTTCCGTGTCGATCTGCGCGTCGGCAGTCACATAAATGCTTTTTCCGGCAGCGGAGATCCAGTATACCGCGTGCGGGGCTTCGGCCATACCCGGAACGGGGATGTGCGGAAAGCGGCTGCATTCGACCGTAAACGGGCCAAGCTGCATCATCAGGCGCTCCGGCGTGTTCGGCTGCGGAAGGAAAACCGGCGCGCCGCAGGCCGCGCGGAGCTGCTCCGTGCGGCTGGCGCTGTAATGGTCGGGGTGCACGTGGGTAAACAGGACGCCGCAGACGGCGTCATAGGGCGGCTCGCCTGCCAGCATTTTCGCAAAGACTTCAGGCGGCAGGCCGTAATAGCAGCGGAACTGCTTGTTGAGCGCGTCGATCAGGAGCGCGCTCCCATCCTGCTCCAGCACAAGGCCGCAGCTGCTGACGAGTGTGATCCTCATTGCAGCAGCTCCAGAAATTCCTGTTCGGACAGGACCGGGATGCCCAGCTCGTTGGCCTTTTTCAGCTTGCTGCCCGCGTTTTCGCCCGCGACGACATACGTCGTCTTTTTCGAGACGGACGAGGCGGCCTTGCCGCCGAGGCTTTCGATTTTCTCCGTCGCCTCCTCGCGCGTGAAGAGGCTCAGCGCGCCGGTCAGCACGAAGGTCTTTCCCGCAAAGCGGGTGTCCGTGATCCGGTTGGTCGACAGGAAGTTCACGCCAGCCTCGCGCAGACGCTCAATGAGGTCCTGCGACTGCGGGCTTGCAAAATAGTCGAGAATGTTCTGCGCCGTCGTCTCGCCGATATCAGGCACGGCAGTCAGGTCTTCAAGCGCCGCGTTCTGCAGTGCGTCGAGGCTGCCGAATGTAGCAGCCAGCACCTTAGCCGCCTTGCTGCCGACCTGCCGGATGCCGAGAGCGCACAGAAGGCGGGACAGATCGTTCTGCTTGCTGGCTTCAATGGCCGCCTCCAGATTCGCGGCGGATTTTTTGCCCTGACCGGGAAGCTCTGCAAACGCGGCGTAGTCCAGCCGGTAGAGGTCGGCGGGATTGGATACCATCTTCTGCTCGATCAGCTGATCGAGGATCGCGCTGCCGAGGCCGTCGATGTTCATGGCCTCGCGCGAAACGAAATGCGCAAGATTGCGCGACAGCTGCGCGGGGCACTCCGCGCCGGTGCAGCGCAGAGCCGCGCCGTCCTCATCGCGCACGACGGGCGCGCCGCAGACGGGGCATTTGTCCGGCAGGTGATAGGGCTTCGCGCCCTCCGGGCGCCTGGCGGGCACGACCTCGAGAATTTCCGGGATGATCTCGCCTGCCTTGCGGATCTTGACGGTATCGCCGATGCGGATGTCCTTATCCGTAATAAAATCCTGATTGTGGAGCGTCGCGGCGGTGACGGTCGTCCCGGCCAGATGCACGGGAGCGACGATGGCGCGCGGCGTGAGAACGCCCGTGCGGCCCACCTGCACGACGATATCCTCCAATACCGTCTCCTTGACCTCGGGCGGGTATTTGAAGGCTGCTGCCCAGCGCGGGAATTTGGCCGTGCTGCCGAGACGGGCGCGGCCCGCAAGGCTGTTGAGCTTCATAACGGCCCCGTCGATATCATACGGCAGGTCATAGCGCGTTTCGCCAAGCTCGGCGATCAACTGCTCCGCTTTGTCCATATCGCGGCAGAGCGTATAGGGAATGACCTTGAATTTCAAATTTCGCAGATAGTCCAGCGTCTCGCTGTGGGTCTGAAATTCCGCGCCCTCTGCCAGCTGCAGATTGAAAACCAGAATGTCCAGCCTGCGCTTTGCAGCGATACCGGGGTCGAGCTGGCGCAAAGAACCCGCCGCCGCGTTGCGCGGGTTGGCAAAGAGCGGCTTTCCGAGCTTTTCCTGCTCGGCGTTGAGCGCCTCGAAGCTGGCGCGGGGCATAAAGACCTCGCCGCGCACGATCAGACGGGCGGGCGCGTGCTCCAGCGTCATGGGGATGGAGCGGATGGTCTTGAGATTTTCCGTTACATCCTCGCCGATCAGGCCGTCGCCGCGCGTTGCGCCGCGGACGAACTGTCCGTCGACATATTCCAGCGCGACGGAGAGACCGTCGACCTTCGGCTCGACGGAGTATTCCGCGTCCGGCTCCTCCTCGCGCACGTGCGCGTCAAAGTCGCGCAGCTCGTCATAGGAAAACACGTCCTGCAGGCTTTCCAACGGGACGGCGTGGCGCACCTTGACAAATTCGCTCAGCGCCTGCCCGCCGACGCGGCGCGTCGGACTGAGGGGCGAGGCGTACTGCGGGTACTGCGCCTCCAGTTCTTCCAATCTACGCAGCTTGTGGTCATAGTCATAATCGCTCATTTCGGGGTTGTCGAGCACGTAATAAAGATATCCGGCGTGTTCCAGCTCCCGTGTGAGCTGTTCAATTTCCTGTTTCGGTTCCATATTGTTCCCAGCCTTCCGTTGTAGTCAGATGTCCCAGGTTTACGTACGTTTCAGGCACTGTGCCGACGATCACGGTCTGCGCGAGCATGACGTCGCTGTCCACGTCGACCGTCTCATAGCCGACGGTCGTCAGGATGGTCAGGCTGATGGTGAATTTCACCTTCAGCGTCTGCAGCGTCTGGTTGATTCCGGCTGCGGTAAAATCCGAAAAAAAGTCAGCGTTCGACATGGTGAGGCTGACGGCCTTGACCGGCAGCTCCGGGCCGGTTCCGGCCAATAGATCCGGCAGCAGGAGGTTCCCGAGCGGGATGCCCATCTGCTGCGTGTTGATCTGCGCGACAAGAGTATCCAGAAGTTCCAGCACCTCGACCTTGAGGCGCTCGACCTGCGTCATGTCGGTGCGAAGCGCGGTGATATGGCCCTCCACGTCCTTTTCCAGCACGATCACGCGGGAAAAATCCGTGTCGCCCCTGCGGAGCATTTCGCTGACGGCCTCTATGATGGCGTTCGACGCGGCGTTGACCGCCTGATTGCGCGCAAGCTCGCGGATATACGGTGACAAATGCAGCTCCACGAGCAGAACCAGCCCCGTCAGCACGAGCAGCGGGACGATCAGAAGCAGTCTTCTGCGTCTTCGTTTTTTCCGGCTCATCTCCATACACCCCCAGCATAGCCTATGCCGGGGTCATGGGAAGATTACAGCTTTTTCATGTGCTGGCTTGCCGTGTTTGCCATAAGGCGCTTCGTGCCGACGCCGTCGAACGCGATCTCGAGCAGCGCGTCGGCGCCCATGGGCAGGACCGTCAGAATCATGCCCCGGCCAAATGCCTTGTGCTGCACCATCTCCCCGGCCGCGAAGCTGACCTTCGGGGCCGGCTTCGGCTGCGTGTGGACGGAATAGTCCTTCTGCGGCTTCGGGCGCGTGGGGATCTGCGAAAAGTCATTATATTCGTCGCCGTAGATGCTGACGCGGCCAAACGAGCCGGACTGCCGGGTGGGCTGCTGCGAATAGCTGGGCTTCGGCGCGCCGACGCGCTTGACGGATTCCGCCGGAAGCTCGTCTACAAAGCGGGAGGGCAGGTTCGTCGTCGTGCGGCCGTAGAGCATACGCTGCCGGGCATAGGAAATAACGAGGTTCTGCTTGGCTCTGGTGATGGCGACGTAGCACAGGCGGCGCTCCTCTTCCAGCTCCTCCGGCTCGCTCAGGCAGCGGTTCGACGGGAACAGCCCCTCTTCAAAGCCCGTGAGAAATACATTCGGGAATTCCAGGCCCTTTGCCGCGTGCATCGTCATCATGACGACGGCGTCCGCGTCCGGGTCGTATTGCTCAATGTCGGTATAGAGGGCGATCTCTTCCAAAAATCCAGCCAATGTGGGCGTATCGGTGTTTTCCATGTAGGCAAGGATGCTGGATTTCAGCTCGCGGACGTTTTCGGCGCGGGTGCGCGCTTCGACATCGTCCTTTTCCTCGAGCATTTTCAGATAGCCGGTGCGGAGCATGACCTCCTCATAGAAGTCCGGCAGAGAAAGCGTCGTCAGAAGCTCGGCGCATTCCTCGATCACGACCGTGAAGGCCATGAGCTTCGCGGCGGACTTTTCAAGGCTCGGATAGCTGTACGGGTCGGAGACGACCGTGTAGAGCGGCACGCCTGCCGCAGCCGCCTGCCGCTGCGCCATTTCGAGCGTTTTGCCGCCGATGCCGCGCGGCGGGTTATTGATGATGCGCTGCAATCTCAGCTCGTCTGCGCGGTTATTGATCACGCACAGATAGGCCAGCATATCCTTGACCTCGGCGCGGTCAAAGAAGCGTGTGCCGCCGATGATGCGGTACGGGATGCCGCTGCGCTTGAACGCGTTTTCCACCGCGTTCGACTGCGCATTCGTGCGGTAGAGCACGGCGAAATCCTTGAAATTCTTCCCCTTTGACATGGAGATGATGCGGCTGGAAATGTAATTGGCCTCATCCGACTCGCTTGCCGCCTCGTAGACCGTGATGCGGTCGCCCGCAGCGTTCTGCGTCCAGAGCTTTTTGCCCTTGCGCCCCCGGTTGTGCGAGATGACGGCGTTGGCCGCGTTCAAAATGGCCTGCGTGGAGCGGTAGTTCTGCTCCAGGCGGATGACACGTGCGCCCTTGAACTGCTTTTCAAAGGAAAGAATGTTCTCGATAGTCGCGCCGCGGAATTTGTAGATGGACTGGTCGTCGTCGCCGACGACGCAGATGTTTTCATACCCGCCCGCAAGCAGCGCTGTCAGCTGATACTGCAGCTGGTTCGTGTCCTGATACTCGTCGATCATGACGTAGTGGAACTTGCGCTGGTAATACGTCCGCACGTCCTCAAACTGCTCAAGCAGCTCGACGGTCTTGAGGATGATATCGTCAAAGTCCAGCGCGTTGGCCTCGTGCAGGCGCTTTTCGTATTCGGCGTAGAGCTGCGCGATGCGGTCCATGCGGTAATCGCCGGACTTTCCGGCGTGTTTGGAAAACTGCTCCGGCCCCTGTCGCTTGTCCTTGGCCTTGCTGATGACGGAAAGCGCCAGACGCGGCGGGAGGGATTTTTCGTCCAGCCCGAAGTCCTTCAGAATGTCCTTCATGACCCGCTCGGAATCGCTCGTGTCATAGATCGTGAAGCGGCCCGTGTAGCCGTCCAGGCGGCCAATTTCCCGGCGCAGAATACGGCAGCAGGCAGCGTGGAACGTCATGGCCCAGACGTCCATGGCGTAGTCGCCCAGCAGCGCCTGCAATCTGGCCTTCAATTCATTTGCGGCCTTGTTGGTGAATGTGATGGCCAGAATCGACCACGGCGCGGCGGGCCGGAGCGCGCACAGGCGCTCGGCCTGCTGCTGCATGGCGGGATCGCGCGTTTTGAGGTAGTCCTCGAGATATGTAACGTCTTCCTCCGCGATATACTCCGGAATTTCATTCGAGTCGGAGCCTTCGCCGAAGGCGATGAGATTGGCGATGCGGTTGATGAGAACGGTCGTCTTGCCGCTGCCCGCACCGGCCAGCAGCAGCAGCGGCCCCTGCGTTGTAAGAACGCCCTCGCGCTGCATCTCGTTCAGGTTCTGAAAGCGCGCAGCGATCACAGCACGGCGCGCGGATAAGAACCGGGCTTCAAATGTCTGTTCCATAGCTTCCCCTTACGGGCAATGTCGTCGATTTAAGACCGCATTCTATACGAAACCCCGGTAAAAAACGGACGCAGCTGGTAGGGGCGGGGCTCTGCTCCGCCCGATGGGCAGCTGTAAATTTGCACAACGC
>OQWD01000922.1_pt1 | contig 10875 bp, 8 predicted proteins | sample 1691631 | NCBI WGS metagenome assembly OQWD01 (sample SAMN03418283, study PRJEB22391) | human gut metagenome | biome: human-gut; feature: organic feature; material: feces | host: Homo sapiens | place: Italy | collected 2013-04 | reverse complement strand
TGCCGGCTTTGGCTGTGAGCTTGCGTTCGTAGTGGCCGGCCCTGTATGCCTTCCGCTCCCCAGTGCGCTCGTATCTGGCGGCGTTGGCGATCTCGTCCGCCTCGGCGTCGAGCATCGCGTTGACGATCCGCTCGACCTTCTCTCGCACCATGGTGTCGAGCTTGGTCTCGAACATGGCCTGGTCGAACTGTATGATTTCCGCGGGTCTGGCTCCGTGCCTCTTTCCAATCGCGGTTTTTCATTGTCTGGCGACTGAAAATCGTACCCGGCACGGTCCATGTCCCTTTCCATCAAGGCCGAAATCCGAAAATGCGCAAGAATCCGGACGTTATCGTCTAATTCCGGTTATGCAGACATAGCACGCCCCTAATAAATGATTCCTCATCTGCATTCAGATTCTATGCTTATTCCGAAAACGTCCGTTTTTGAAATGGATTTGTACGATGCTTCGGAGTCTTCACTTTGACGGTGAAAAGCGTCCCATAACTCGTTTCAAAATCAATGTCGCACAAGGTGAGCCGACTGACGAGTAATGGTACTATTGCACGCATGGCAAGCATGACATACGGGTATGCGAGGGTCAGCACCGGCGGCCAGACCACAGACCTGCAACGGGACGCACTCGAAAAAGCCGGTTGTAATCGAATCTTCATTGACGTGGCGTCCGGCGCGAAGGCCCACCGTCCCGAACTCGACCACATGCTCGACCTGCTACGAGAAGGCGACACCGTCGTAGTCTGGAAACTTGACAGGCTCGGACGGTCCCTGCAGAACCTCGTAGAACTCATTAACAACTTCGACGCTAGGGGAGTGCAGTTCCGTTCACTGACCGAAGCAATTGATACAAGCACTCCAGGCGGCACTCTCATATTCAACATCTTCGGATCCTTGGCCCAGTTCGAACGCGACCTGATCCGCGAACGCACACGCGCAGGACTTGAAGCCGCAAGAGCGAGAGGTAGAACAGGCGGACGTCCCGCAAGTCTTGACGAAAAACAGATTAGGGAAGTGCGGCGCTTGTACGAATCCCGCTCGGTAACAGTAGACCAAATAGCCAAGATGATGAATGTTGGGCGGGCCACCATATATAGGTATCTGCAGAAGCAAAAATGATCTTAAGCGGAACTAGAAATGTCAAGACAGGATAATCAAACGTGCCGAAATGAAAAAACGGAAGTAAGACCATCCGCCGTTCTGCCATTCGAGCGGGTGAAACTGTGTTCTTCCGTTTTGGACACTGACGGGCACCGAAATACAAGTGGGGAAGGGAAACGAACAGATGGCACATATCTCCGAATACGAGGTCGAGAACCTGTTCATCGATAGGCTCGAGAGCATCGGTTACGAGTTCGTCGAGCTGCGCGACTACCACGATGTCGTGGCCAACTTTCGCCGGCAGCTCGCGGCGTTCAACGCCGAGAAGCTGACCGAGGCGAAGGGCGAGGCGTCCTTCTCGGACGCCGAGTTCGGGCGCGTGATGATCCACGTCGACAACCACAGCGTCTACGAGTCCGCGAAGATCCTGCGCGACAAGTACGTGCTGCAGCTGGACAACGGGAAGTCCGTATATCTGGATTTCTTCGGCTCCGACGTCGACCGCAACATCTATCAGGTGACGCATCAGGTCACGATGGACAAGGCGCACAAGGACGATGTCGTCTACAAAAACCGCTATGACGTGACGATCCTCATCAACGGCCTGCCGATCGTGCAGATCGAGCTGAAGCGCCCCGGCGTCGAGATCAACGAGGCCATCAACCAGATCAACCGGTACCGCAAGTTCTCGTTCAAGGGCCTGTTCCGCTACCTGCAGCTGTTCGTGGTGTCTAACTCCGTGCAGACGAAGTACTTCTGCAATGAGAACGAGATGGACGGCGGCTCGTACAACCCGATTCTGAAGAGCCTCGTGTTCTTCTGGACGGACGACAAGAACACGCGCATCAACAAGCTGGACGAATTCACGGCGGAGTTCCTGCGCCGCTCGACCATCACGGAGATGCTGGACAAGTACATGGTCATCAAGACCACGGAGCCCGTTCTGATGGTCATGCGCCCGTATCAGATCTACGCGGTGAAGGCCGCGAAGCGCCGTGTGCTGGATTCCAACCAGAACGGCTATGTCTTCGCGTGCACGGGTTCGGGCAAGACGCTGACGTCGTTCAAGCTGGCGCAGCTCCTGCGTGACGAGCCGCGCGTCGACAAGGTCATCTTCCTGATCGACCGCAAGGATCTGGACGACCAGACCGTGGACGAGTACAACTCGTTCGAGAAGGACTGCGTGGACGGCTCCGACTCGACCGCCGTGCTGGTCAGGCAGCTGAAGCAGGACGACCGCAAACTCATCGTGACGACGATCCAGAAGATGGCGAACGCCGTCAAGAGCAAGCGATACGAGTCGCTGATGGACTCGTATCGCGACAAGAAGGTCGTGTTCATCATCGACGAGTGCCATCGCAGCCAGTTCGGCAAGATGCACGGCGACATCGAGCGCCACTTCCGCAACGCGAACTACATCGGGTTCACGGGCACGCCCATCTTCGAGGCGAACCGCGGCAAGGACGGCAGGACGACCGCCGACGTGTTCTACGCGGGAACCAAGCTGGACGCCTGCCTGCACCGCTACATGATCAAGGACGCGATCGCCGACGGCAACGTGCTGCGGTTCTCGGTCGAGTACCAGCGCACGATCTTCGCCAAGCAGGTCGCGGCGGCCGGCATCGACCCCGAGCAGATGGACGACCCCGACTACTGCCGTCGCCATAATCTCGACTTGGAGTCGCTGTACCACGACGACGAGCGCATCCGCCTGGTGGCGGCGGACATCTTCGAGCACCACGAGCAGCACGTCCATCCGCAGGGCAAGGACGTGTACACGGCGCTGTTCGCGGTGGACACCATCAAGACGCTGGGCAAGTACTACGACGCGTTCAAGGAGCTGAACGAGGCGCGCGACGCCGACAAGCGCTACCGCGTGGCCGCGATCTTCACGTATCAGGCCAACGAGGACATGGACGAGGGCGGCGACGAGCACTCGCAGGAGCTGCTGGAACGCTGCATGAACGACTACAACGAGATGTTCGGCACGGCGTTCGGGCTCGATTCCTTCGACGCGTACCGCAAGGACATCACGCGCCGCATGAAGCAGAAGGACCTGCCGCAGGTTGACATCCTGCTGGTGGTCAACATGATGCTGACGGGATTCGACGCGAAGCCGCTGAACACCCTCTATCTGGACAAGAACCTCATCTGGCACACGCTGGTGCAGGCGTATAGCCGCACGAACCGCGTGGACAAGGTGACGAAGCAGTTCGGCCAGATCGTCTCCTACCGCAACATCAAGCGGGCGCAGGACGATGCCCTGCGGCTGTTCTCCGGCGATGGCGACCCGAACGAGTACCTGCTCGAGAGCTACGAGTACTACCTGAGCAGATGGATGGACCAGGTACCGGTGCTGCGCAAGGTCACGCAGACCGTGGACGACGCCGGGCAGCTTCAGAGCGAGGACGACATCCGTCATTTCATCCTCGCGTTCCGATCGCTCTCCGGCACGCTCGCGACGCTGAAGACGTTCGGCAAGTTCGAGTGGGCGGATCTGGCCGTGGCGCTCGACGAGGAGGAGTACGAGGGCTTCAAGAGCTGGTACCTCTACTACCACGACGAGGCGGGCAAGCCCGAACCGAAGGTCCCCGTGCCCGTCGACGTGGATTTCGACGTCGAGCTGGTCCGCACCGACCGCATCAACGTGATGTACATCCTGAACCTGCTGAAGTCGGCACACGAGGCCAACAAGGGCAAGGGCGTGGACACGGCCGACCTCGAGCGCGACGTAGACCTCGTCATGCGCGAGATCGAGCGCTCGGACAACGACGTGCTCCGCGCGAAGAAGGACGTCATGGAGGCGTTCATCCGCACGCGCTTCTACGACCTGCCGGAGGACGCCGACGTGCAGCAGGCTTACGAGCAGTTCGAGCGCGAGAGCATGCAGGCCGAGATCGAGGAGTTCGCCCACGCGAACGGCCTCGAGGCGAAGGATGTGCAGGACATCCTCTCGGAGTACACCTTCGGCGGGAACGTCTCCGAGGAGGGCATCCGCAGGAAGCTCGCGGCCTACCGCATGGGATTACTGAAGATCACGAAGATGACGAGAGCCATCAAGGAGTTCGTCATCGACACGTACAACCGCTATAGGGCGGAAGGAGAGTAAACGACATGATCGATTCAGCCAAGTATCAGGCGCAGGCGAGCGAGCTGTCCCAGAAGCTCTGGGCCATCGCGAACGATCTGCGCGGGAACATGGATTCCACCAAGTTCCGCAACTACATTCTCGGGACGATTTTCTACAGCTACCTGTCCGAGCGCACCGAGGAGTACATGCAGGAGATCCTGAAGGAGGACGGCCTGACCTACGAGCAGGCGTTCGCCGATGCCGACTACCGCCCCATCGTCGAGCAGTGGTCCATCGAGCACCTGGGCTACATCATCAAGCCCGAGAACCTGTTCCGCGAGCTGGTCCGCAAGATCGTCCGCCCCGAGAACGACGCCGACAAGTTCAGCGTCGAGGACTACGAGCGCGCGGTGAACGAGCTGACGGGCTCCACGATGGGGCAGGCGTCCGAGGCGGCGTTCTCCGGCCTGTTCAACGACATGAAGCTGCAGGACCCCGACCTGGGCGACACCGTGGCCGACCGCACGGCGCTCATCGCGAAGGTCATCGTGAAGATCGGCGAGATCGATTTCAAGCTGTCCGATTCGCAGTTCGACGTGCTGGGCACGGCGTACATGATCCTCATCGGGCTGTTCGCCTCGGACGCCGGCAAGAAGAGCGGCGAGTTCTTCACACCGACGGGGCCATCGAAGCTGGTCGCGACGCTAGCGACCGTCGGTCTGGACGAGGCGAAGACGGTGGGCGACTGCACGTGCGGCTCGGCGTCCATGCTGCTCGAGGTGCAGAAGCACCTCACGACGGGACGCGTGGGGCACTTCTACGGGCAGGAGAACAACGCCACCACGTACAACCTCGCGCGCATGAACATGCTGATGCACGGCGTGGATTACCAGAACTTCGACATCTACAAGGGCGATACGCTGCGCGAGGACAAGTACGGCGACGTGAAGATGACGGTGCAGGTCTGCAACCCGCCCTACTCGCTGAAGTACGACGGCAACCCCGCCCTGCTGGACGATCCGAGGTATTCGGGCGCAGGCAAGCTGCCGCCGAAGTCCCACGCCGACTACGCCTTCGTCGAGCACATGATCTACCACATGGACGATGACGACGGACGCGTGGCCGTCCTGCTGCCCCACGGCGCGCTGTTCCGCGGCGGTGCCGAGGAGGTCATCCGCAAGTACATCGTGCGCGACCTGAACCGTCTCGACGCCGTGATCGGCCTCGCGCCGAACCTGTTCCACGGCACGGGCATCCCCGTGTGCCTGCTGGTGCTGAAGTCCAAGCGCAACGGAAACAGCGGCAACGTGCTGTTCATCGACGCGAGCAAGGAGTTCACGCCCGGCAAGAACCAGAACACGCTTGAGGACAAGCACATCAAGAAGATCGTGGACGCCTACACGAATCGCGAGGATGTCGAGAAGTTCGCCCACGTGGCGGATATGGCCGAGATCGAGGCGAACGATTGGAACCTCAACATCCCACGCTACGTGGATACGTACGAGGAGGAAGAACCTGTCGACCTCGAGGCCGTGCGGGACGACATCAAGCGTATCGAGGGCGAGAAGAAAACCGCCGTCGATAAGGCGGAGTCGATGCTGCGCGAGCTGGGGCTGTGAGAGGAGAGGCGTAATTGACCTGTTCAGATTGGATAAGCATAATTTGCGCCTCGATTTCCCTCGTCGTGACCATCGCGATTGCGGGCCTGCAGCTGTGGCAAAGCGGTCGCATGGAGAAATTTGAGCGACGTCAGGATGAGCGCGACGAACGACGCCACGCCGAGGAAGTGAAGTCTCAGGCGGTTTCCTTCATATCGAAGCATTACGCAGACCGCGGCCTAATTCCTCTGTGCGCGATGGCGGCGATGCATAACGACCTGCACTACTATTCGCGCGAGATGTACCGCGAGTTTTGCTGTATGACGCTCGAAGCACAGAACCGTGTCCTTGAATACTGCGGACTGGATTTGCGCGTCACGGAGGAAAAGCGGCTTTTTGAGCGATGCATTAAAGCAGTGGAGGAAGTCTTGCGCACGCATTTCCATGACGATGAGTCTCCGTTCTATGACGGGGGCAAGTACGTGCTACGCAGCCTCGAATGCTATGGCGGCGAGAAGATTCCCGTTGAGCGAATCAATTATCGTCCTCCATATATGACTGGTCCGCTCGCCGTGAATTTTGATGGCACCTCATCTTATGAAAGCTGTATCGCAGATGTATTAAGCGAATCGCTCCGGGGTGATGGTTCCGAACACCCTATTTCCGACCTTGAGCGCAAATATGGGTTCAAGGTGACGCCGGAAAACGAAGCATGTCAGTTTGCAACGGTCCTTGCGCAGTTCATCGCAACATACGGCAGCAAGGATAAGGATTCAGATAAGAAATACGGCACGCCGGGAAGATATGCGGGAGAAACCATAGATACGATGGAAGATTTGTTCCTACTGGCAGTATTCGAAATGTATATCCATTTGGTTCTGAAGGAGGTGTAAGCATGGGAGAACCGAAACTGAGATTCAAAGCTGATGACGGGTCCGACTTCTCGGGTTGGGAGGAGAAGACGCTGGGGGAACTTTGCGCACCCCTGACCTATGGAATGAATGCGGCCGCAACGAAGTTTGATGGCGAAAATCGTTATATTCGCATCACCGATATTGATGACGAAACGCATGCGCTTTTACCTAATGATATCGTGTCTCCAAGTGGCGAACTCGATGATAAATACCTCGTTAAAAAGGGGGATATTTTACTGGCAAGGACTGGCGCCAGTACAGGCAAGTCATTTTTGTATCATCCGAAAGACGGCAAGTTGTTTTATGCCGGCTTTCTGATTAAAGCGCATGTACTTCCAAGCTCAGACGATTATTTCATTTATTCCCAGACGCTTACTGATAGATACTGGAAATGGGTTAAGACAGCTTCGATGAGGTCTGGCCAGCCGGGAATTAACGCAAATGAATATGCGTCCTACTCGTTCGCCGTCCCTTCTCTCCCCGAGCAGCGCAAAATCGCCGACTTTCTGTCCGCCGTCGATGCGGTCATCGCCGCGCAGCAGGCGGAGGTCGATGCGTGGGAGCAGCGCAAAAAGGGCGTGATGCAGAAGCTGTTCAGTCAGGAGGTCAGGTTCAAGGCCGACGACGGGAGCGAGTTCCCGGCGTGGGAAAGCGCCACTGTTGGAGAGCTGTTTACCTTTGTGACCGAGAAAAACAAAGACGGCCACATCAATAATGTGATAACGAACTCCGCCGAGAGGGGCTTGGTTCCCCAAAGGGAATACTTTGACAAGGACATAGCCGTTGACGGCAACACCAAAGGTTATACCGTCATCCGTAAAGGGGATTTTGTTTATAACCCAAGGAAGTCGACAAGTGCTCCATTTGGGCCGTTCAACATCTATGAGCGGAATGAGGTCGGTATCGTGTCTCCTCTGTACACATGTCTCACTCCCTACGATGATGAGATGGCACCATATCTTGCCTGGTACTTCAAAACGAACAGATGGCATCCGTATATCGTGACTCACGGTGCTCAAAGTGGAGCAAGGCATGACCGAGTGGGGATGACAGTAGCCTTGATGGAAGGTATTCCCGTATTGCTGCCTTCTCTCCCCGAACAGCGCAAAATCGCCGACTGCCTCGCTTCGATGGATGAGGTCATCCAGAAGTCGAAGGGCGAGCTGGCGAAGTGGCGGGAACTGAAGAAGGGTCTGCTGCAGCAGATGTTTGTTTAAATTCAGCTAGGTCTATTGCCATATTGCTTTGAATTCTTTCAAAAGTAAAGAACCCATAGTCAGCAATGATTGATGAATATAGGCTCGTCTCCGTATCGTATATGGAGACGAGCCTAGTTGCTTCTACGATTTGGCTACCGTAGCAATGTTTTTGGGTTCGATGATGTCCATGTCGGTGACGATGACGATGTAGTAGTTCTGTCCAGACATATCATGCCATTCGCAGGGACGTCCGATGAATTCGACCGTCTCGCCGCCCTTCAACGATTCCAATTCCTTGCGGATTCGACCAGTCGACGGCATGAGGGAGACGAAACGCGCCTCGTCGCCCTCGAACCAGCAGGCGCGGACGGTTTTGATGCGTCTACCCCCGGTGAGATTAAGCGTGGAACGTGGGCAGACGGGCGGAATCTTCACCCTGCCGATCTGCGGGCACACTCCGATGCCGCCGTTCCGTGGCAGTAGCGCTTTCCAAGAGCGGTTGTTCGTGGTGGCCATGTTCTCCTACTCCTTATCTTCCTTGAGGGTTCCCTGCGGTCGGCCGAACACTTTCTCCCGGTTCGTCGGATCGAGGTTGGTCGCGCAGCCGCTCATCGCCGTGGTCAGATTCTGCTGGGCTTTGGTCAAAGCGTCGTAATCATCCGACTTGGAGTCCACGAGTCGTTTCGCGGTCTCGTACGCGGCTTTGAGATCGCCGCAGCCTTGCGTGCCGGAAAGATCGTCCCGTTCGATGGTGGCGACCTCGCGCGCGGTGTTGTCCAATCCGGACGAGAGGTCATCACGTCTCGCCTCGATGCCGGCCTGCATGGCTTGCGGATACCATTCGCGTGCGAGGCTGCGGATCGTGTCGATGTCCTTCTGCTGGCCGATCGCGTCATACAGGTCCGTCGCTTCGGCTAGATCCTGACGGTTATGCCGGTACAGCAGGTTGCCGAGCGTGTCGACGTTCGAGTTCTCCGGCGCGTTCAACAGGTCGCGCACGTCGTCGGCGATCTGTTCCGCGTCGCCGATGAACATGGATTGTGCCTGCTGTTGCAGGGTGCCGGACGGTTTCGTCGTCTTCTTTTTCTTGTTCTGTTTGTGGGATCGTGTCTGCGCGGATTGGCTGGATTGCGGCGTGGACGTCGTGGACGTCTGCTGTTTCCATGGGTTGGCGACCAGGACCATGACGGTGATGGCGATGATGGCGATCGCGCACCAGACGGCCGCCTGCTTCTTCGATTCGGGCGTGGACGCCTGACGATGTTTGTTCTTTCCCATTGTTGTGCTCCTTTCCCGTTTGTCAGAGGCTTGAGTCGTTGCTCGGCAGACTGTTGTCGTTGGTTTCCGGTGGCACGTACCATCCGCCGGAGTTGCCGTTGGATGTTCCGCCATTGTTGTTGTTCGTGGTTCCTCCGCCGTTGCCTTGCGGCACGCTGGTGGAGCCTGAGCCGGAAGAGCCGGAGGAGCGGCGGTATTGCGGTGTCGGCGCGGGCATCGTCTGCTGTTGCTGTTGCGGGGCTTGCTGTTGGGCTTGGGCCTGCGCTTCGGTCTGCCGTTTGGCTTCCTCGTCGGCTTTGGCTTTCGCGTCCAATGCCTGGGAGAGGTTCCCGCGCGCCTTGTCGAGCTTGGATGCCATGTCGTTCCACGTGTCGACGGTGGTTTTCGCATCGAGCTTGCGGGCCTGGCCGATCAGCTTGTCCAATGTGGTCTTCGCGGCGCGGGTCGCATCATCCGATGGTTTCGCGTCCGTCGACGCTTTCACGGCCTTGTCCAACGCGTCCCGGCATTTCCTCCTCGCGTCCGTCAACGGCTTGGCTTTGACGAGCCGGTCGACCTTGCCGGCCAGTGTGCGGGTTCGTTTCGTGGCCTTGTCGGCCTTGGTGGAGAGCCGTTCGGACTCGCTGATGGACAGGCCGGCGCGTTTGGATCGGATGAGTTTGCCGTTCGATGCGACGAGGTCACGCAGCGAGTCCACGTCCTTATCGTCCACGCCGGCCTTGTCTGCATTGCCGACCGTGGTTTTCGCTTTACCGTTGCATGCGGCCAGTTGGCTCATGGACGCTTGCACGCGCTCATAGGCGTTTTTCTCCTTGACGGCCGTCGAGTGGGAGCCCGCCAGGGCGAGGATGATGAGCAGCACGATGGCGGCGCCCGCGATGATCAGACCGCGTTTGACCCAGGTCATGGCCTTCGAGTCGTTGGATGGCGCGTCGGGGTCGGCCACGTCCTCCAACACCTCTTCCGGAAGGATGGTCGTTTCGGATTCGGGTCCCGGTCCGATCACGGTGGTTTCGGCTGGACTCCCATCCGGCGTTTCCGGGTCGGGCGGTTCGATCACGGTGGTCGGAGCCTCCAATCCGGCCAGTGGGATGGGCTCATCCGTTTGGGTCATGTCAGGCACGATGAGCATGGGCTGTTCAGGCTCATGCTCGGGCTTGGCCGGCGGTGGCGGGGGAGTGGGCTGTTCAGGCTCGTGCTCGGTTGGAATATTCTTCCGGCCGCGGCGTTTGCGTGGCTTGCGTTCCTGCCTGGCGGGCTTGTCGTCCTCCTGCGTGTCTTCCTGCAGGGAGTCGATCCATGCGAGGTCGTCACGCAGCGAGTCCGACGGCGTCAACTGGTCGAACAGGCTGGGCTGTTCGCTGCTCATCGTCCGTCCTTTCCACGTTCGAACACGTCGTCGAGCTGGTCGAGCATACGGTCGCAATGGTCGAACACGTTGGCTGGATCACCGTCCACAAGCCGGTTCAACCGTTCGGTCAGATCGTCCTGCATGTCGATGGAGCATGGCTGGTAGGCGTCGTCGAACTGGCTGCTTCCGTATTCGCGGAGGATGCTCCGTCCCTGGTCGATCAGATCGGCGAGGGCGCGGCGGTTCTCGTCCGTCATGAGCATGGAGCGTTCCTGGTCGCGCGCGAGTCTGACGGCGGCCGTGACAGCACGGGCGGACGAGTACAGGCATTGGTTCGAACGCGACGGCGGTTGGGCCGGAGAGCCCTGGT
>OQWD01000921.1_pt1 | contig 10888 bp, 14 predicted proteins | sample 1691631 | NCBI WGS metagenome assembly OQWD01 (sample SAMN03418283, study PRJEB22391) | human gut metagenome | biome: human-gut; feature: organic feature; material: feces | host: Homo sapiens | place: Italy | collected 2013-04 | reverse complement strand
CTATTTGTTATTTTAACGTAGTAAAACATTGATATTTTAATATGATAATGTTTTAGCGTGTTAAATAGTTAATTATTATATTACCGTATTACAATAGTAATATAGTATTATTGTAAAATAGTACACTATGACGCAACGTAAAATATGAACAAAAAAATTAAATTGTTAATAAAATAATGTATAAATATATCGACCAGTATGTTATAATTAGTTAACGGATGGGGAAAACCAACCGAATAACGGGTGGCGACCGACGCTAAGGAGTAACAAAATGTTTGTGCGAATCGAAAAAATCAAGATGCAGCAAAATACGCCGTATCTACTGTCCATTGACATTGATATCGCGGACGAGGACAGCCTATACACAGGCAATCTCCGTAGGGCGATGGATGCGTTGTTGTTGATTGCGACAGAGCTCGGCGAGACCGACACGGACAGCATAATGCAGCGCATTGCCGTCGACGTGCTTACAGTCGACAGGGTGAAGAACGACCAGATGCGGACGGCCATATCGACGCTACTACACCACTACTACTCGGTTGTCAATATCGATACCACGGACGGTGTTGTCACTTGGTCAATCGGGACGTTTAAGGTCATTTTTTAGGGTGACGAGGAGAGTGTGGCGTCAGAAATGGCGTCACACAAACTCCAAATTTAATAATGTTCACATTTAAAGGGGGGTGATATAGTGTCGGCTAAAGATAAAATTTTAGAAATAATTGAAAATTATATACACAATGTGATAACGAATCAAGTTGATTTTTTGGGGGCTCTATCAAATATTTCTGCGACAATACCACCCACACCCCCACTCTCTATTAACTATCTTAAAAGCCTAATATATGTTAACGAAGTAAAAGATGTTTTTTCGGACACAATATTGAAGCTAAAAGAAATTGAATTAAAGTTAAAAGGAGAATAAAATGCTTAAATTAAACGAAATTAAAAAAGCGATTAGACCTTACGGATTTAAAATGAGAAATGGTTATGACGACTATGTAAATACAGGTATCATCAACGGAGCATTAGAAACAAAAAATGGTCACGAATTTACTTTTAATTTAAATATCGAAAGAGTAATTAAATCTGGAGAATTTGAATATGAGGTAAATATTGATGGACTTAAATTCAATTGATAAATACACGGGGTTAACATTATGGTGTGTTAGTTTAAAAAATAACATTAAAGAGTTGTTGGAGGAAATGAAAAAACTAAAGTTAAATAATTACGAAGATTTATTTGTAAACCGTTGTTTTAACACTGTTGACAGGTATTTTGATATACTTGACAATATACTTTATAATTACAAAGGAGATTTTGAAGATGCTTAAAACTATTTATGAAGCTAATATTGCTATTGAAAATTATGATTTTAAAAAACTTGTTGAAGTTGAAAATCAGACAGTCCGGATTTTGACTATTAAATTCGCCGGAAGAGATGAGTCTGGTTTTAAGTATTGGGGGCTGTGCAAATACCCTGAAGACACGGAAAATGAAAATCTTTTTAGATTGATGTTTCCTATTTCGTTTAACCGTCTTGTTAATGAGGCTATCAACAAAAAACAAGTTAACATTGATAAAGTAAACGAAAATGTTGTTTTCAAATCCGCAATTTCTTCCAACGGAAGTGTATACTGGAATTACGAATTTGTGTAATGCATACTTTAAGCGGGCGGTTAAGCCGCCCGCTTATTTTACAAGAAAGGTGTGGAATTGTATGGCTATTACCGACGAAGAATACATTAAAATGCAAGATTTGTTTATAAAAAAACGTTTAAAATTTGTAGAAAACATGCCATTCTTATATTTTACGGATAATGTCACCATTAAAGCAAGACCTATATACTCACAAATTTTTGGGTCAAGATATTATACAGATCCTAAAATATATGTGTCTGAAAAATCAAAAGAAAAAGCGTATTATAAAATGAAAGAAGAAGTTGAAGCAAAAAACTACGGTGAATACATACTACATAAACGCGAAGAAGGGTTTAGAGAATATGTTAAAAATGCTCTGGGTAGATACGCGGGTCTTACAATTATAAATTATAATAAATTGACAACACAACAAAAATTACTTGTCCTTTTTAATACAGATATTTTTAAGGTTATAGGGTCTCCGGATAAAAATACAATGGGTGAAGTATTTGATGACATCAAAGGACTATTTGACTGGGCAAAATCACAAACAAAATGACATAATTTATATAGCAGATTTTGAAACATCTAAATATGCGAATAAAACGTGGGTTTATTTGTGGTCTGTTTCACCTTTAAATTTAAATAAATTTTACAATGGGTATGACATTATATCCTTTATAAATTTTATTCAAAAACATTCTGGAAGATATTATTTTCATAACGCTAAATTTGATGTTTCATTTATTATTTCATATTTGTTCAAAAATGGCTTTGTGTATTCTGAAAAGAAAATCCCTAATTCTATTCAAACTTTATATTCTGGTAACGGAAATTTTTATAGTTGTAAAATAAATTTTTCGTATGTAGATAAAAGAAATAAAAAAATAAACTCATCTACTATTTTAGATTCTCAAAAACTTCTAATTTCATCCGTAGAACAAATAGCTAATGATTTTAAGTTGCCAATTAAGAAATTAAAAATAGATTATAATAAAATAATATTAGAAAATTCTAAAATAGATAAAGAATTTATAGAATATGTGAATCGAGACGTTGAAATTGTTAAGATTGCATTAAAAGATTTTTTAATGTTTGGCGATAAAATAACAATAGCATCTAACGCGTTGAATAAATATAAATTATTAACACAAGATTTTGAAAAACTATTTCCTGTTTTATCTTTCCAAGAAGATGAATATTTGCGTAAATCATATAAAGGTGGTTTCTGTTGGAAACACCCTAAAATAAGAGACGTTGAAAAAGGATTAGTTTTTGACGTAAATTCCCTTTATCCATATGTTATGTACACAAAATTACTACCTTGTTATAAACCTATATACGCAAAAGGTGAATTGAAGTTTACGGATAATTTTCCACTATTTATTCAGCACATAAAAGTTGCTTGTCATATAAAAGAAAATAAAATACCTTGTATTCAATTAAAGCATAATTTTCGTTATGCAGAAAACCAATATTTAACAGAAATAGATTATCCGGAAGATTTATATGTTACGAACATTGATTTAACACTAATAAAAGAACATTATGATATAAATTATATAGATTATATAGACGGTTATTATTTTAAGGGTAAATATGGTTTATTTAAGGGTTATATAGACTATTTTATGGATTTGAAATATAACGGCAACCCTTCTGAAAGGGCTATCGCAAAAAGATACCTCAATAGTTTATATGGCAAATTTGGGAAAAATCCAGTATCTACAAGAAAAATACCGTATATTGAAGACGATATCCTTAAATTTCATACAACAGACTTAGAGATATCAAACCCGATATATGTTGCTATGGCGTCGTTTATTACTTCTTATGCCCGTGAAAAAACAATAAGAACTGCACAAAAATTTTATTGTGATGATTTATCAAAAAACAGATTTATTTATTCGGACACTGATAGTATACATATTTTAGGACACGAGATACCAGATTTAGATATAGACGATAAAAAATTAGGGTATTGGAAGCTAGAAAATAAATTTTATAAAGGGAGATTTATAAGACAAAAAACATATTATGAAATTTCTGGAAAAGAACATACTATAAAATGCGCCGGAATGTCTGATAAAATGAAAAGTAAACTTTCTTTTAAAAAGTTTACGGAAGGTTACACAGATTTTAGGTTAAAACAAAAACAGCTTGACGGTGGAATTGCATTAGTTGATGAAATATTTACGATAAAATAATAAACGCAGTAGACGAGGGTTACCAGCCCCGAAGGCACGGTTTTACCCGTGGTACGCCTTCTTAATCGTCTACTGCGCCACAATTCCCGTAAAGGGAGATTGTCAAAATAATTCCGCAAACAACATTACACTATTTTCATTTTCATATTTTATTTTGTTTACCTCTAACATACCTTTTAAAAATTGTAAAATTTCTTTTGTAAATAATTGAATATTTGGCGAAAGCATTTTTATATCTTTTGTGTAAGATATACCATTTACTTTAGGTGTATCTGTGACATATATAAATTTATTTGTTTCCCAAACCGACACACAATTCATATTGTCTAAATAAATATTACATAAAAATGACATTTTCTTTCTATCTATTAAATTACCGGAAAAATCTTGTAAATAAGCATTACCTTTGACATATTCATTATATAAGTCATTTGTTTTTATTAAATTTCCAAATCTTGTATTTTCAAGAGTCGTTAGACGTTCAGTGTTTGCTTTTGCTTTATAAACAACGTAATCTTTTCCAAACGTGTATTCTTTGTCGGATACTTTAATGTTAAAAAATTCAAAAATTGGGTTTGTGTTTGAAATAGTATTTCCGCACAATATCATTATTGTTTTATCTTCATTTCTGTCTACAGTTATATATAGTTCAGACAGCAGTAAACCCTCATCTTTAAGGTATTTTTTTGTCGAACCGAATGGTATTATACAATCATCATAAAAAATATATTTATACCCAAAAAAATCATTATCTTTTAATGTTATAGAAGTAGATAACGGTATAAACACACCTGCTTCTTTACCGTCTATAATAATTTTATTTTTATTTTGTTTTATATCGTGTGTAGGATACTCATAATATGCTACTTTTTTACCCCAACCCACAGTGCGCTTAACATCTTCAACGGTCCTTTTTAACACGATAAATTTATGACCGTTATCTATAAAATTTTTGTAAAGTAATTTAATGACACCATAAGTTTTTCCTGCATTTCTATCAGATAGCAACACGTTAAAAACTCTTTTGTATCCTAATATTTTATTTATATCAATATATTTATTTGACACACTCATAAATTTTATTCAGCATCTCCAAAATAGTTTCATTAAATGATTTTTCTTCTGTCTCTAGACAATACTTAATTGCTTCCGCAATTCTTTCTTTATTGTTATACATATATTTGGCGGTTGGGGTGTATGAATGAAAATTTATTTCTACCAACACAGGAATTAAACCGAGCTCATACGGTTCTCTAATTTCTCCAAGACCAACAACAGGGTAATTTGATTCTGAAAATCCGTCTAATACAGATTTTGACCTATTAGATTTAATATCACAAAGATTATCTAATGTTTTAACAATTTTTTCAGCAAGTTTTTTAGATTCTGAACTTTTAGGATGATAGTAGCACACACAACCAGTACACTTTTTTTCCTCTTCAAACGCATTTGTGTGTATAGCGATATAGTGAGTACACCCCAGTTTTTTAGCTTCTTCTGGTCGACCGCTATAATCATTATTATTTTCCACAGACGCTTTAATATAATTATTTCCGTCAGCAATTATAGTGGCAATTTCTTTACAATACTGTTTTTCTGTGATATTATATTTTACCCATTTATTGTCGTGATTTGCATATGCAAGATAATATTTATTCATTATTGTCCAACCTTTCCACTAATTTTGTTAAACTCTCTGAAATTTTGGTGAGTTCTGTACTCATATTATTAAATACACGATAAACTATAAATACAAGCAATCCCGTTGTAACAGATTTATCTAAAATGTTAATAATCCATTCTTCCACTAGTCAAACCTCACAAATGCGTTATTTGTTGTAGTGTTTCCAGCTTTATACACTATTGTTAATTCACCAAGCCATATGTTTGATGTTAATCCAGAGGGAAGTGTAATAGTTGTCGCGCCTGTTCCCGTAGCGGAATCATGTCCAATCTTAAACGGCCGCATATTGCCGGATGATGTCATTAAAACTAAATTTCCAGACGCACCTTCCCAGAAAGAAGTAATATATATTTTTTGTGTTTTATATATTCCTGAGCCCGGACCGTGTGACGGCAACCAAATATTAAGGGTCTCAACAGGGATATTCGTCGTGACATAATAATTATAATCTGTAGAAGGTATTTGCCAAGTGTCTGTGGTATCTACTACCACATATTTTAGATTTTCTAAATCATTTATTTTAGCGGTGTTCGTATTTACTTTTGTATTTAACCCTGTAAATTCGGACTGCAGATCTCCAAGCGTGTTAGTAATACTTCCATCATAATCTTGTAAATTTTTAATATCAGCTTTAATTGCTATAATTTCATTTCCTTGTGTGGATATAATACCAGACAAAGATGTCACATCTGATTTTACTTGAACCATATCTGCGCTTAATGCTTGTGTTGCACTTTCCAAAACCGATACTTTATTAGATATTGATGTTATATTTTGATTTATTGTGACTATGCTTGAATTTATAGTTGTAATTTTTGTTTTTATAGAATCAATATCATTTTTAATTTCAGCGAATTCTAATCTGTATGCTTCAAGTGTATCTGATATTCCGTCAATTTCCACGCTAATACTCTGAATTTGAGTTTTTATATTCGCAACGTCTGTTTCAAGCGTAGTAATATCATCTGCATTATCGTTAATTGCTGGAATAAGTTCATCGTTTATAAAATCTACATGTCTTTTAAGTAATCTTAAAACTGTATAAACATCTTCTTCCCATATAGTTGGCAAAGTACTAACAACTTTAGACATTAAAACACCCCCATAAACAAATCTTCAAATAAAGTTGCATACCAATAATATATTTCTTTTAATTCTTGCCTATCATTAAGCGCCTTAGAATAATCATAAATTTGTGCTATTGTGTATGATTCATTATCTGTATAATTATCTAATCTTTTATTGTTAGTAGATTTTGTTTTATCGTTAGATTGTGTTGATACACCAGTCTCAGAAATACCCATATTTTCTGATATATTTCTATTGTTAATATTAGTGGCATATTGCGTAGATGAGGTTCCAAGCACACTTTCGGGTGTATCCAAATATCTATCACCAATATTTCCAGTTTTCGTTGTATCTGTATTGTGTGACGTAAGACTAAAATCTATTGTTTCGTCTACAGATTCTGAGCCCGTATCCGTTATAGTTCTATCGTGATTATTTTTTCCATCTTTAGTTGTTTTACTACCGATAAAATTATTGTCGTAAAAGACATCTAAAAGTTCGTTTAATTTTTTAAGGTTAAGAAAAAATAATGCTGTGAACTGTTGCTTAAAATACCACGGTGTTTCAATTCCAATTTCTCTATATCTATACATATTCAAAATTGTATTTTGTAATTCTTCTTTATCACCGGTCAAATTTTGCGGGTGAAGATTATAGTCAAAATCAAACAGATTCATTCCGTTGTCCAGTAGTTCCTGTAGCACTATTGTATACTTCGCCTTGATTTCGCTCATTATTCATCACCTTTTCCATTTGAGACTTAATAAAATTGTCTGTTACTTTAAGATAAGGTTCAACACTCCAACCGTATTTTTTATTCATCTGTTCAGCCGCATATTTTCGCATATCATAAGATGAAACAGCGTTCATAAACAAAAAATCGTTATAAGAGTTAATCTCATCCAAAAGTAATCTTTCACGCTTTTCATAAGTTTGTGCTCTAATCCCAAAAAAGGAACAAAATTCTCCTATCACTTGATTTTTCAATAAAAACAAATCATTTGCAAAATAATCAATTTTAATTTGCATAAGGTCAAGTGAATCTTTAATAGCATCTTTTGTTTTTTCGGATACCATAACAAAGGGGTTGTTTTCAGATACTTCTTTAAATAAATTTTTTAGTGTAAGTATAGTTTTTTCAGATGCTTTAATAATATACGGCCGTTTAATAGTGTAGATTTGCGTATCAATAGCTCTATCTATCTCGGTTATAATACGAGAATACCACTTCACAATTTCGAAGGTAGGTGAAGAAGAATAGTTATTTCTAACTAAAACACCGTCGCCATTAACAACATCAACATTTATTTTCTTCCAAACATTGAAGCCGAATACATAAAAATAAACATACTCAAAGTATACGTTTAATTTTTCAACAGGTGCGGCAGGTAAACAAAGATAACCGTATTTATCATCGTCATACACTACCGCATAACCATAATAGTATAAGTTTCGCTCCAAAATTCTTTCTGGTATTGTTTCCGGCAATCCTTTCCAACCATATTGATTCAAAGCGATATTCTCATAACGTATGTAATTTATATCGTTTTTTACAATATTCTTAATTTGTTCTGGAGTTTTCTTTATAAAACTATTCAACAAATATCATCTCCACATTTTCGTTCGTATAATTATACAGTGCAAAAGCAGTTCTTGTATTTTCGTTATAATGCCATAATCTAACACCATTTTCAAGTATATTCCTTATTTTTTCGTAAGCCGCAACAGAAAAAGAATCTGTTTGAGACATCAGTCGAGAATAATTAAAACCAGACAATTTAATATAGTTGAAATAATATCTACTTCTAACATCTGGAGTCTTTAATTTATTTGCGACATATCCAAACATATAAAGATAATCATACACAGCAGACCTAACATCATCTGCCGACGTAAATGCGGCCTCATTTAGAACACCGCCATCTAAATTTATTCTATCAAAATATCCGTCAGAATTAGATGTTTGAAAATTTTCAATCATATTTTTTGAATCTTCTACTTTTGCACGTTGTGATGCTACAGTGTTAATTCCAGATACAAGAGCATTTATTCCGGTAACCGCCGAGATAGGTAAATTTGCAGGATTAGCATAAAATAATGCAGTAGAACCAGCCATTGAAGCAAAGGTGGAAAATAATGAAGCAAAATAATTCGTTTGAATTTGTTGTTGATGAGAAGCTAAATACATTCCATCTGTGTCTGTTAATGTGGGCAACTGAGAAAACGAATTATCAGACATATTATAATATTCATTTCCTGTATACCCTTCCGAGCCTGCCCCTCTACCATATCTATACAACATATAATTTACAGTTCTTGTAGTAGAGACAGAAATAAAATAGTCAATTGTTGTCAATGCATTTATATACTCATTTTTTATTTCTATCTTCTGATTATGAGCAAATAATACTCTCCTGTAAAATTGTGAAGAAAACATTTTACTTTCATTATTTATTGAACGTAAAGATGCTATATTGTATACAGGTTTTGAAATATCAGACAAATATTTTAATATGGTTGCTTCTCTAAAATTTGTAGAATTATATACGCTGAAACAATTTCCTATTCCTTCAACATTGGATGCGATTGCGTCTATATAGTAATCGCCGTTTGAAGATATTCTAATGTTTAAATTGTTGCCTAAAGAATTAGGGATATATGGAACAACATATACATTTTTAATATTCACATTGGAGGGGTCAAAACCAAAACCATTATATGATTCCAAAATAAACTGAGTCTCCAAATTATTCGAACTATAACAATTTATAGTGGTGTCCTTAAACCACGGTTTAGTGTAAATCCAATATGAGTCAGAAGTAACATATACAAAAACGACAAAACAACACTCTATAGTCCCACCAGAACTCGCATTTTGTTTAATTGGGTTTATATATAACGGATGTTCGAGAGAGAGATTAAATCCCTCATCTGTATCACTCCAATTAGGAGAGCCATCAGAATTCCACCTATTTTGATGTTCTCTTTCTACATAATTATCAACAAAATTCCACATAATAGAATAAGGATATGTATTCCAAAAATCAAGTTCTAAATCCAAATAAGTAACATTTAAAGCGTTATATCTTTTGTCGGTAACAAAAAAGAAATAATATGAATCACCATTATCAACAAAAACATAATTCGTTCGTCTAATAGTGGAGCTATCTAACGCATAATTAACCACAATATATGAATCATTTTTCTTGACATACTGAAAATTAGTGATTGTGGCAACTGTCGCGTTTGTAAAATATTCAATTTGGTAAGCTCTTGACGTAAAGTCAATAACATCCTCATATCTATTGTTGAAATCAACATGACAAAGCCGAACAGTTGCCACAATTACACCTTCCTCAAATAATGTTAGTAGATTTAATATCGGGTTCTGTAGTAGTTACTTTAATATTATTGGCCGGCATCACAAACGATTTAGTCGTAGAAGCATCGAGAGTAATATAAGCACTATCTTCACCTGTAACAGTATCAGTGTAAACAATATACACATTTCCAGACGAAGGTGCACTAATATTAATTGTAGTTCCTTCAGTTGCAGAATTTTTGTCTGTTGTTACCCCGCTAACCGTAATAGTATATTCAGTAGTGTTATCATAAATTCGTGCCGCATTATACGCATTATAATATGTAAAGGCATATTTCAAATACATAAACACATTATAATAACCGCCACCAACAGGCACAAGAATAGAATTACTATTCATAATCTGCTTATGAATATTGAAGAAATTTCTGTCAACACAAAGCGCAAGAGTGCCATCCATAATGGAACCAAACGGCTGTTCCTCATCAATCACAAGAATCTTATCTCTAATCTCCACCTCAGAAATATTAAAAGCAGCAGAAAGAGACTTAACCCCCATAGCATTAAATACAGACGGTCTAACAAGCACAAAAATATCATCGTTAAAGCTCTTGTTAATAACACCATCTTTATTATACTTCTGAGACGGTCTACTAAAGTTAAAAACCAAATCCTTAATCGTCTGAATAAGATTATCAGAATTTTCTTTAGAAGTAGGAGCGGCAAGACCAGTAGAATAATACGAATTATTTAGATATGCTTTAGAACAGAGTTCTTTACAAGCCAAATACAAATCAAGATTTGCGGAGTTAGGTAGTACAGAAGTAATTTGAGAAAGTACTTGATTCATATTTGTGATATTAAGGAATGCACTCCTTGCTTGTGCGTCTGAAACAGTAATACCGTACTCTTTTTCAAAATTAAACGAATTATAGGAAGAAGATACAGGTGGAGTTTTTCTCGAA
>OQWD01000918.1_pt1 | contig 10909 bp, 7 predicted proteins | sample 1691631 | NCBI WGS metagenome assembly OQWD01 (sample SAMN03418283, study PRJEB22391) | human gut metagenome | biome: human-gut; feature: organic feature; material: feces | host: Homo sapiens | place: Italy | collected 2013-04 | reverse complement strand
TGCCCGGTGGTGCTCATCGACCGACTGACGCAATGCGCCCGCCGCCGCAGCCACATCCTTCAGCGTTGCCCTTCGCGCCATCAGCTACCCCCTGTAAAACGTTTCTCCTACCAGCATAAGCCCTTCAGCTCGCACTCGCCACCACCCCTCTTCCCGTCGCGCCCGCCACACCTATCGCGCGCCCGCGTCCACAACGATCACAGCCCTTGTGCCCGGTAGCGTGCTTCGGTGGCGGCTTTGGCTGGCTCCCACCAATCGCGGTGCGTCGCATACCAGTCGACCACGTCGTGCAAGCCGCTTTCGAAATCCGTATGCGCCGGCTTCCAACCCAATTCGGCACGCAGCTTGGACGAGTCGATCGCATACCGGCGGTCGTGCCCCGGCCGGTCGCGCATCCAATCGAACGCGTCTTCCGGCTGCCCCATCAACCGCATTATCATGCGCAGCACGGCGATGTTGCTTTTCTCGCCGTCCGCGCCGATCAGATACGTCTCACCAATTCGACCGCGCGTCAGAATCGCCCATACCGCCGAAGAGTGGTCTTCCGTATGAATCCAGTCGCGCACGTTCTCGCCGGTACCATACAGTTTCGGCCGCATGCCATCCAGAATGGACGTGATCTGCCGTGGAATGAACTTTTCCACATGCTGGTATGGCCCGTAATTGTTGGAACAGTTGGAAATGGTGGCACGCAAGCCATATGTGCGCGTCCACGCGCGCACCAGATGGTCGGACGCGGCTTTCGACGCGCTGTACGGGCTTGACGGGCGGTACGGCGAGTTTTCGCCGAATCGCGCCGGATCGTCCAACGCCAGGTCTCCGTACACTTCGTCGGTACTGATGTGGTGGAATCGCACGCCGTATTTACACGCGGCCTCCAACAGCCGCATCGTGCCCTCCACGTTCGTGCGGATGAACGGTTCCGGGTCGAAGATGGAATTGTCGTTATGTGATTCCGCCGCGAAATGCACGATGGCGTCGCAGCCGGGCACAATGCGTTCCAGCAGCAACGCATCGCAGATATCACCGATGACAAGTTCGACCTGCGATTGCGGCAGCCCGTCGATGTTCGCCGGATTGCCCGCATACGTCAGCTTGTCAAGCACGGTGATATGCACGTCCGGATGATTGCGCGCCACATACCGCACGAAATTCGCGCCGATGAACCCGCATCCGCCGGTTACCAGAATATGTTTCGGTTTGAATCCCTGTTCGCTCACTGTTTCAGCAACCGCCTTCCCGATTCCAACATTACGAATGCAAACAAAGGCGCATAAGGAAGGAAATACCTGAATTGCATACCGTCGACTCCGATTAGCCCATCCGCATCGTATTGCAGCCACAAGGCAAGGTAAATCAGTAGGATATCTCCGATACAGACCACCGCGATCAACCATGCGTATGGTAAGGAAAGCACACCGCATGCATTTATAGAACCATTGGCAGTCCTAACCGGATTCTTTCGGCGGCTTTTGACACAAGCATTCACCACACTGGTCACAGCCAACACGACTACGGAAACCACAATTGCCAACCAACACGCGGCAATCATGATGCTGTCCGTCCTGTTATTCATATTCGATTGAGCATGCGTTATCGCCCATGCAATGTTCTTCACAGCATCCAACATGGCAACGGGATCCGTCAACAATGCATGCTTGCGCTCGCTCATTTGTTTGTACGAAACCAGCATCGGACAATTCGTATACCAAGCATTGACGTCCAACCAGAATATGGTCCATATACCAGACGCAACCACGCCTATCAACAATGGCACAGCCCGACCACGATTCACACGCCAGCGACCGGAAACTCTATCAAACATCAACGGAATAACCAGCAAAACCAATGGCATGTACACAAACTTGCACATTGCCAATAGCACGCTCGTTACCGCAAGCGCCACTGCTCCACGTTGTGATCGTTTACCAATAATTCCCCGGAACAGCAAACAGGAGAACAGAATCATCACAGCTTGTGTCAGCGAATCCGCAGAGATGGAAAATGAGGCAAGTCGAAGCATTTGAGGGACGCATAGCAATAGTCCAACCGGAATACGCCATTTTGGCAATGTCATAACCGCGCAGTACATGAGTAATGCATAGACAGCTATCATGCATATTTCTGCCAATCGATATGTTGTTCCAGATCTCAGATTAAATAATCGACCTACAGCAAAACCCAGCAATTGCGGAGCATATACAATCGGTGAATTTGTTGCCGTATTGTTGAACGGCAGGTCAACCGTTGCGGACACCTTGTTATTAGCAATAGACTCCGGAATCACAATTCCTGGATCATATCCGTCATACTGATCTAAGGAATACTGCATCCAACTGCGATCGACCGCGCCACCGACCACCCCCGTCTCAGTATTATGCAACATACTTCTTGAAGTAACTGGCCGCGCAATTACATCCCCGTTGAGTATGGAGTCAATTCGATAAACATGCGTCCAAATATCCGGCACATGACCAGGCTTGGTAATAGTCATGAAAAACATGCCTTCAAGCAACACGCACAACGCCACCAGCACTGGCATGCATCGAAAAATCTTCTTCCCCTTCATACCGCCACTATCGCATAACTATTTGACTGCGCTTAAGAACATGCCTTGGTTTCATTCATCATTCAGATACCCACCAGCTACCATCAAGACCCTACTCGTCCAGACACACTGGCTAATATATAGCTCGGTTTTACATGCTCATAAACCCCCGTTTACACAAGGGGTTATTTGCCGTGAAGGAAGCGACGATGCCTTATATCCAGTCTGCCGTTCATGCCTTCGAGCCTTCATACACCAAGCATCCCAAACAATCGTTTACCGGCGGCATCTACCAGCCACTGGCCGATGAGAGCATGACAGATACCCCCTCTTATTTCAAGGCACGTCACCGCGCGGAGCTGTATACGCGGAAGACCACTCTCCATACAAAGCCCGCGCGCCGAAGCATCTACATACCGACAACGGAAGCATCCCCCGTAACATGCGATACGAATATTCTTGCGATTGCGGACGAGCAGCATGCTTCCTCTTTTGCTGCAGAGACACAAGTTAACGGCAATCACGCATTACAGACAACGTCACGTACTCTTCAAACGGTTCGGACAGCGCTGACGACTGCCGGGCATAGCTTGAAACGAGCAGGACACGTTATTACCAGCGCGGCCCGCACCACTGCACGCACCGCACGTACCGCTACGACCACGATGCGTAACGCATGGCATACCTTCACGAATTTCAAAGCCGTCCAGCTTATCATCAAGTTCTTCCAGGGTGCGCATGCCTTGTGGAAGAAGCGCCATCGTTTTTCTTTTTCTTTCTATGCAATCATTCTTATAACCCTCACCACATTCGAAACATTGTTTATCCAATGGGGCATGTATTCCGAACCCGAGTACAAAAAAGGCGAGGATATCAGCGAAGCCGTAAAACAGGCATCCAGCATCGTTGGACAGTTGGCACATTTTATTAGTCAAATCTGGTTCGACAAAAACTACATTTTCTTACTTAATCTCATTATTCTCGCAGTCGCCTACCTCACGCTCATATTCATAATTAATCGTTTTTGGATAGCAACAGCAATTTTTAGCACAGTCATGACCGTTTACGCCGTGGCGAACCACATCAAAATTGAATCTCGCAATGAACCCGTGCTTCCGGCTGATCTTAATTTCATCACCGGAGGCAACACTGGACAGTTAACATCCTTCATCCCTCAAAGCAGTCAAGGACTTGTCAATACAGCAGTTAGCGGTGTCATATGGCTCGTCGTCATTTGCATTATCATGCAGTTTATCGATGGACGTAATGCCGTCATCTACTGTTCCTGGCGGCACCCTTTCACCGGAATTAAGAACCTTGCCGGTACGCTCACTCGCATTGTAGCCGCATGCTGCAGTTTCGCACTATGTTTTTCCTTCGTATGGGGATTTGGCAACGAAGGATACTGGTCAACAGATTTCGCAAAAAATCTTGGAGATAGTCCACAGATCTGGAATGGCCTCGCAGATTCCACGAACAATGGTCCTGTTGTGAATTTCCTGCGTCTCGCGCACACAAAGACCATGGATAAACCCAATGGATATTCGCAAGAAGCTATGGAAAAAATCTCTCGGAAATACACGGAACAGGCAAAACAGCTTAATCAAACCCGAACCGAAAACATGACCGACAACACTGTCATCATGGTACTTTCCGAAACGTTCTCGGATCCAACTCGGGTGCCTGGCGTCAGCTTCTCCGAAGATCCAATGCCAAATATTCGTCATGTCAAAGCCCAAACAACTTCCGGTCTGATGCTTTCCCCGGGCTACGGAGGCGGCACCGCAAATATTGAGTATCAAGCTTTGTCCGGCTTGTCCATGGCAAATTACAGTTCCACATTATCCATTGCCTATCAGCAGCTGGTACCATCCCTCAAATGGGCGCCTACGCTCAATCAAGCTTGGGACAAAGCCAACGGAAAGGGCTCATCCATCGCATTCCATGCTTACAACCGCAACATGTACTTCCGTGATTTGAATTACAAAAAATTTGGCTTCTCGAAGTTTTATGCCACAGATGGCACACCACAATTGAAAGGCCTACGACCACTTGGCTCTGCTTGGTATGCCTCGGATGAGTCCTTCTACTCAGAAGTACTCAAAAAGATTTCATCTTCCGACCAGAAGAAGTTCTATCAAGTTGTCACCATGCAGAACCATATGCCTTATGAAGATTTTTATCCTGATAATCAATTTAAGGATGAAGATACTTCTTCAAATTTGCAGGATGATGAGAAACAAAATATTGAAACCTATACAAAGGGTCTAAGCTATACGGATCAAGCAACAACTGAATTCTTGAATCAGCTCAACCATATCGATAGGCCAATCACCGTCGTATTCTATGGAGATCATCTACCTGGGATTTACTCCACGGCATATTCCAGCAAAGATAATATTCTCGGACTGCATGAAACTGATTATTTCATCTGGTCTAACGATGCTTCGAAATCGGCAGGCACCAAACTAGATGATGTCTCCAGCGCTTACACATCATCAAATTACTTCTCCGCACAGCTAGCCTCACATCTCAATGCAAAAGTCAGCCCCTATCTGGCTTTCCTGACGAAAATGCACGAAACCATCCCGGCAATCTCTATCCCCTCGTCGGCCGGAGGCAATGCTGATGAACCGGTTTATCTTGATGCAGCAGGTAATCGCATTAATAACAAACAGCTTTCCAAAGAAGCCAAGACAATGCTTCATGATTATCAACTCATTCAGTACGATATGAGCGTCGGCAAGAATTATCTGAAGGATACCGGCTTTGTCGATTTACCTCAATGATTTGTCTACAATAGCCTGAGATGGTAGTAAAAACAAAAGGCAGGTTACTCTTATGAAGATTGCGGTTGCTGGTACTGGCTACGTAGGGTTATCTATCGCATTACTGCTTTCTCAGCATAACGAGGTCCACGCGCTCGATATCGTCCCCAAGAAAGTCGAGCTGCTCAACAATGGCAAAAGCCCGATTGTCGACCCGGTGATCACCGATTTTCTGAAAAAAAATGCTTCCGGCGAGCGTCCACTTAACTTCCACGCTACGGTTAACGCACAAGAGGCATACGCAGACGTCGATTTCGCAATAATTGCGACACCAACAAATTACGATGAGAAGAAGAATTACTTCGACACTTCTAGTGTTGAAGCCGCAATTACCGCAGTGCGTCAGTACTCACCGCACGCTTGGATTATCATTAAGTCCACTATTCCAGTTGGATATACGCAACAACTTCGCGAGAATCTAGATGACAATCGCATTCTTTTCTCCCCGGAATTCTTGCGCGAAGGGCACGCACTATACGACAATCTGCATCCAAGCCGCATCGTAGTGGGCGCTCCGCAAAACAATGCTGAATCCGTTCAGGCAGCACGGCAATTCGCCACATTGCTTGCCGAAGGCGCAGACCCATCAGAAAACAACCGTACGAATAGCGACGGCAGCACCGGTATCCCCACACTGGTGGTTGGCACCACCGAGGCCGAAGCCATCAAGCTATTCGCTAATACGTATTTGGCTCTACGAGTGGCATATTTCAATGAACTTGATACCTATGCGGAAAGTCGAGGTCTGAACACCCGCGAAATCATCGATGGCGTATGTCTTGATCCACGCATCGGTGACGGTTATAACAACCCCAGCTTTGGCTATGGCGGATACTGCCTGCCGAAGGACACTAAGCAACTGCTGGCCAACTATAATCAGGTGCCGCAGAACCTTATCGAAGCTATTGTGGATGCAAACCGCACCCGCAAGGAGTTCGTTGCATCTGAGGTGATGGAACGTATCAAAGACGTTCAAAATCCTGTCATTGGCATTTACCGGCTGACCATGAAATCTGGCTCCGACAATTTCCGTCAGTCCGCCATCCAAGATGTGATGAAACAGTTCAAAGCAAATGGCGTTCCCGTACTTATTTACGAGCCCACATTGGATAAGCCCGACTTTCAAGGCAGTGAAGTCACTCACAATCTCAGCGAATTCAAAGAACGTTCATCCGTGATCGTGGCTAACCGCTGGAACAATGATCTCAATAATGTGGCTTTCAAGGTCTACACACGCGATCTGTTCCGCAGAGACTGATTTATCAACAGCTTATCTTGTTGGTGTTTGCCCAAATAGGAATATTCTGGACAAACACCAACAGCAGCATCACCGCTTGCCTTGGACTTTGCGGGCCACCACCTTCATCAGCTCGCGCTGTTTGGAACCGGTCGGGGCCAGCACGTCCACGTACTTGCGGATGGGACTATCCTCCGCGATCGCACGCTCATGATGTTCCGGCGGCGCGGGACGTTCCACACCACTCATCGCTGCAATCATCTGCGCCACGAAAGGCGTTTCCTGCGCATAGATCCAATACAACGGAGCAAAATCACACCACGGATTCTTCCAAGGCTTGTCGAAACCGGCGTAATGCACGATTTTCGGAGCCTTACGCGACGCCATGTATGCCTTGTACACATTGGCGGGCGCGAAATCGAATACGCCATTGACACGACCGGCACAGTTGTGCATCACATTCCACGAATAATCCAGATACGTGACCAAGCCTTCGCACTCCACGTTCAAAATATCCTGGTCGTTGTAGATGTATCCGGGTTTGGAGGCGATTTCCAGCCATTCGTGGACGGTATGGATCTTGCGCATACGCTCGAGGTTCATCACCAGCACGCCGGCCTGGAAGTAGTCATACGCATCGCGCATGTGCAATTGCTTGCGCACGTATTCGGCTCGTTCTCCGTTTTTCATATTGAGATTGCCGATAAAGTCGATATCGGGCACGGCGGCGATCGCATTGTCTCCAAGTTCGATATCGAACAGTTCGGCAGCATCGCCATTGACCACCAGATCACAATCCAGATACAGCAGCTTCGAATAGAATGGCAACGCCTCTTGGATGATGAAGCGGTAATACGTCTCAATGCTGATGTGCGCGTTGCTGGTGGTGAGATTGAATCCAGCCAAATAACAACTTACATCGAAGAAGCGAACCACGGCATTCGGGAACTGCTGGAAGAACTGACGCATAGTCCGCTTGTTCTCATCGGCGATGTCTCGCTCCAACACAATCACATCATATGAACGATCCTTGGAGGCGTTCTTCAGCATCGAATAGATGGTGGTGGTGAGCATTGGCACGTAGTTGTTGTCCGCGGCGAACACCACCGGCACCACGTTTTTGTATCCGGCATCAAGCGGCTTGAGGACGGTGGCCGGCTCCGGATGCAGGAAATGCACGCACTGCAATCGCTTAATCTTCCAATGTGCTCCGATACGTTGCTTGTGCGCTATGAAGATGTTGAGCAGCCGTTCCGAAAGATGACCCACCGTGCGCGTGGTCTGCACGTCCATTTTGCTGAAATCAGTAGCTGCTGCAAACTCATCGAGCAGTGGGAACAACCACTCGTTGTATTCGAAGAAGATGTCCTTCTTCATGATGAACATATTGCAGAATGCCGCGGTTCTCCCATTGAGCACGGCATCGGCGTCCACCTTGTAGCCGGGATGGCGCGCGCACAGAATGTCATACATGTGGCGCAAATCCTTCAAGCGCAAGTGTGCATCGGCATCCCAATGCTGTTTGAGATTCGAGAATCCGCCTATACGACGAACATCGTTCAACGGCGTGGTGATGACATCCCAACCATCCACGGCACGTGCGATCGCATCATCGCTGATACCGTATTCGGCAAGCGTGCGATCGTCGATATACGAATCGATGATTTCGCCGTAATCGTTCTCCTTGTGCGGAGTACTGGTGAAATCGAAATATCTGCGGTAATGGCAGAAACCGTAATAGTCAGCATCCTCATTCTTCCATGCCCAGTATTGCGTGGTCAGCTCGCAATACCGCGGATTTTTCATGGAAATGTTCTCACCCTCATCGTCATGCAAGGTGTTCGTAAAACGGGTCGCAGCGTTCGCCGCGCCCACCTGCACTGGAATAATGCTATCCCCTTCGGGGAATGTGGCCTGCTTATGCGCCGACACGAAGATTTTGATATTCGGATGGTGCTGTTCCGCTGTGAGAACCATGTGAGATATTCCGCCTTACTAAGACAAACGTCCTTTCCTCAATAGAATATATGAAAGTACTGCCGAAGAGGGACGCTCTACGAGCTTTTGCACCCAAATACTTCGCACGAGTAGGATAGGACGTTTGTGAAAGACTTTTTCGAAAGCCTCAAAAAGAGGTACCACTACGCGATGGTGGTTTTTAAGGAACTGGTGAAAACCGACTTCCAGCTGCGATACCAAGGCTCGTTCTTGGGCATGGTATGGTCCGTGCTAAAACCGTTGATGCTGTTCGCCGTCATGTATGTGGTGTTCGTGAAGTTCCTGAAATTCTCCGATGGCACCCCGACCTTCCCGATTTCGTTGCTATGCGGCACCTGCTTGTGGAGCTTCTTCTCCGAATCGACCAGCATGGGCATGCAGTCCATCGTCGGACGTGGTGATTTGCTGCGCAAGGTGCATTTCCCGAACTACATCATCGTCGCTTCCACCACTATGGGATCCATGATTTCTCTCGGCATCAATCTGCTGGTGGTCATCCTGTTCGGTTTCTTCGCCCACGCGCACTACACTTGGCGCGTGCTGCTGGTACCGTTCAGCATCCTGCAGCTGTACTGCCTTGGATTGGGCGTGGCACTGCTACTTGCTTCCCTGTTTGTATATTTCCGCGATGTGGCGCATATTTGGGAAGTCGTGTTGCAAGCCATGTTCTATGCGACTCCTATCATCTACCCGATTTCCATGGTGGCGAATAATCCGGAGTTTTCCTGGGCGGCAAAATTGCTCATGCTGAATCCTTCCACGCAGGTGATTATGGATATCCGTCACAACCTGCTTTCCCCGGAATACGTGCCAACCGTGTGGACCATGGTCGATAACAAGTTGCTGTGCCTGCTGCCTTACGTATTGTCCGCCGTCATCTTGTGGCTCGGCATTCACGTGTTCCGCAAGTACAGTTCCAAGTTCGCGGAGGTGCTCTGATTTATGGCTGAGGTTGCAATGACTGAAGAGAAGAACGCAGACGAGCGCCCTGTGGTGCTTAAGGTCGATCATGTGGCCAAGATGTTCCGCTTGCCTACCGAGCAGGCCACCGGTCTGAAGATGGCATTCCTGAACTGGACGAAGGGCATTAAGGGCTACACCGAGCAGCATGTGCTGCGCGATATCAATTTCGAGGTTCGCCAAGGCGATTTCTTCGGCATCGTCGGGCGTAACGGCTCCGGCAAGTCCACGCTGTTGAAAATCATTTCGCAGATTTATACTCCTGAGCACGGATCGGTCACCGTCAAGGGCAAACTGGTCCCGTTCATCGAACTCGGTGTGGGCTTCAACCCGGAGCTGACCGGACGTGAGAACGTGTATCTGAACGGTGCTTTGTTGGGCTTCACTCGTGCTGAAATCGATACGATGTATGACGACATCGTAGAGTTCGCTGAGCTTGAAGACTTCATGGATCAAAAGCTCAAGAACTATTCTTCCGGCATGCAGGTGCGTCTTGCCTTCTCTGTGGCCATCAAGGCACAGGGCGACATTCTGGTGCTTGACGAAGTGCTTGCCGTGGGCGATGAAGCGTTCCAGCGCAAATGCGATGATTTCTTCACAAAGGTCAAAAAAGATCCAACTAAGACTGTTATTCTGGTCACGCATTCCATGGATGCAGTGAAGCGTTATTGCAATAAGGCAATCTTAATCAAAGATGGCAATATTATCGCTTCGGGAGATAAAGACGCCGTCGCTGATCAATATACGCTCGAAAATATTAGGACCGATCAGAAACATAGCCATCCAAAAAAGAATGAGCATCCTGAGGGACTTAATGACCGTGTTCCCATATTCCGATTCATTCCAGTCTCATCAACCGTTGCCAATTGTTCTGATACTTTCAAATTCGACATCGAATATGAGTACAACAATGATGATGGCTACATTGCAATTGCGATGAACGACATCAAGCGCGGCGGAATCCCCTATGACTCAGGTCAGAAGAATCTCAAGGTTCAAAGGGGACATCATATTCTGCACATGGAGATGCCTCTATCACTATTCAATAATGGCGAATTCCGTCTTGTAGGCTCATTCCGTACCGAAAATTTAGAGGATGATAAACGAACAGATATGATTGCTTACACTAATGATGATAATTCTTTGCTTTTTGCAGTTAGAGACAAAGCTAATACAAGAGATTATGCTCTGTTGAATGATCATGCTATGCAAATGCGTCTCATCTCTTATGACAGTGAAAAATAAAATGTCATTCATCATTAATACTGCAATTAGCACCTTCGAAGGAAGAGTCAATGCCTAAGATTTCAATCGTCATTCCCGCATACAATGTCGGTG
>OQWD01000913.1_pt1 | contig 10933 bp, 9 predicted proteins | sample 1691631 | NCBI WGS metagenome assembly OQWD01 (sample SAMN03418283, study PRJEB22391) | human gut metagenome | biome: human-gut; feature: organic feature; material: feces | host: Homo sapiens | place: Italy | collected 2013-04 | reverse complement strand
GCCCTACGAACTGATGGAAGCCATTGGTCGGAAACGCGGGCTTCTGGTGCGCGGCGGCGAGGTGAACACCGAGCGCTGCGCCATTATGCTGGTGGACGAGTTCCGCGCCTGCAAGTGGGGCCGCATCTCGCTGGAGCGTCCGCCGCAGCGGGATGATCTGGCTGATTTTGCCGAGGAGGATGACGAATGAAGCGCCGTTCCGACGAGGAGATCTCGGCTCCGTTGTATGAGTACGATGCCGCTGTACGCAGTCAGTACGGCTGCTTTGCAGGCGTGGACGAAGCCGGACGCGGCCCTCTGTGCGGCCCGGTGTGCGTAGCGGCCTGTATTCTGGACCCGGAGAATCCGGTCTTTGGCATCAACGACTCCAAAAAGCTTACCGAGAAAAAGCGGGAAGCTCTGTTTGATGAGATCATTGAAAAGGCGTTGGCCTACAAAATTGTTTTTGTGGGGCCGGAGATCATCGACCGGAACAACATCCTCAACGCCACCATGGGCGGCATGAAGCAGGCCGTGGAAGAGCTGGACATCGCGCCGAACCTCGTGCTGGTGGACGGCAACCGCACTCCGGCGGGTTTGCAGATCCCGGCACAGCCGGTGGTCAAGGGCGATGCCACCAGTGCCAGCATCGGCGCAGCATCCGTCCTTGCCAAGGTCAGCCGTGACCGCTATATGCTGGAACTGGACAGACAGTATCCGCAGTATCAGCTGGCAAAGCACAAGGGTTACCCGACCAAGCTCCACTATGAGCTGATCGCCCAGTACGGCATCCAGCCGTTCTACCGCCGCAGCTTCCTCAAAAAGCAGGGCTACTGGCCGGAGAACGGAAAGTGAACCGCGCCGAGACAGGGCGCAGGGGAGAAGCTGCTGCGGCCCGCTGGTATCAGAAGCAGGGCTGCAGGCTGCTGGCACACAACTTCCACACCCGGATGGGTGAGCTGGATGTTGTGGTGCAGGAGCCGGATGGGACCATTGTCATCTGTGAGGTCAAGACCCGTGCGGAAGGCTCTCTGGCCAGCCCGGCAGAAGCGGTGGACCGGCCCAAACAGCGCCGCCTGATCCGTGCAGCACAGTATTATCTGCAGCAGAACGGCCTGAGCGATGCACCGGTGCGATTTGACGTGGCAGAAGTGTTCCCTCTTGACAGCGGGCGCTGGATGGTACATATTATAAGGGGCGCTTTTCTCACGTAAAGCAACGGCCCCGGTGGGAAAATGTACGGGCAGAGGGCTTCTCTGCCACAGCAGAAGAGCGTGCTTTGCACGTTCTACGGCGAAAAAGGAGCGACAACAATGCAGTTTTTTAGTACCAGAGACCAAAACCGCAAAGTGACTTCCTCGGAAGCGATCGCACAGGGCCTGTCCAACGAGGGCGGTCTGTTTGTACCGGAAAGCTTTCCGCAGGTGGATGTGAAGGCACTGTGCGAGCTGGACTACCCGGCCATGGCAGCTGCCGTCATCAAAGAATATCTGACCGACTACTCGCAGGATTTCCTGACCGAAGCTGCCCACAAGACCTACGGAGAGGCCTTTGGCGGCAAGGCAGGCTATCTTGCCCCGGTGGAAGGGGACACCTATGCCTTAGAGCTGTGGCATGGCCCTACCTGTGCATTCAAGGATTATGCTCTGCAGCTGATGCCGAAGCTTCTGGTGGAAGCCAAAAAGAATCTGGGCCGCACGGAAAAGACCCTGATCCTTGTGGCGACCAGCGGCGATACCGGCAAGGCAGCTCTGGACGGCTACCATGATATCCCGGGCGTGGAGATCGCAGTGTTTTATCCCACGGGCGGCACCAGCGAGATCCTGCGCCTGCAGATGGCAACGCAGGAGGGTGCCAACGTGGCAGTGTACGCTGTGCGCGGCAACTTTGATGATGCACAGACCGGCGTGAAGAAGGTCTTTGGTGACACTGCCATTGCAGCAGAGCTTGCCAAGCGGAACATCCGCCTGTCCAGCGCCAACTCCATCAACTGGGGCCGTCTGGTGCCGCAGATCGTCTATTACTTTGCCGCCTATGCCCAGCTGCTCAAGGCGGGCAGGATCACCTTCGGCGATGAAGTGGACTTCTGCGTACCCACCGGCAACTTCGGCGACATTCTGGCAGGCTACTATGCAAAGCGCATGGGCCTGCCCGTGGGCAAGCTGGTCTGCGCTTCCAACGAGAACAACGTGCTGACCGATTTCCTCACCACCGGCACCTACACCGCAAAGCGGGAGTTCTTCAAGACCACCTCGCCCAGCATGGACATTCTGGTGTCCTCGAACCTCGAGCGCCTTCTGTACCATGTCACCGGCAGTGATGCCGAGGTGGCGGGCCTGATGAAGAGCCTTGCCGAGACCGGCAGCTATACTGTGCGTCCGGAGACGCTGGCTGCCATTCAGGAGAACTTCTCCTGCGGCTGGAGCAGTGAGGAAGAAGTGGCAGGGGAGATCCGTGTCCGCTACGAGAAGGACAATTACCTGTGTGATACCCACACCGCCGTTGCGTTCCATGTGGCAGCGCAGAAAAAGCGCGCGGGCGTGCCCATGGTGGTGCTGTCCACCGCGTCTCCCTTCAAGTTCCCGCGCAGTGTGCTGGAAGCACTGGGCCGCACCGCCCCGGAAAATGATTTTGAAGCAATGCAGCAGCTGGAAGCAGCTACCGCGCATACCGCACCGGCAAGCCTTGCCGCGCTGCGCCAGAAGCCGGAGCGCTTTAACACCGTGATCGATCCTGCGCAGATCGCCGAGGTGGCGCTGGGCTATCAGGAATAACACATCCTGCTGCATTTAGAACAGGAGAAAAAACATGGCACTTTTTGTGCTTGGCGATACCCACCTTTCTCTGGGCGCTTCCAAGCCGATGGACATCTTCCCCGGCTGGAACGACTATGTGGAGCGTCTGGAGAAGAACTGGCGAAAACTCATCCGGCCGGAAGATACCATTGTGCTGGCAGGTGACATCAGCTGGGCCATGCGCCTGACCGATACCCGTAAGGATTTTGAATTTCTGCAGAGCCTGCCCGGGCAGAAGATCATCATGAAGGGCAACCACGATTACTGGTGGTCTACCGTGAACAAGATGAATGCCTACCTCAAAGCAGAAGGCTTTGATACCCTGCACATTCTGCACAACAACTCCTACAGTGTAGAGGGGTATGCACTGTGCGGTACCCGCGGCTGGCTGTTTGATGCAGGCGAGGCCCACGACGAAAAGGTGATGAACCGCGAGATCGGACGGCTGCGCATGAGTCTGGATGCCGCCGAACCCGGGCTGGAAAAGCTGGTGTTCCTGCACTATCCGCCGGTGTATACCGGCACCAGTGCGCCGGAGATCGTGGCCACCTTAAAGGAATACAGCATTAGGACCTGCTACTATGGCCATCTGCACGGCAATGCCATCCGCTATGCGGTGCAGGGCGATGTGGATGGCATCCACTACAAGCTGGTCAGTGCCGATGGGCTGCGTTTTTGCCCGTACCGCATCAATTGAACCGTTAAAACCAATAAAAATTAACAATTTGGGCTGGCAATTGTGTCAGGAGCGTGCTATAATAGTTTTTGACGCGATTGTTGCACCCAATTGAGCGCGCGCGTCCCCGCATATTGCAAAAGCAAGTTCATCCAGGACGCAGTGCGCGGTTGCAAAGGGCAAAAACTTCCTGCCCTGCGCAATAGAATTTTTGAGTGGAGGAAAAACAAATGAATTTCATCAAGTGTGAAAAGCTCGAGAAGAGCATGGCAGAACTGCAGTTCTCCATCGACGCAGAGGCTTTTAAGAAGGCTGTTGCCGATGTTTTCAAGAAGGAAGGCAAGAAGTACGCTGTTCCCGGCTTCCGTAAGGGCAAGGCTCCCCGCGCTCTGATCGAGAAGATGTACGGCGCTGATGTCTTTACCTATGATGCCATCAATGAGCTGTTCCCCGAGGCTTTCGAGGCTGCTGTCAAGGAAGCTGGCGTTGAGCCGGTCGGCCGTCCGGAGGTCACTGTTGACTCTGCTGATGAGACCAACGGTGTCACCCTGACCGTCAAGGTCGCTGTCAAGCCTGAAGTCAAGGTTGGCAGCTACAATGGTCTGACGGTTGAAAAGACTGTCCATACTGTTTCTGACGAGGCTGTTGAAGCTGAGCTGAAGCGTGTGCAGGAGCGCAATGCCCGTGAGCTGACCCGTGAGGGCGCTGCTGAGAACGGCGACATCGCTGATATCGACTTCGAGGGCTTCGTCGATGGCGTGGCTTTCGAGGGCGGCAAGGCTGAGCACTACAGCCTGACTCTGGGCAGCGGCAGCTTCATCCCCGGCTTTGAGGATCAGATCGTTGGCCACTCCGCTGGCGAAGAGTTCGACGTGAACGTTACCTTCCCCACCGAGTATCAGGCTGCCGAACTGGCTGGCAAGGCTGCTGTGTTCAAGATCAAGCTGCACGAAGTGAAGTACAAGGAGCTGCCTGCTCTGGATGACGAGCTGGCTAAGGATTGCTCTGAGTACGACACTCTGGACGAGTTCAAGGCTTCCATCCGCAAGAACAATCAGGAGCAGCTGGACAAGCAGGACGATCTGGCTGTTGAGAACGCTCTGGTGGATCAGGTCATCGAGAGCATGGAGGGTGAGATCCCCCAGGCAATGTATGATGCCCGCATGGACGAGATGGTCAACGACTTTGCATTCCGCGTGGAGCAGCAGGGCCTGCGCCTCGAGGACTACCTGAAGTATATGGGCCAGACTATGGAGCAGTTCCGCGCTTCCTTCATGCCGCAGGCTGAGAAGCAGGTCAAGATCCGTCTGGCTCTGGAGGCTGTTGCTGCTGCTGAGAACATCGAGGCTTCCGAGGAGGAAGTTTCCGCTGAGATCAAGCGCATCGCTGACCAGTACAAGATGGAAGAGGACAAGGTTCGTGAGCTGGTCAATGTTGACGACCTGAAGAAGGATCTGGCCATCAACAAGGCCATCGACTTCATCAAGAGCCACGCAAACATCGTGGAGAAGGCTGCTGAGGAAGAGAAGGCTGCAGACGCTGAGTAATCAGCTCCTGTGTTCCTTTGAAGCGGGCAGTATGCTGCACGGTTTCAATCAAAGGTTGTAAAAATTGACCGATACGGCAGAACCGGCAGGGAAACCGTATCGGTCAATTTTGCAAATACTATATTCCATTTCAGGAGGCGAACTTTATGAGTTTTGTTCCTTACGTTGTGGAACAGTCGTCCCATGGCGAGCGTTCCTATGATATTTTCTCCCGTCTTTTGAACGATCGCATCATCGTTCTGAGCGAGGATGTCAACGATACCTCCGCCAGCCTTGTTGTGGCACAGCTGCTGTATCTGGAAGGGCAGGACCCGGACAAGGACATCAGCCTGTATATCAACAGCCCCGGCGGCTCCATCAGCGCCGGCATGGCTATCCACGATACCATGCAGTATATCAAGTGCGATGTTTCCACCATCTGCATGGGCATGGCAGCTTCCATGGGTGCCTTCCTGCTGGCAAGCGGCACCAAGGGGAAGCGTTTTGCACTGCCCAACTCGGAAATTCTGATCCATCAGCCGCTGATCGGCGGGCAGGGTGGCGGCCTTTCCGGCCAGACCACCGATATCAAGATCCATGCCGAGCACATGGTGTATATCCGCGATAAGATGAACCACATGCTCAGCGAGTACACCGGTCAGCCGCTGGAAAAGATCCAGCTGGATACCGAGCGCGACAACTATATGTCCGCACTGCAGGCAAAGGAATACGGCCTGATCGATGAGGTCATTGCCCACCGCTGAGCCGCCGACATTTAATTTACCCAGGATAAGGAAAAACAGCTATGGCAAATAACAATTCCGGCAGAGACAAAAACGAAAAGGATCTGGTCTGCAGCTTCTGCGGAAAGCATCAGGACGAAGTGGAGCGTATGATCATCGGCCCCGGTGTCAATATCTGCAGCGAATGCATCGGCCTGTGCCACGACCTGCTTTCCGATCAGCCGGACCAGCCCAAAAGCGCCCGTCCGGGCCGGGGCGGCGCAGGCCGCGCCAGCATCAAGCCCGCAGGAGCCGATCTGGACATCAACATCCTGACCCCGGCCGAGATCAAGGAAGGCCTGGATCAGTACGTCATCGGCCAGGACGAAGCAAAGCGTGTGCTGTCCGTCTCGGTCTACAACCACTACAAGCGCATCCTCAGCGGCAAGGGCAGCGATGTGGAGCTGCAGAAGTCCAACGTGCTGCTGCTGGGTCCTTCCGGCGTGGGCAAGACCCTGCTGGCACAGACTCTGGCAAAAATGCTGGGCGTTCCCTTCGCCATTGCCGATGCCACCACCCTGACCGAAGCCGGTTATGTGGGCGAGGATGTGGAGAACATTCTGCTCAAGTTGATCCAAGCAGCGGATTTTGATGTGCAGAAGGCACAGATCGGTATTATCTATATCGACGAGATCGACAAGATCACCCGCAAGAGTGAGAACCCCTCCATCACCCGCGATGTGGGCGGCGAGGGCGTGCAGCAGGCCCTGCTGAAGATTTTGGAGGGCACTGTGAGCAATGTTCCTCCGCAGGGCGGCCGCAAGCACCCGCAGCAGGAGTTCATCCAGATCGACACCACCAACATCCTGTTCATCTGCGGCGGTGCATTTGATGGCTTGGATAAGTATATCCTGCGCCGCACCGATAAGTCCGCACTGGGCTTCGGCAGCAGCCTGAAGGATAATTCCAGCGAAGCGGAGAAGGCTCTGCTGCGCAAGGTGGAACCCCACGATCTGGTCAAGTTCGGCCTGATCCCGGAACTGATCGGCCGTCTGCCGGTCATTACCGTGCTGGACGATCTGGACGAGGACGCTCTGGTTCGCGTGCTCAAGGAGCCGCGCAACAGCCTTGTGAAGCAGTATAAGGAACTTCTGAGCATGGATAATGTGGAACTGAACTTCACGGATGAAGCGCTCCACGCCATTGCCCGCAAGACGATCGAGCGCAAGACCGGTGCCCGCGGCCTGCGCAGCGTGATGGAAAGCATTCTGCTGCCCATCATGTACGAGGTGCCCACCGATACTACCATCATCCGCGTAACTGTGGATGAAGATACCGTGGAAGGCGGCGAAGCACATCTGGAATACGGCGCGGTGCGCAAGCGCTATAAAAATCAGGTCGCTCTGAGCTGACGCTTTTAGCGTACAGCAGGGGAGCAAAGACCCGGCATTCAAGCTCTGTTTCAAAAGCTTTTTGCTTTTGGCAGGGCTTTTTGCTTTATTATTCTTGTTTCCGAGGGCAAAATGTACTATAATATTAAGGTCTGGAATGGCATGGGGAACGCTCCCTGGCAGGAATGCTCCGCAAAATGCCGCTCTGGCGCTATGGGTAACAGGAAGTACGATAAAGGAGTGTGTTTCAATGGCAAATTATCTTGCAATGAATCGTGATGAACTCACTGCCGAAAAGGCAGCGCTTGAAGCAAAGTACAAGGAATTTCAGGCCAAGGGCCTCAAGCTGAATATGGCCCGCGGCAAGCCCGGCCCTCACCAGATGGATCTGGCCATGGACCTGCTGAAGATGAACGATTACACCACCGATGCTGGCACGGATGCCCGCAACTATGGCGAGCTGGAAGGCCTGCAGGAGGCCCGCGTGCTGTTTGCGGATGTCTTTGGCGTAAAGCCGGAGGAAGTGTTCGTGGGCGGCAACTCCAGCCTGCAGCTGATGTATAACCTCGTCAATATCGGCTATGTGTTCGGTTTCCCGGAGTCTCCGTGCCCCTGGTCTCAGGTGGAGAAGCGCAAGTTCCTCTGCCCGGTGCCCGGCTATGACCGTCACTTTGCTATTACCGAGGAGTTTGGCTTTGAGCTGATCAGTGTGCCTATGACCCCCAATGGCCCGGATATGGACATTGTGGAAAAGCTGGTGGCCGAGGATCCTGACATCAAGGGCATCTGGTGTGTGCCGCAGTATTCCAACCCCGATGGCTACACCTACAGCGATGAGACCATCGAGCGTTTTGCCAAGATGAAGACCGCTGCGCCTGATTTCAAGATCTTCTGGGATGAAGCCTATATCGTCCATCACCTGACCGATGAGATCATCGAGACTCCGGTGCTGCTGAACGAGAGCAAGAAGTACGGCAACGAAAACCGTGTGTTCATGTTCACTTCCACCAGCAAGATCACCTTCCCGGGCGCAGGCGTCTCTGCCATTGCCTGCAGCGAGAGCAGCATGAAGTATATCTGCAAGCGCTTCTCGGTCATGATCATCAGCTACGACAAGATGAACCAGCTGCGCCACGTCCGCTTCCTGAAGAACAAGGAAGGTGTGCTGGCCCACATGGCAAAGCACCGTCGTCGTCTGGTGCCCTGCTTTGATGCCGTCAAGACCGCATTCAAGAACAACCTCACCCCCTGCGGGGATATTGCCCACTGGACGGACCCCAAGGGCGGCTACTTCATCAGCCTGTATGTGATGCCCGGCTGTGCAAAGCGCGTGGCGGGTCTGTGCAAGGATGCGGGCCTGACCCTGACCGGTGCCGGTTCTGCATATCCCTATCACAAGGACCCCGAGGATTCTCACCTGCGCATTGCGCCCACCTATCCCAGTCTGGACGAGGTGGAAACCGCTTCCGAACTGCTGTGCATCTGTGTGCGTTTGGCTGTGGCAGAAAAACTGCTGGCTGACAAGGCAGACTAACATTTTTTGATTTTATCTCCTCTGTGCGGCCCGTTTGGGCCGTCAGGGGAGTTTTGTCGCAAGAAAGCCGGCACGACGGCCCCCTTGCGGAAATGATAAGGCCCGCCGGAGCAGGCGGTCCGCACTAGAATACGGGCGGCAGCTGCAAGAACTGCTGCTTTTGGAGGTTCCCTGAATTTTATGAAAACAAAAGGCAAAGCATGGCATCTGATCGCCACAGTGCTGTTGATCGTGGTATTTGTGTATACTGCGTTCTTCGGTGTGTATGCCAAGTACGGCGATACGACCACGACCTACATCAAAGGTGCAAAGGATATCCGCTTCGGTGTGGATATCAAGGGCGGTGTCAACGTCACCTTTGTGCCGTCGGATGGCTACGATGCTACCGAAGAACAGCTGGAAGCAGCCCAGCTCGTCATTGAGAACCGTCTCGTGGCGCTGAACGTGACCGACTATGAGCTGTATGTGGACAACAATTCCGACAGCCTGATCCTGGAATTCCCGTGGCAGTCCGGTGAGACGGATTTTGACCCGGAAGCTGCGATCGATGAGATCGGCACCACCGCCTATCTGACCTTCCGCGAGGGAAGCAGTGCGGACGGTGAGCTGATCCTGGACGGCTCCATGATCGAGAGCGCCGCAGCTCAGTATGGCCCCGTCAGCAATGGCGGTGCTTCGGAATATTTCGTCTCCTTGAAGTTCACCGATGACGGTGCCAAGGCATTTGGCGATGCTACCACAAAGCTGGCTGCATCGGGCGGCACCATCAGCATCTGGCTGGACGATGAAAACGTGAGCACGGCCACGGTCAACACCGCTATTACCGATGGCTCTGCCATCATTACAAGCTCGGCTTCCAATCCTTTCACGCAGGAGCAGGTCGTCAAGATGGCCCGCCAGATCAACTCCGGCGCACTGCCCTTTGCACTGACGGTGGACAGCTATTCCACCGTCAGCCCCAGTCTGGGCGAGAACAGCCTGAGCGCCATGGTTCTGGCCGGCCTGATCGCCTTTGCACTGATCGTGGTGTTCATGACTGTGCTGTACCGCCTGCCGGGCTTTTTGGCCTGCATCGCACTGGCCGGTCAGGTGGCGGCAACGCTGGCCTTTGTGTCCGGCTACTTCCCGGTGTTTGAAAGCTTTACCATGACCCTGCCCGGCATCGCAGGCATCATCCTTGCCATCGGCATGGGCGTGGATGCCAATGTTATCACGGCAGAACGCATCAAGGAAGAGCTGAAAAACGGCAAGTCTCTGGATGGCGCGCTCAAGAGCGGTTTTGCCCGCGGCCTGACCCCCATCGTTGACGGCAACGTGACCATCGTCATCGTGGCCATCGTGCTGATGGGTGCCTTTGGCCCCTCGGACGGCATGTTTGCAAAGGCACTCCACTTTGTGTTCTTTGCCTTTGGTCCCTCCACCGCAGGCACTATTTATGCCTTCGGTTACACGCTGCTCACCGGCGTGTTGCTGAACTTTGTGTTTGGCGTGTTTGCTACCCGTGTGATGATCCGCGGTGCGGCATCCATCAAGGCTCTGCGCAACCCTTGGCTTTACGGCGCTGAAAAGCCCGGCAAGGAAAAAACCGAGAAGAAGCCTATCGACTTTGTGGGCCTGCGCAAGCGTTTCCTGACGATCTCCTCCTGCCTGATGGCAGCCATCGTGCTGTGCGCTGTGGTTTTGGGTGTCCATCTGGATACCGAGTTCACCGGCGGTGCCATGATCACCCTGAGCTACGAGGGCAGCTTTACCATGTCGGATGTGCAGAAGGTTGCATCCTCTGCATTGGAGAATAACGGCCTGACCCTGCAGACCGGCGAGAATGTTGCTACCGGTGGCCAGACCCTGAAAATCTCGATGCCCGGTACCGAAACAGTGACTACCGAGCAGGTGGCTAAGCTGCTGGACAGCCTGAACGAAAGCTGCCCGGACAACAATTTTGAACAGCTGTCGCTGAGCAACGTCAGCGCTGCCATGGGCACCAAGTTCCTGCAGAAGAGTCTGGTTGCCGTGGTGTTTGCACTGGTGCTGATCCTGCTGTACATCGCCCTGCGCTTCAAGAACATCGGCGGCCTGACCGGCGGCATGATGGCAGTGCTGGCGCTTGTGAACGACCTGATGGTGGTGTTTGGCACCTTTGTGCTGCTGCGCACCGCGCTGGATGGCAACTTCATTGCCGCCATGCTTACCATCCTTGGCTACTCCATCAACGATACTGTTGTGGTCTACGACCGTATCCGCGAGAACCGCACCCTGATGGGCAAAAAGGCATCCTTTGAAGAGCTGGTGAACCACTCGGTGAACCAGTCC
>OQWD01000906.1_pt1 | contig 10966 bp, 10 predicted proteins | sample 1691631 | NCBI WGS metagenome assembly OQWD01 (sample SAMN03418283, study PRJEB22391) | human gut metagenome | biome: human-gut; feature: organic feature; material: feces | host: Homo sapiens | place: Italy | collected 2013-04 | reverse complement strand
GCAACTCTACTGAATAAACATCGCATCCCCAAAGGAGAAGAACCGATACTTCTCCCGCACAGCTTCCTCATAGGCCGCTAGCACATGCTTTCGCCCGGCCAGTGCAGAGACGAGCATAATGAGCGTAGACTCTGGAAGGTGGAAGTTTGTGACAAGACCATCTAATACCCTGAAGCGATAGCCAGGGTAGATGAAAATGCTGGTCCAACCGGCAGACTCTTTCAACGTGCCGTCCTCCCCTGCCCAGCTTTCGATCGTACGGCAGGAGGTTGTTCCAACGCAGATGACCCTGCCCCCCTTGGCTTTGGTCTGGTTGATGGTATCCGCCGTTTCTTGGGAGATCATGCAGTATTCGCTGTGCATGGTGTGATCTGTGATGTCTTCTGCCTTGACTGGACGGAAGGTCCCTAGACCAACATGCAGTGTTACATAGCAGATCTGCACGCCCATAGCTTGAATTTCTTCCAGCAGCTCTTTGGTAAAATGCAGACCTGCGGTGGGCGCAGCGGCAGAGCCGATCTCTTTTGAATAGACCGTCTGATAGCGTTCTGCGTCTTGCAATTCCTCTTTGATATAAGGCGGCAGCGGCATCTTACCCAAGTGTTCCAAAATCTCCAGGAAAATGCCTTCATAATGAAACTGAATGAGCCGGTTGCCTCCTTCTAAGACTTTGGTGACTTCTGCCGTCAATTCCCCTTCGCCAAAGGAAAGTTTTGCCCCTTCCCGCAGCTTTTTACCGGGACGGACCAAACACTCCCAGGTGTTCTCTCCCCGGTCAATGAGCAGAACAACCTCACAGACACCGCCCGTTGGGACACGGTGTCCGATCAGCCGAGCGGGCAGAACACGAGAGTCGTTCAAAACCAGACAGTCCCCCGGCTTAAGAAATTTAGGAAGGTCATAGAAATGGTAGTGCCCAGTCTCTCCTGTTACCTTATTTAGGGTGAGCAGACGAGAAGTGTCCCGTTTTTGCAGGGGTATTTGGGCGATGAGCTCCTGTGGTAGGTCATAATAAAAATCATGAGTTTTAATACAAATCAATCCCCGTATAATAGAATTTTAAAATTTGGTCATAGGTATAGCCACGTTTGGCCATGGCGTAAGCGCCCCATTGGCTCATTCCTACGTTGTGGCCGTTTCCGGCCCCAGAGATTACAAAGGAACCGGCAGGAACGGCAGTCCCTTGGGTATTTCCAGTCAACGTTTCAGTTCCACTGGAGGTGATTACAGTCTGCCCACTGCCAGACATCTGCTCTTTGCTGCTGCCTTTGCCGATAGCCCATACACCATTTAAATTGGATAATGTACTATTCCCATCGACATAGTATCTGGTGCCGGTGTTGCCGCCAGCGCCGCCTGAGATCGTAAAATGGAAAGATTTTAAACCTAAGATCGTCCGCACTTTTTCCTTGGAATAGACATACGTCTTACCAGCATTGTCTGTAAAGGTGATTTCCCTTACATTTCCTGATGGCGTAAATTGTGTGACGGACAGATCCACGATTGTTCCGCAGGAGACGCCTTTGTTTTTCAGCAACGTGGTCAGTTCGCTGGCAGTATAGGTTTTAGTCCAGTAGTACCCGCTGACCGTGCTGGCAATGTCGGCTTCATAGGGGTCTGGCTTGCCTTTCAAATAGGGTAAGTCAGCAAACCAGACATTGGCACAATCTTCTGTTGCACCACCATTAGAGGCATAGTAAAAGGTTTGGGCGATCTTTCCGTTGTACCACGCACAGATGCCGGAGGTAGCGTCCACTTGTGCGTCCGTAAAATTGGTGGCTCGTCCACAGCCGCGATAGGCCTGGCAGCAGGTGGTATTGCAGAGGTCGAAATGATTGGACGCATGTTTACTACCCGTGCTGGACAGTACATAACTCCGAGCACACACGGCCTGGGCTTTTAAAGCCTCTGCAGGCCAGGAGGAACTCATCTCATAGGGGATGATGCCCTTGAGATAGTCGTCCATGGTGATATAGTTGACCACCGTTAGGTTTCCACCGCCGATGCGCTCATACAAAAAGCTCCCAGCATACTTGTTTCCCTTAAACCAAGTTTTGGTGCTCGTCTCTCCGCTGGTTCCTGGCTTGACAGAAAAAACAGCACCTCCAGCATTGTCATACTGGAATAAGATTTTGGTTGTTTTCGTCTGGGTCACAGAGATTCCGGAAGAGGTCGTTCCAACGATGGCAGTTCCATTGATACCCAGGCTGCTTTGCGCTGTTTTCGCAGCCGCTTCGGTAGCATACGCGCCGGTGCGGACATAGTATGTACCGGAGACCCAGGCTGGAAACCCTCCGGTCACTGTGGCTGCTTTGCTCTGCGCAGCAGAAAAAGAGGAATAGGTTCCTGGCAGTTGGAGGTGGTAACAACCGATGGTCCCTGCGCTGCCAGAGGAAACGGTCGTATACGTTCCGTCTTTGGCTAGATAAAGGTTCTGCGTTTTCAGCATAGAGATCTGGGTGGTGTCGGTGCTGCCCAGCGAGATGAATGTTCCAGCTCCATCATAATAACCAAACTGATACCCGTTTCCTACGCTGTTTTCTAAGTTGGCCGAGGCCAATGCTCCGCTGCTGTAAGCTAGCCCTACCTTTACGGTTTGCGTATCGCTGGCGGCCAAACTGGACCCAACCAGCGCGACAGTCAGTAGCAGGGCACAAAGGGCGATCCGCCCTCCAAGTCGCTTCATGGCATCCTCCTTTTTTCTCTGGAAGGACTTTTCCCGTTGACAGGGAAAACAAACTGTGCTATCCTTACTCAATGAACATCTGTCCTTTTCTGAGATACATAAAGACCGGAAAAGACACAATATAACTTATTATAGTACAAATGCCACCGGCTTTTCAACTGCTGATTTTTCATCCTCTGGTAAGAAGGGCCGTTTTCAGGCAATTTGAACAATCTAGGGAGGTCCTTCGCATGAAAAAGTATACTGTGGGTGTGGTGGGTGCCACCGGAATGGTGGGCCAGCGTTTTGTGACCCTGTTGGAAAATCACCCTTGGTTCCAGCTGTCCGTGGTGGCCGCCTCTCCCCGCTCTGCCGGTCAGCGCTACGAGGACGCCGTAGCCAACCGCTGGGCCATGAAGACCCCCATGCCGGAGGAAGCCAAATCTCTGGTGGTTCTGGACGCGGAAGCGGATAAGGAAAAAATCGCGGCTTCCGTTGATTTTATCTTCTGCGCAGTGGACATGAAGAAAGAAGACATCCGTGCGTTGGAAGAGTCTTATGCCAAGTTGGAATGCCCTGTCATCTCTAACAACAGCGCCCACCGCTGGACGCCTGACGTGCCCATGGTCATCCCTGAGGTGAACCCAGAGCATTTGAAGGTCCTGGAAGCCCAGAAAACCCGCCTGGGCACCAAGCGCGGCTTCATCGCCGTGAAGTCCAACTGTTCAATCCAGTCCTATGCTCCTGCCTTGCATCCTCTGCGTGCCTTTGGGTTGGAAAGAGTACTGGTCTGCACCTACCAAGCGATCTCCGGTGCTGGTAAGACCTTTGAGACTTGGCCGGAGATGATCGACAATGTGATCCCCTACATCGGCGGCGAGGAAGAAAAGTCTGAGAAGGAGCCGCTCAAGGTATGGGGTACTGTGGAGAATGGCCAGATCATGACAGCCTCCTCCCCTTCTATTACAGCCCAGTGCCTGCGCGTTCCTGTGTCTGATGGCCACACCGCTGCAGTTTTTGTTTCCTTTACCAACAAGCCTTCGGAGGAAGAGATCAAGGAAGCCTGGAAGAACTTCAAGGGCCGTGCCCAGGAGCTGGAGTTGCCCAGCGCCCCCAAGCAGTTCCTGCACTACTTCGAGGAGCCAGACCGTCCCCAGGCCAAGCTGGACCGGGATCTGGAGGGTGGCATGGCCGTGACGTTGGGCCGTCTGCGTCCCGATACCCAGTATGACTATAAATTTGTGGGCCTGTCCCACAATACGCTGCGTGGTGCCGCCGGTGGCGGTGTGCTGCTGGCAGAGTTGCTGTGCGCAGAAGGCTATATCCAGCCTCGCTGAGCGATACACAGCGCTTGTTGTGATTTGATATGACCGGATAGCCCGGATCGATTTTCTGCTTACGAAAGAAACAGAGGTCGGTCCGGGTTATTTTTTGCCCGTTTAGGAAAGGAGCGTTTTATGAAACCCCCTGTTTTTACTGGTACTTGTACCGCTCTTATTACCCCCTTTCAATCCACTGGTGCCATCGACTACACGGCTTTTGCCAAACAGATCGACCGCCAGCTGGAAGCTGGGATCGACGCCTTGTGCGTTTGTGGGACAACGGGAGAAAGTGCTGCTCTCTCAGCAGAGGAGCATGTCAAATTGGTGGATTACTGCGTAGATTATGTAGCGGGACGTTGCAAGGTCCTGGCCGGCTCCGGCAGCAACGACACGGTAGCTTCCCTCTATCTTTGCCAACATGCGGAGGAGTCCGGAGCAGATGCGCTGCTGCTGGTGACACCATATTACAATAAGACAACGCAGACAGGTTTGATTCACCATTATGAATATTTGGCAGATAGGACTGAGCTGCCGGTGATCCTTTACAATGTCCCATCTCGCACCGGCCTATCTTTTACGGCAGAGACCTATCGTATTCTCAGTCAGCATCCTAGAATCAACGGGACCAAAGAGGCGTCGGGAGACTTCTCTTTGTTGGCCGAGACCATTGCCTATTGCGGTGATGAACTGAATGTCTGGTCTGGCAACGATGACCAAACCTTGCCGATGCTTGCCTTGGGGGCCAAAGGATTGATTTCCGTTACGTCCAATCTGCTCCCTGCTCCGATGGCAGAGCTGACGCACAGTTATTTTAGGGGAGAAGCAGAGCAAGCTAAAGAATTGCAGATGGCGTATCTTCCGTTAATGAAAGCACTCTTTGCTCAAGTCAACCCCATCCCCATCAAGGCGGCCATGGAAGAGCTTGGTCTGGACAGCGGCTGTCTCCGCCGTCCCCTATGGACCATGGACCCGAAGCCAAGAAAGGCTTTGCGAGAAACACTGCATGCCTTTGCGCTGCTACCATAATTGCAGAACACAGCGGCTCTCTTATGTGGGGGCCGCTGTTATTGTTATAATAGGGTCAAAAATACTGTAAAACGACGTTTTCCGACTTTTTTCAGTTGTCTTGATATAGAATATGTTTTATACTATTGACAAAATTAAGAAAAAGAGCAATTGACTTCAGTCAGAAAGAAAAGAGAATTTCTATGAATCAAGAGAGTAATTTTCTAAATCAATGGTTTCACCTCAGATATCAAGAGGATCTTTCTGAGTTTGACGATGGCTTGTCGCTGTCAAACCTATACGCTTTGGTGGGGGCGGGAAGACTTTTGGGGTCGGTGTTGCTCCTTGCTGCCGTGATGCTTCATAGGCACTGCGGTGTGGCCTGGTTGTATCTCCTCCCCTCTTTGCTGGTTGGCGCAGGAATGATCGTGTTGGTAGAACGTCTCTGGCGGGTGGTCAGAAAACCGCGGCTGCAGGGAGAAGTGCTTCCGGTATCGGACCGATGGATCTGGCTGTTTTTACCTGTGATGTTTGCGATGGCGTTTTATTATGACTTTTATTTGCAGGTATCTGACGGTCATTGGGCACTGTGTTTGGCACTGCTTGCGGCCGGTGCGTTATTCCACATCACTTTTCTTAAAAGTATGGGGATGTTTGGAGCTGTTCTTGTTATATTTTTTGTTGTGCAGCATGTGACAACTGATCAGCTAATTTGGACCGTTCAAAGCGGAACGATTATGCTTGCCGCTGTGTTTGGTCTGTTTTTCAGCCACCAGAAGATGCGCGGAACACTTACTGCGTTGCTGGAAGTGAAAAAGAACCAAGCAGATGTGATTCGTGCCGAAGAAGCACGGAATATGATCCGCCAGCTCCAGCCACATTTTCTCTATAATACTTTGGTCTCTATCCAATGCCTGTGTAAATCAGATTATAGACGGGCGCAGGGTGCTCTGGACCAATTTTGTCAGGTACTGCGGGGAAACATGGGGTCGATCAGTCGGCGCAATAAGATCCCGTTTGAACAGGAACTGGAGCACACCAAAAACTATGTCGAGTTAGAACAGCTGCGTTTTGGGGATCGGATCACGGTGCAGTATGACATTCAGACCGGCGGATTCCTCATCCCGGCGCTGACATTGCAGTCTGTGGTAGAAAACTCAATCAAGCACGGTCTATGCAACCGTAAGTATGGTGGGATCATTATGATCAACTGCAGACCGCGAGGAAAGTGGGTCGAGATCACCGTGGTGGACAGCGGCGGCAATGAGCTCATTCCCAATGACAGCTGGCAGAAGCGCTGGAAGGACGATCCGAACCACGTTGGTTTGGAAACGGTACAAGCACGCTTACAGTCGGTTATGGAAGGTACGATCGTTTTAACCTATGAAGAAGGAATAGGGGGCGTTGTGACCGTGCGGATTCTCAAAGAGGAGGTAGGGCATACATGTTGATTCTAGCAGTAGATGATGAGACCTTGATGTTAAATATGTTAGTAGAGACATTAAAGAACGTATTTTCCGATGAACGCTACGTTGTGATGGGGTTTGATGACGGAAAAGAAGCACTGGAGTATGTAAGCAGCAGCGAAGAAAGTCTCCCCTATGCCTTCTTGGATATCCGCTTACGTGGGATGCTAGGCATTGAGTTGGCCAAGGAGATCAAAGAGATTCGGTCAGAGACAAGGATCATCTTTTGCTCAGCGTATACAGAGTATGCGCTGGACGCCTTTTCTGTCCATGCCGTTGGATATCTGCTCAAACCGATCACTAAGGCAAAGATTCAGGAGACCCTAGATCAAATCGATATGATGCTGAACCGAGACCCGGAGCCGGAACGCCAGAAGCTGGTGGTTCAGACATTTGGACATTTTGAGGCTTTTTTCAATGATAAGCCTCTTCCTTGGGAGCGGGCCAAGGCAAAAGAACTGTTAGCTTTCCTGGTGGATCAGCGCGGTGCTTCGGCGACCAATGCCGAAATTGCCCTAACCCTGTGGGAGGATGACAGCAAGGTGCGAAGTGTCCAAACGATCATCTCTTCTCTTCGGAAAACATTGAGACGGGTCGGGATGGGGGATGTGCTGGTTCGCGCCAGAAACAGAACTTCGATCAATGTCAAAAAGATCAAGTGCGACTTGTACGACTATCTGGCTGGAGACAGTTTAGCCATCAACGTTTACCAGGGTGAATATATGAGCAATTACAGCTGGGCAGAGTTTACCAATGCTTCGCTTTATGCGGAGATCTTTCTGAAGGAAGATCTCTGAGGTGAAATAGGAATCAACAAAAACGCCGACCACCCTAGACGAGATTTATTGTCAGGGTGGCCGGCGTTTTGTTCAATCAGGTAATCACAGTGTCACTCAGAGCTCTGTGCAGAACTCGACCTTCTTTCCTTCCAGGATCAGGTTAGTGGTGCGCACGGCGCACATCTTACCGCACATGGAGCAGGTGTGACGGTCTGCGGGAGGCGTACTCTCAAAGTAGGCACGGGCTTTGTCGGGGTCCACGGAGACCTTGAACAACTCGTACCAATCCGGCTTATGGCGGGCCTCGGCCATTTTATTGTCTAAGTCACGGGCATGGGGAACGCCTTTGGCGATGTCTGCAGCGTGGGCGGCGATGCGGGAAGCGATGATGCCCTCTTTTACGTCGGCGGTGTCCGGCAGACGCAGGTGCTCAGCAGGGGTCACATAACACAGGAAGTCAGCCCCGTTTGCTGCGGCAATGGCTCCACCGATGGCAGAGGTGATATGGTCGTAGCCGGGGAAAATATCCGTAACCAGAGGGCCTAGCACATAGAAGGGTGCCTCATGGCAGATGCGCTTTTCGATTTGCATGTTGGCTGCGATTTCATTCATAGCCATGTGTCCAGGGCCTTCGATCATGACTTGCACATCCTTGTCCCAGGCACGCTTAGCGAGAGCGCCCAACTCAATCAGCTCAGAGATTTGACCGGCATCGGTACTATCATTTAGACATCCGGGGCGCAGGGCGTCGCCTAGGCTGATGGTCACGTCATACTCCCGCAGAATATCCAGGACTTCGTCGTAGTGCTCATAGAAGGGGTTCTCGTTGCCAGTCATCTCCATCCAGGCAAACAACAGGGAGCCGCCGCGGGAGACGATATTCATCTTCCGCTTGTCTCGCTTAAAAGCTTCAACGGCACGGCGGTTGATGCCGGCGTGGATGGTCATAAAGTCCACACCCTCTTCTGCGTGAGCACGGACGACTTTTAGAAAGTCCTCCGCAGAGATCTCCAGCAAGTCCTTTTCTAGATAGCCGATGGCGTCGTACATAGGAACGGTGCCGATCATGGCGGGGGACATTTCAATCAGCTGCTTCCGGAAGGTGTTGGTCTTGCCGTAGTTAGAGAGATCCATGATGGCTTCTGCGCCGAATTTCAGCGCCATACGCACCTTGTCCAGCTCGACCTCATAGTTTTTTGCATCCCCGGAGATGCCCAGGTTTACGTTGATCTTAGTCCGCAGGCCCTTGCCGATGCCCTCGGCGCACAGGGACTTGTGGTTGATGTTGGCAGGAATGGCGATCTGGCCCAGAGCTACTCGTGCTCGAATCATCTCAGGGTCGGTATATTCTTTTTCTGCTACCGTTTTCATTTCTGGGGTAATGATCCCCTTCTTGGCAGCTTCCATCTGTGTTGCGTAATCTCGCATAATTCTTCCGTCCTTTCCTCAAGGCGCACAGGCAATGATAAAAAGACCACCTGTTCTCTTGACGAGCCGGCGGCCACCTACGATGTATTGACCATTCCCTCCGTCGGTATTATCCGAATCAGGTGCGTGGGTTTACTCCCCCACAGGGTCGAAACCAATGTTTCCTCTCAGCCGCCTGTGCAGCTCCCCTAGTATGTTTCAATGTAACACCCATAGAAAGGTTTGTCAAGGGAGAGAGTGTGTCTTTCTTGGCTGGTTCCCCTTTTTCCTTCTGTGGCATAGACTGAGTTGGGCATGGATCGGAGCGATCCTTTGCCTTATTTGTAAGAAGGAGGAGCTTTCTTTGTCCTGTGTAACTTCTAACGGACCCCAGAACAGTGGGACTCGTCCAGCCTGCCCGGAGGGACAGGGGACGTTGTCAAGCTGCGGTCCTTTTGCGGTCCCCTTTGTGGTGGAGCAAGGGGCGGACCCGAAAAAATATGACACCACCAAGGCACTGGAGAGCGGAACGCTGTTTCCGGACCTGGACCTTCCCTTTCACTTAAAGATCAACGCCGCCAAAGTCGCCGACACCCCCAGCAACCAGCTACGGGCTCTGGCCTTTGTGATCCAGGAGCTGGGCCTGTATCTGGACACCCATCCTAACGACAGTGAAGCCTTTGCCTTGTTCCAGAGCTATGTTGCTTTGGAAAAGACCGCCAGAGAGACCTTCCTGGAAAAAGTCGGCCCGCTGACTATGACCGACTCCGCCCGTGCCAGCCGGTATACTTGGGGTGACGGTCCCTGGCCCTGGCAGTATCGAGAGGAGGAGTAAGGCCATGTTCAGTTATCAAAAAACACTGCAATACCCCGTCCGCATCAAAAATACCAATCCCAAGTTGGCCGCCCAAATCATCACCCAGTACGGCGGTCCAGACGGAGAACTGGGGGCTTCCCTGCGCTACCTCTCCCAACGTTATGCTATGCCTTATCCTGAGATACAGGGACTACTGACCGATATAGGCTGCGAAGAACTGAGACACACAAGTTATATAAGAAAAAAGCCTTTATTTTCAAGGAATACAAGAAAAGACCCGGCCTATCTACAATGGGACAAGCCGGGTTTCTGCTTAGAATCACAAGAAGTTTATAAGAATCAGTGCAACAAAGCAAATCACAGGAATCACCCACAAGAAATGCTTTTTCTCCTTGTTCTGCCCGAACAACTCAGACATAAGGGCAGACAGGAAACTAATGCCACCAAGAATAGCTAAGTTAAAGCTCAAAAACGTAAACGCAGAGGTAACGCTCTTCGCAAGCTCGATATTTACATTGAGAAGAGTAAATATCGTCACAAAAATTGTCAGGATAGTAATTACGTTTCCATAAATAGAACGTTCCATCTCCTGAAGGTTCTTGATTTTACCCTCCACAGACTGAATCTGATCTCGATACGCAGATTGATAATCTGCTAGCCCTTTGAAGGAAAACTCCTTCTGATAGGTACCATCATACCCTTTACTAGGCTCATCCTCCAGCTGATCAAAAATCAACATGGCGTATTCATCTCCAGATTTTAACGCTATGGCATCACTGGAAATGTTGGTCAGCCGGAAATAAATTCTGGTCTTGTGGCAGGGCTGATAGCGTGGAGAATCCAGTCTCAGTCCCATCCGAATTCGGCTATTTCTTAGGGAAACAATACCTGTCATTTTTGAACCAAAGTACACAGTTTCTTCCGATTCAACAAAAACAGACTCCCCCGGATTCAAAGTGCATTCTGTGGAGGAGTTTGAATTTCTATAGAAGCGCTTTGTCCGCAAATCATAGCCGATGTTTTCAATTTGATCAGAGTTACCGTCATAAATTTTTGTATGAATAGTATCTCCAGATTCACTTTCAGGATTTTCGTTAGAGAGGAAATCCTTTATCTTGGTATCGACAACTACCATAGGTATCTCTCCTTTTTTGAAGCCTTTGCTTCGATTGGATAGTATACCAGTTTTTTCACAAAAAGGATAGGTTCAATTTTTACAATTTTATTGGATTTATTTTATTGACTTTGCGTCCATAGATAGTTCAAAAACGCCAAAAGACCCGGCCTGCCTCCTACGAGACAAGCCGGGTCTTTCTATGCCTATTAAGATGTTCAATCCACTTCCGGCAGCCCTGCCACAGAGGTCAGCAGGGACAGCACACCGGCCAGCACAGTAGCGGACGCCACCACCGGCCACTGCACGGCAGACAGTACCGCCGCTGCTCCGATGGTTGCAATAGCCGTCTGTGCCATGGTCTTGACCGCCCGAACGCCGGCAGCCTTCC
>OQWD01000905.1_pt1 | contig 10969 bp, 9 predicted proteins | sample 1691631 | NCBI WGS metagenome assembly OQWD01 (sample SAMN03418283, study PRJEB22391) | human gut metagenome | biome: human-gut; feature: organic feature; material: feces | host: Homo sapiens | place: Italy | collected 2013-04 | reverse complement strand
GCCTGGTCGTCCGGGCAAGCCCTTCGCGGTTTTTCAGGAAGCCGCCGCTGAGAGACCGCACAATTCCGGGTGAAGCCGCTTTACACACTTGCCAATAGTGGGAAGCGTGCTAAATAATTTCCAATGTGAGAGGCGAAAACATGTAAGTCGACATGTTTTTCAACAGGAACCAACCCTTAATACTCTAATCAACCATGCAAGACAACCAAACCGAACTTGAAACGACCGCAGCAGCAAACGACACTTCCTGCTCCTGCCCTTCCGCCCGCGAGCTTGCCGTCACCAGATTCCAACAGGCCAGGGCTTTCGCCGCGGCTAAAGTAAACCAAATCCGCAAGGCGGCTACGGAACAGGCCAGCACCATCTGCGACTACGCTCAGGAAAAGGGAGAAGTCATCCGTGACAAGGCCAAGAAGTTTCACGAAGCGGGCGAAGAATACGTGAAGGAAAAACCCACCCAGTCCGTGCTGATTGCCATGGGCGTGGGCCTTCTCATCGGCCTGCTTATCCGCCGTCGTTAACCCTCTCCTTTCATTCCGCGCCATGCGCGCCGCGCGCATGGCGTCCTCCCCTCATCAAACCGAACCATGGGACTGATTGACAAACTCAAGCGAACCTTCGTCACCCCCCTTGTGGAGGAAAAGGAAGAAGGAATGGCCATGGTCCGGTCCCTCCGGGAAACCGGGACGGCAGCCCTGGCCCATGCGGAAGCCCTGGCCGCACTGCTCAAACTGGAACTGAAGGAAGCGTCCAAACGGCTGGGCAAAAAAACGGCCCTTCTCCTGATGGGGGCTTTCATGGCCTTCTTCGGCTATCTTTTTCTGTGGTGCCTGCTGACCGTGGTCATGGCGTACTTCTGGGGATTCATCGCCGGGCTTGCCGTCACCACGGGGTTTCATCTCCTGGCCGCGGTCGCGGGGTTCATCCTTTTCAGCCGAACCCATGTAACGCCTATCGCTCCAGCGACGGCGGAAGAACTTAAAACGGATTTATCATGTCTGCAAATGGCTCTCAAGAAAAGCTCGCACTCCTGATGCGGGTGGCTTCCTCCCGGCTGGATATCGTCAATGAGGCGGACAGCCTGGTGCAAAAGACGCAGCAGCAGGCCGACCACTTCCGTAAATTGAAAAAAAAGGCCATGTCCCTGCCTGTAATCGGCTCTATTGTCGGAACGGTGGGAGGCGTTCTTCTCATCCGCATGTTTGCGGGGAAAAAAAGCAATCCGGCCCCTCCCCCGCAGCCGCGCACTTCCGGAAGCTGGGTTAATTCCCCCATCTTCCGTTTCATCGTTGAAATTTTGATTACCCTGGCTTTCCCTTCCCTGAAAAAAATGGGAATCGGCCTGGCCGGCAAAAAATTCCTCAACCTGTTCAAATAACAATCTTTTCAGGCCAATACAGCGGTTTTTTGCCGCTTCTTGAAAAAGGTTCGGGAACTCCGCAACCGTAAAAATGGGGATGTTCCTGCGGCATTAAATGAGAGCCGCCCCATATCCTTCCTGCCTTCCAGAAAACAATAAATCATGACTGGCGTAAAAAGCCGGTCTGCCGCGCCAGCCCCCTGTTCCATCATTCCTCCCCTTCCCCGGAAACAAACGTCCGAAGCTCTTCCGCAAAACTTCCCCTCTTGAAATTCCTCACCCGTCGCGGAACGGGGCAAAGCCGCTTTCATAGAAATCGGTTCCCAGACATTTTTTGCTGGTCAAAAAAGCTCTGTTTTCGTTAATATGTAGCTTTATCAGTTTGCTGCATTCACAACATGAGCGAATACATTTTGCCCCACGTCGACGGATATCTCAAACTTGGACAGGATTATGACTGTTCCGATATCCACCTTGCCGTCAACAGCCGTCCCACCTGGCGCCGGTTCGGCCAGCTTCTCCCCATCTGGGAGGAAGCGCCCAATCTCACGCCCCAGGACACGGAAGTGCTGGCGAGGGGCTTTCTGGAAGACCCGGAATGGAACCGCCTTCAGCAACGGGGGGACGTGGACTTCGCCTACGCCAATGACTTTGGCCGTTACCGCGCATCCGTGGTTAAACAGCGCCTGGGTTATGACATCTGCTTCCGCATCATCAACACGCGGGTGCGCACCATGGAGGAAATAGGCCTGCCGACGGAATACGTGGTGCCCCTCACCCGCTACACCAACGGTCTCATTTTAGTCACGGGTTCCGTAGGTTCCGGTAAATCCACCACGCTGGCCTCCATCGTGGATTTCATCAACCAGGACCGCCACGACCACATCATCACGCTTGAAGACCCCATCGAATACCTGATTCCCTCCAAAAACTGCCACGTCAACCAGCGTGAAGTGCATAAACACACGGAATCCTTCGCCCGGGCCCTCCGCGGCGCCCTCCGTGAAGACCCTGACGTCATCATGGTGGGTGAAATGCGCGACCTGGAAACCATCTCCCTGGCGCTCACGGCGGCTGAAACCGGCCACCTGGTGCTCGGCACCCTGCACACGGGCTCCGCTGCCCGTACGGTAGACCGCGTGCTGGACGTCTTCCCGGTGGAGCAACGCGACCAGATCCGCATCATGGTCAGCGAATCCCTGCGCGGCATCATCTCCCAGCAGCTGGTTCCCAGAGCAGACGGCAACGGCCGCGCTCTGGCCATTGAAATGCTGGTTAATACGCCCGCCATCGCCAACTGCATCCGCGAAGGCAAGACATTCATGATTCCCGGCTGCATCCAGACAGGGAAAGCCCAGGGCATGATCCTGATGGACGACTCGCTCCGGGCCCTGCACCAGGCGGGCCTCATCACCACGGAAGACTGCATCTTCCGCGCGGAAGACAAAACCATCATGAAATCCTTCCTGGGAATCAAGTAACCTTTAATTTTGAAACACTCCTGTTATGGCAGTCATCGACCAATACTTCAAATACCTCGTAGAAGCGGGCGGTTCCGACCTTCACCTCAGCGAAGGCCAGCCTCCTAAAATCCGCGTCAACGGGACCATCTCCGCCATTTCCGACGAAAACCTGGAAGGCCAGGCGTTCAAAAACCTCCTTGCGGAAATATGCGATCCCCAGGCCTTCCAGAAATATCTGGAAGAAGGGGACCTGGACTTTGCCTATGAAATGGATGAAACATCCCGTTTCCGCTGCAACTATTTCAAACAGCAGCACGGCCTGGGGGCTGTTTTCCGTCTCATTCCCACCAAAATAGCCACGCTGGAAGAACTGGGCGTGCCTACGGTCGTCAAGGAATTCGCCCACATGAGATCCGGCCTTGTGCTGGTCACAGGGCCCACCGGCTCCGGTAAATCTACCACGCTGGCCGCCATCATCGACTACATCAACAGCAACCAGGCGCGGCACATCATCACCGTGGAGGAACCTATTGAATTCGTCCATCCCAATAAAAAATCCATCGTCACCCAGAGGGAAGTGCCTCTCCAGACGCCTTCCTTCGCAGACGGTCTCCGAGCCTCCCTTCGTGAAGACTCCGACATCGTGCTGGTGGGTGAAATGCGCGACCTGGAAACCATCTCCCTGGCGCTCACGGCGGCGGAAACCGGCCTTCTGGTATTCGGCACCCTGCACACGAACAACGCCAGCAAAACCATTGACCGTATCATTGACGTATTCCCGTCTGACCAGCAATCCCAGGTGCGCACCATGCTTGCGGGTTCCCTCCGCGGCGTCGTGGCGCAGCTCCTGATGAAGCGCAGCGACAAACCAGGACGCGTAGCCGTCAACGAAATTCTCTTTGCCACGCCGGCCGTGGCGGCCATCATCCGTGAAGGCGCCACGCAGAAAATCCCTGACGTCATCGTCGGCGGCAAGGCCATGGGCATGCAATTCATGGATGACGCCATCTGGCAAAAACTCCAACAGGGCATCGTCTCCCCGGAAGAAGCCTACATGAAGTGCATTGAAAAGAAGAGATTCCGCAACTTCCTTCCTCCGGAATCCGCCCGCCTGGCAGACTCCGGCGGCGGAAACTAAGCTCTTTGCCCTCCTTCTCCTGCCATGTCTCCCACTGGAAAATTCACGCTCAGGCTTGTGATTTATGGAGCCTTCCTGCTCTATCTGGTGGGAGACTTGTTTATCTGGCACGGCTTTCTGGCCGGCAGGATGGACGCGTACCTGAAACCGTTGCCGGGGCCGCCAGGAGACAACTCCGCCCGGATAGCGGAAGTGTACGGGGAACCCGTCACCGCCAACCAGCTTTCCCGAAGAATTACGGAACTGAAAATGCTGCGCCAGCCTCCCGTGCTGGATATGGAAGGCGGGATCAAACTTACTCATGAACCGGACATCCCCGGCGACCTGGCTCCGCGGGCCAGGTATGACCTGATCGGCTCCTCCCTTCTGCGCCTGAAAACCAGCGTCAATGACCTCCAGCTCCCCAACCGCAACGCGGAAGCGGCACGCGCCGTGGAACAAATCCGGTCCCGTTTTGACGGAGACACGGAACAATACCTGAAAACCCTGCATGGTCAGAAATTGACGCAGGAACAATTTCAAAAAAAAATAGCGGCCAGGCTCAAACAGACGGAACAGCTCTACCGGGCAACCGCCCAGGCGGCGGAAGCGTCCGACGAAGACCTGAAAACCTATTACAACCTGATCCGGGACCAGCTCACCCCTCCTGATCTGCGGAAAACCAGGCACATCTTCCTGGCTACCCTGAACAGGGAAGAAACCCAGGTCCGGCAAACCGCGGAAACGCTGCTGGAGCGGCTGAAGGCAGGGGAATCCTTCTCCCGGCTCGCCAGGGAATTCAGTGAAGACGAACGTTCCTCTCCCGCCGGCGGGGAACTCGGCTGGATAAGCCCCGCCCGCGCCAAGGAAACCCTGGGTCTGGCGTTGGCAGACGTTCCGGACAACAGGCCGGTACTTCTCAAAAGCCGGTGGGGGTGGCACCTTGTGGAAGCATCCCCTGTTAAAAAAGGAAAAACGCCATCCTATGAAGAAGCGCTTCCGGCTCTGAGGGATGCAGCCCGGAGCCTCAGAAAAGCTCAAGCCGTGGGATTGTACATGGACGGCCTTTTTGAAGAAGCCCATCTCAGAAACCGCATTAAAAACAAGCAGGGCCGCTGACGCTCCAATTCCGGCAAACGGGCCTTCGCAAAAATCGGAAACATCAGGCCCGCCTGCCTTTACATCTGAACATTCCCGCAGGCCCTCCGGCTTCCAGACCGGGGCGTTCCTCCTTTCCCGTAAAAGCCGGGCGTTCCCGGAAATAGCCATCTTCCCTGCGGACGGCCTCCGGCAGTCATGAAACACCCGCACGAGATGAGGAAAGGCGGCATCTTCTTTCTTATTTGCCTTTCCTGACGAATTCCGCTTGCTTTCAAACGCGGGATGAACTAAATTCTTTCCGGTATTTCCCACGGGGTATTAGCTCAGTTGGTAGAGCGTCTCGTTCGCAATGAGAAGGTCAGGGGTTCGAATCCCCTATACTCCACCATCCATCTCTCTTTCCCGCTACTGTTTTTTATTCGGGAATAACGGGTAGCCCTATGAATGGTAACTTATTTAAAATTGTACTGGTTTCAGTCGTTGCCATTCTTCTGGCCATCATAGGCGGCATCATGTCGGCGGACGGCGATCCCCTTTCTATAGTTCTGGCTGTTTCCCCCTTTATCCTGGCCGCCTTATTCCTGATGAAGGGAAAAGTGTGGTATCTGTGGATACTGATACCCATTCTTTTCCTGCCCATCCCCTCCTTAAGGGATTACGCTCCCCTCCTTGCTTACGGAATAACCCTTCCTTGTTACTTGTGGAACGCCATGCTCAGGCGTTCAAGCTTGACGTGGAATTCCGCCCCCCTTCTGGACGCTGTCGTCCTCGTGCTGTTCATGCATGTGGGCTACATCTTCCTGAGCCACCCTTTCGCTCTGGGGCTGGATGTGCTGGAAGACTACTACGGAGGCAAGGGATACATCCTTTTCCTCCAGGCCCTCCTGGCCTATCTCTGCCTGTCCTCGTTAAAAACGACCAGCCATGAACTGGGCAAGGTGCTTCAATGGGCTGTTTTCCTGACCATCGTTTTTACTCTTATCCTAACCGCCCGGAGCCTCCTTTCTCCGGATAGCGCCGGGGCGGATCTTGCCGCGAGCGCGGGCTCCGCAGGCACACTCTCCGAAAACTCCCGGAACTCTTCCTTCCTCAGAATTTCTATCTTGGTGATGCAGCTGCTCATCATCAACTACTCCGTGTGGCAGATGATCAAGCGTCCCTGGTGGGGGGCGTTGCTTCTTCTTGGAACCGTTGGCATCCTGTTAAGCGGATTTCGCTCCGCCATGGCCCAGGTTCTGTTCCTGTTCTTCACCATATCCCTAATTTACAGAAGATGGTTCTTCTGCCTTCTGGCTCCCGTCCTCGGAGTGCTATTGCTCTTGCTGCTCTCCTCTGCGGGCATGCTCCATTCTCTGCCTTTCGGCATCCAGCGCACCCTCTCAGCCGTTCCTTTCCTGGACGTCAGCGCGCAAGCCAAGGCAAACGCCGAAGACTCCATCAACTGGCGCTTTGAAATGTGGAGCTGGGCTCTGGATGACCGTGAACACTTTATTCAGGACAAAATATTCGGAGACGGCTTTTCACGGGATATCAGCATCGTGAAAGCCAATGTGTATGAAGAAGCCTACAACCTGAGCAAAGACCAAAGCGCCTTTGCGTGGAACGGCCAATGGCACAGCGGCCCCATTTCCACGATTCAAACGCTCGGCTACATAGGGATTTCCCTGTACCTTATCCTGTCCGTCGTTGGCATGACCTACGCATGGATCGTCAGTAGAATTTACCGCAACCATCAATACAAGCTCGGCATCCTGTATGTTTCCGCCGTCTATTTCACCAAACCAATCTTCTTTTTCCTGATCTTTGGGGAAAGCATCACCATTGCGATGGACATCATATCCCTGGCCATCATCAAAGTACTCTACTCCTGCGCCAAGAGGGAGGGCCTCTATGTATCCCTTCATGTCCGCAAGGAATACATGCCGCTCATGATCCGGAAAACGCAGGAAAAACGGCAAGCCGCCGCAACGGCATCCATTTCCGGCTGACTGTTCCTTCCCGGGAAAAACAGGCGGCCCCTATGCTTGAGGCTGGACTAATTCAAAGGGAGTTGCTACCTTTCGGGGCGACCAGGGCTTCCGCCAGCCTGTCAATCAGGGCCGGGTCAATGAGAGGTTCGTCCCCCTGAATATTGACGACATGGGTGGCGGCAGGGAAGGAACGTACCGCTTCCGCCAGGCGGTCACTGCCGCTGGGATGGTCCGGAGAGGTCATGATGGCCCTGGCTCCAAAGGATACGGCGGCGTCAAAAATGCGCTGGTCGTCCGCTGCCGCCGCGACTTCCTTGAAAACTATGTGCGCTGGGCCCCGACCCCCCTGGAACAGACGGAATCCCTGGAACAACTGCGCGCACTGGAAAACGGGGCCAGAATCCGGGTCATCCTGACGGACCACGTCAGTGTGGGCGTGGATACGCCGGAACAGGCGGAACAGGTGGAACAAATCTTATTAAACATACACTAGGAAGCAAATCATGAAATATATCTTCGTCACAGGCGGTGTTGTCTCCTCTCTCGGCAAAGGACTGGCGGCGGCATCCATCGGCACGCTGCTGGAACGCTGCGGACTTAAGGTAACCCTTCAAAAATTCGACCCCTACCTGAATGTGGACCCCGGAACGATGAGCCCGTTCCAGCACGGGGAAGTGTACGTCTTGAACGACGGAGCGGAAACGGACCTGGACCTGGGCCATTACGAACGCTTCGTCCATTGCAGCCTCTCCCGGCTAAACAACCTCACTTCCGGACAGGTCTTTGAAAGCGTGCTGCGGAAGGAACGCCGGGGAGACTATCTGGGAAAAACGGTTCAATACATTCCGCATGTCACGGATGAAATCAAAAACCGCCTCTATGAAGTCACGGAAAAATCAGACGTGGACATCATCATCACGGAAATCGGCGGCACGGTCGGGGACATGGAAGGCCACATTTTCCTGGAAGCCCTGCGCCAATTCGCCCTGGAAGTGGGCCGTGACAACGTCTGCTTCATTCACGTCACCCTGCTCCCCTATATCAAGGCCGCCGGGGAAATGAAAACGAAGCCCACCCAGCAATCCGTCGCCAAGCTCCGGGAAATCGGCATCCAGCCGGACGTGATCATCTGCCGGACGGAATACGACATGAGTGAAGACGAACGCCGCAAAATCGCCATGTTCTGCAACGTGGAAGCCAAAAACGTCATTGCCTTCCGCGACGTCAAAAACACCATCTACGAATGCCCCCTGGATCTCAGCCAGGATAAAATAGACCGCATTGTCACCAGGCGCCTGGGACTGGACGTTCCGGCGCCCAATCTGGCGGACTGGCAGCGTTACGTCGGCAGGGTCATCAGCCCCAGCCACTCCATCAGGATTGCCGTAGTAGGTAAATACATCGCTCTCCAGGACGCCTACAAATCCATCTATGAATCCTTCACTCACGCCGGTGCGGAAAATGACGCCCGCGTGGAAATTCTCCGGATAGACGCGGAAGAAATTGAGGAAAAGGGCGCGGAGGCCATGATTGGCTCCGTGGACGGCATTCTGGTGCCGGGCGGCTTTGGAGACCGCGGCATTGAAGGAAAAATCCAGACGGTGGAATACGCGCGCACCAAAGGAATCCCGTTCCTGGGCATTTGCCTGGGCATGCAGGTGGCCGTCATTGAGTACGCACGCCACATCTGCGGCATGGATGACGCCAACTCCACGGAATTCGACCAGAAAACCACCCACCCAGTCATCAGCCTCCAGGAAGAGCAAAAAGGCATCAAGGCCATGGGAGCCACCATGCGCCTGGGCGCCTACAAGGCCCTGATCCGGCCCGGAACGCTGGCGCACAAGCTTTACGGCAAGGACAGCGTCACGGAACGCCACCGCCACCGGTACGAATTCAACCCGGCCTACCGCGACGAACTGGAAAACGCGGGGCTGGTCATCAGCGCCGTCAATGACGAACACGGACTGGTGGAAGTCGTGGAACTTCCCGATCATCCCTTCTTCATCGCCTGCCAGTACCATCCGGAATTCCAGTCCGCTCCCAACCGGGCCCACCCGCTCTTTTCCGGCCTGGTTTCAGCCGCGCTGGAGCACAAGAGCCACTCCTGACCCTTTCATTAAGCCCGGGGCCTTTTCCGGAATTTCCATTCCGGAAAAGGCCTTCTCTTTCCAGGCATGCTCACGGACCTTTTCGTCATCGTCATTTACTTTCTGGCTATCTTCTGCATTGGCATTTATGCGGGACGAAAGCAAAACTCCCTGACAGACTATGCCCTGGGCAACCGCTCCCTGCCCTGGTGGGCTATTCTGGCCTCTATCCTGGCGGCGGAAATCAGCGCGGCCACCTTCCTGGGGGCTCCCGGAGAAGGATACCATACCCGCAACTTCACATACGCCCAGCTCTGCATCGGCACCATCCTGGGCCGCATCATCGTCGGCAGGCTCTTTCTCAAGCCCTACTATGACTACAAGGTTGTTTCCATCTATGAATACCTGGAAAAAAGATTCGGGCTCCTGACGCGGCGGACAGCCTCCATGGTCTTCCTGATCAGCCGGGTGCTCGCCAGCGGAACCAGGCTCTACTTCGCGGGCATTCTGCTGGTCATTGCCTACCAGTTCCTGACAGGCGTCACGGCAGACGCCGACCAGATTGTCCTGCTCTACATTGCCGCCCTGGTTGCCATCTCCGTCGCCACGACAATTTATACCGCGATCGGAGGATTGAAAGCCGTCGTCTGGACGGACGTCCTCCAGGCCGTCGTTCTGGGAGTCTCCATGCTTTCCGCCCTGTGGGTACTGTTCTCCCATATCCCCGGAGGGTGGAGCTCCATCTCCGCCGCCATGAATGGTGGAGACGATTGGAAATTCTTCTCCTGGGGAACCGGAGAAGGCCTGGACTTCCTCCAACAAGGCGCCCGCGTGCTGGGCCAGGAATACACGGTGTGGGCGGCCTTCCTGGGAGCAACCTTCATCACCATGGCTACGCATGGCACGGACCAGGACATGGTGCAGCGCATGCTGGCGGCAAAAAACAGCAAGGCGGGAACGCGTGCAGTCATCGTATCCGGCTTGCTGGACTTCCCCATCGTCATCATTTTCCTCTTCACGGGCATTCTTCTCTATGTCTTCTACCAATACAACCCGGCAAACCTCCCCGCCGACACGCCGCAGCTGCATGTGTTTCCCTACTTCATCATCCATGAACTTCCCAACGGCATCCGCGGGCTGCTGATCGCCGGACTTCTGGCGACGGCCATGGGCTCCCTCTCCACGGCTCTAAACTCCCTGGCGACTACCGCCACCAAGGACTGGTACCAGGGGATATTCAAACCGGAAGCCACGGAACGGCAGCTGCTCCGGTGCGTGCGCTGGGGAACGGCCGTTTTCTCCCTGCTGCTCATCCTCGTGGGTTCCATCACAGCGTGGTATGTGGTGCATCACCCGGAAGTCCGCATCATCCAAATAGCCCTGGGCATTTTCGGCTATACCTATGGCTCCCTGCTTGGCATTTTCCTGTTGGGAATGCTGACCCGCACCAGAGGCAGCGACTCAGGAAACATCATTGCCATGGCGGCAGGATTCTTTGTCATCGCTTTACTGACGGAACTCATCCCTCTGCCCTCCGGCTGGCAACAATATGTTCCGGAAATAGCATTTCCGTGGCGCGTTACCATCGGAACTCTGGTTACTTTTACCGTCGGCTTCTGTTTCAGAAAGCGCCGCCTTCCCATGCGCTGAACGGTGAACGCCGTTCCCCCCCCGGCCACATTCAGGTTCCGCATTCCCCTTCAAACCTCCCGTCAATGGGAGTAAATGTGCAAGCGAAAAATAGGGGATTAGGGGATAAAAATCCCTGAGGGGGGGCGTTCCCTGTCCAACGGATGCGCCGAAACTCCTTCTCCCGGACGCAAAAGCGCCGCTTTCCCGGAAAGGGAAAGCGGCGTGAAACGGAATGG
>OQWD01000903.1_pt1 | contig 10978 bp, 15 predicted proteins | sample 1691631 | NCBI WGS metagenome assembly OQWD01 (sample SAMN03418283, study PRJEB22391) | human gut metagenome | biome: human-gut; feature: organic feature; material: feces | host: Homo sapiens | place: Italy | collected 2013-04 | reverse complement strand
TTTGAATAGCGTTCGTGATTGCCCGCTTGTTTCCGACTGTTTTCGGGTTATAGTTGTACACCTCCAAAGTACCTGTTACAATGGTCGTGGAAGGAGGTGAATTAAAATTGAATAGACCAGAAGAAAAAGCGTTGGAAATTGCTACGCAAATCTGTGTCTCCAAGGTTGCCAACACAAATTTAGGGGTAAGTGCCGAAGGCGGTCAACGTTTAGGAGAGTTCTTTGAAGCAATTTACAACAAGGTGGTTGAGATTACAAAAAGCATTCCTTAAACATTCAGTTTGATAATCTCAACCAGCACAGAGGCGACTTGCGGCAGAACTTCCACTTCTGTTTCGCTGGCCGCCTCTTTTGATGTGCGCTCAACAAACGTAAGCAGCGCGTCGGTTAGACGGTTGATTTTTTCAGTATCCATTACGTTCTCCTTTCTGTCCCACTTATGGGACACTATTTGTCGCATAATGTTGGCACGCAGGCGCTTTCTTTTTGTCCGCCATTGTTGCTATGTACCCACCAATCCCGGCCAGCACCCCCACCAGCCCAAATGCCAGCGTTGCAAGCCCCGGCAGCATGTCCGAGTTTCCCCGGCCAATCGCCTGCAGGCCGTCTAGTACAGGCAGTATAGCTGCGAGCAGCACCACTTTATAGATAAGGCTTGTCCATCCGCGCAGGCCGTGCGGGAGGCGCAGGCAGAACGGGTTAGGTTTGTCCATTTTTCTGCGCCTCCCAACGTTTGGAATCTAGAATTTCATTTTTGCGAAATCGCCATAGCTTTTTCCCAACCTTATATGCAGGCAATTCCCCATGCGCTGCCATTTTGCGAACGGTCTGCGGAGCAAGAGCAAGCAGCACTGCCACTTGCTTTGCATCCATGTAATGCGGTAATTTTGCTGGGTCGAGCGTGTTTTTTGTGTACACAATGTTCTCCTTTCCGTCCGTATTATCGGACATATTTCGTGTTACTCTGTGAATGTAGAATCATTAAGAGCCGCTTTGGGATTTAAATGCACAAGAATTTTGGCCTCGAAAACCGGGATATCATCAACGCTGTCTTGTGATAATTTGAACGCTACCAGACCCTCGATAGGCTCACCATTTAATAGTGGGATTCCGTCTTTCGATAATGTAAGTAGATTCATCGCCTTTCTCTCCTTATCTCTCTGCCAGCCCGAGCAGGTAGTCAATTGAGCAATTCCATTCTTCTGAAAGTTTCATCAACTTTGACAATGGCATTTCCGTTCTACCGTATTGCCAGTTTTGAATAGTTCTCCGAGATACTCCAAGGCAATGCGATAGTTCTTCTTTGCTCATTTTGTGTTTTATCCTTTCCGCTTCAATTACAGGCAAATTCAAGCGCTCACCTCCTTTGCTCATATTGAGCATCTTTTGATTCTATTATATTTCATTTTGAGCAAAAGTCAAGTAAATTTTAGAAAAAACATGCTCAATTCGAGCAAAAGATTTCCGTTTTCTATTGACACATAGTTATCAATACGATATTCTTAAGGTAAGGGGTGATAACCGTGAGTTTTGGTACAAATCTTATCGCACTGCGTGAAGCGCGTGGTATGTCTCGCTCTACCTTGGCTGAAAGCCTTGATATTCCGTATACTACATTGCGAAACTATGAAACCGATCAACGTGAACCGGGCCATAAGTTGCTTATTAAACTCGCATCATTGTTTTCGGTTTCTGTAGATGAATTAATAGGTGCGTCTGAAACAAAAATCGCCCCCGCATACACAGCGGAGGCGTTAAGCATTGCAAAGAAATATGATGCGCTGGACGAATGGGGCCGAGATGCAATAAAGGGGCTTATGAATATCGAATATACCCGATGCACCACACCTGAACCGGAAGCAGAACAAGAAGATAACTGCATTTATCTCCCCCTGTCAGAACAACCCGCCAGCGCGGGCACAGGCACCTATCTGGGGCCTGAAGCATTCACCCCGATAAAAGTCATTGCCAATGAAAAAACGCGGCGTGCGGACTTCTGTGTGCGTGTACAGGGCGATAGTATGGAGCCAATCTATTTTGACGGAGATATTGTGATGATATCCAAGGAGCGTCCCGGATACAATGGTATTGGCCTTGTCACCCTTGACGGATGCGGATATATCAAGCGGCTGGGTATGGGCGTTCTCGAATCCGAAAATAAAAAATACGCTCCCATCCCTCTGGATGAAAGCGTCGTTGTGAATGGCCGCGCAGTCGGAATCCTGCACCCTGACTGGATTATCAAGTAAGTTACGCCGAAAGGCGTTAAGTTAGGAGGATGTTTATGTATTGTACAAATTGTGGGAAGGAATTTGACGGAAAATTCTGCCCCGAATGCGGAACCAAAGCAATTCATACAGATAATTTGTCAGAAAGCACAACGCCCAAATATGTTGATGATGAATCTGTTGCGCCGGTTCCGTCGATGTATTCTGGAGACCCTGACGAATTTACCGGGCAGAAAAAACCGAAGAAAAAGAACCATGGTTGTTTAATTGCTATTGGTGTTACGATCGCATTGTTGTTTTTCATTGGAATTATAGGGTCTTTATCTTCTAATGATGTACCGTCAAATTCATCTAATAACAATGATAACCCATCAGTCCAATCTCAAAGCATGTCGAATGATACAATCGCAGGCGATTCTTCACCCAAGGAAGAAAATATACCTACGGAATATAAATCGGCGTTAAAAAAAGCAGAATCGTATAGCGAATTAATGCACATGTCAAAATCTGCTATATATGACCAATTGGTTTCTGAGTATGGCGAGCAGTTTTCTGCTGAGGCAGCACAGTATGCTATAGATAATCTTATAGCCGACTGGAACGCGAATGCGCTTGAAAAAGCAAAAACATACAGTGAAACGATGTTTATGTCCAAAGCAGCAATCTATGACCAGCTTGTTTCAGAACACGGAGAACGATTTACCGCAGAAGAAGCGCAGTATGCGGTCGATACGTTAGCGGTTGACTATAAAGAAAACGCTTTGCAAAAGGCAAAATCATATCAGGACAGCATGGCGATGTCACCAAGTGCTATTTATGAACAGTTAACTTCTGAATACGGAGAACAGTTCACCGCTGAAGAAGCTCAGTATGCTATTGATAATCTTGAATAAATAAAAAACGCCCCGGCGTGGGAGCACCGAAGCGTTTATATAGAACAGCCTACCCTTGGAGGATAATCCGCCCCAACAATCGGATTATACCACCTCCGGGGTAGGCTTGTCAAAGTATACCATAAGGAGGTTTTTATTTTGGCACGCACAAAAAAACGTACAGATGGGAGATACGCAAAGCAGGTATATATTGGGAAAGATGATGCCGGTAAACGGAAATACAAAACGTTTTATGCTACAACACAAAAAGAGGCGGATAGACTAGCAGCAGAGTACCGCGCGGCGCTCGGACGCGGATTAGACCCAAACGCTGGAAAGCAGACGGTGAAAACGCTGCTGGATAACTTTCTGGCGGCAAAAAAGGCACAGGGTGTAGGTGCAAGCTGGTACACATCGCTCAATATATACGTTAAGCACCTGAATCCATTGCACTCTATTCTGGCTGATAAAGTACGGACTGCAGATATACAGCGTGTCCTGAATAATCTTGCGGAAACAGGCCTATCACACACTACGCTTACTCATATTGCCAGTACCGCAAAAGCTGCTTTTGCTCTCGCTATTCCTGAAATCATACAATACAATCCTTGTGACAGAGTTATAGTGCCAGCCGGAAGGCCTGCAAAGACGCGCGGATGGTTGGACGATGAACAACAGGCGTGGGTGCGAGAAACGCCACACAGGGCGCAGCGTGCCGCCATGTTGATGATGTATTCTGGCCTACGACGGGGAGAAGTAACCGCTTTGACATGGGGAGACATCGACCTAGATGAGCGGACTATCTCTGTAAACAAGGCATGGGATTTTTCAGCGGACAAAATCAAATTGCCTAAAACTGCGGCCGGTATCCGCACTGTGCATATCCCGCAGTTGTTGGCTGACTACTTGCGTGAGGAGCGCAAATCCGACCCCAGCACAATGTATGTAGTTCACACTGCGCATGGCGGTCGCATGACAGCACAGGCATGGAAACGCCTATGGAATAGCTACATGGCTTATTTGAATGCTAAATATGCATTCGATGGGGCGAATGTCTTTGCTGTACGGCAGAAAGACGAAAACGGGAAAGAGCGCGGTGCGCTTCCAATACTGATTAAAACATTCACCGCCCATGAATTAAGGCATACATTCTGCACTCTGCTTTATAAGGCGGGCGTGGATGTGCTCACCGCCAAAGATCAGATGGGGCACGCCGACATAAAGGTTACAATGGGTATATATACGCATCTGGATGCTAAATATAAGGCAGCTAAAATGGATGCACTTGACATGTATTTAGAAAATGCATGCAAGTCAAATGCAAGTCAAGCAACTTGAAAAACCGCATTGTATCAATGGAAATCGGTAATTAAACCATCGGTTCACATCCGAGAGGTCGCGGGTTCGAGCCCCTCCGTCTCCACCATATAAAAAGCCGCATTACACTGTCATTTGTTCGGTGTTTGCGGTTTTCTTTTTGCCTTGTTTATGCGCGCCAATATCCTTACGGTGTTATTTACAAAATATGCAAATCAAAATGCAAGCCAAACATAAATTAAAACTCCCTCGGTAGTTATTACCGGGGGAGTTCTGTTTTATCAACAGATATCAACGCCGACAGACTTTGCCTTTTTATGGGATTTGGGGAAGTGCCAGGAGTTGGACTTTATCCTATATTACATATCCCTTTGCAGCCAGCGCTTCGGTATATTATGCTCCAGTCTGATGATTGTCTTAAAGCCATGAGCGGAAAATACTGCCGACATTTGTTCTCCGGTCTCCTGGGGTACATAAATTGCGCTGCAAATTTGAGTTTCACCCTGTCTCCCGCGATTCATTAAGAATGGGCAGCAGCCTCGTCCTCCCGGGCGCGCGCTTTCCGCAGCAGGCAGGCTTCCGCATTCGTTCGCGGCCATAGAAGGAACCGGCTGCATTTCCGATGATACAAAGCTATTGTTTTTCTCAGCACACCCGCTTAATAGCAATGTCAAAAACATCCGCGCACGGATATTCTTCCTCTTTTCTTTCTCCTTGCTGTTTGTCTTTTACCGAACATACCAGCCAAATTCCATCGCCATCCAAGCATTCTATCTTCTTGCGCCGGAAAATCGCCGGCGCGCCGGGGCTGCTCTGTCAGAACTTCAATTGCATGGGCATCCGGCCTTACGGAATGTGCCTGATGCCCAGCCGATTTCTCCCTTCGTATCCACAGAAACATAGTAGAGCGCCGCTTGCGCCTCCGCCACAGAATCACCGGGAGATATCTCTGACGCCGGACCAATCTCCGGTTTTCGCTCTCCTGTAAGCTCTTTTGTGGTCACCGTTCTGTAAAGCCATGCGTCGGCCCGATATTCTGTACGGATACGGGCATATTCTTCGCCTGCCTTTCCGGCAGCCTCTGTTCTCATAAATGCACCGGTGGTTTTCCATCCAGCGCGCTCAAAATGCAACAAATTATATACGGCCGGTCCATGCGGCCCTCCTTATAGGCACTCCATCAAAATCTCGTAGATTTCGTCCCTGCTGAGTTCACGGGGTCCAGCCTTGATAATGTTGCAGGTATCGGCCACCTGCCGCAGTACCTCCGGGGTGATCTCCACCGTGGATTTAAGCCGGCTCAGTTTTGTGGGCAGCCCGCACTCTTTGATGAAGCTCTCCAGTGCCGCCACACCGGCTTCTGCGGTATCCTGGCCAAATACGTCCTTTGCAAGTCTGGCAAATTTCTCCGGCGCATCCTTTACGATATGGCGGTAATAAACGGGATGAATCACTGCCAGTCCCTGGCCGTGGTCGCAGTCGGTATAAGCGCCAAGCTGGTGTTCGATCTGGTGTGTCTGGGAATCTGTCAGGCGGCCGCATTTCAAAATTCCATTCTCCGCCATTGCAGAATCCCACATCAAGTTGCTCCGAGCCTGCCTGTCGTTGATGTTTTTCAGCAAGCGGCGCATATTGACAACGGTATTGCGCATGACCGCCAGCGCCACATCATCGGAAACATTATCCTGGTCGGAATTACCGAAATATGTTTCCATGGCATGGCTTAAAGTGTCAAACGCACCGGAGAGGACCTGCATGGGCGGCACGGACATGGTATACGCCGGGTCCAGGACGGCGAATACGGGAGCGATGCCGAAAATGCCGCCCTTCCACTTCTTTTCTTCATGGGTGATGACGCCGCCCGCGTTCATTTCTGCCCCTGTGCCGGATGCGGTGACAACCGCACCTACCGGGATTCCTGCATTAGGGAACTGTCCCTTGCCGTACTCCATCTCCCAGATGTCTTCGTCCAGCAGAGCTTGTGCGGAAATCACCTTGCAGCAGTCGATCACGCTGCCGCCGCCCACAGCCAGAATGAAGTCTACATGCTGCTCACGGGCAATGGCCGCACCTTCCTGCACCTTTGCATAGGTGGGGTTCGGCATGATACCGGAAAAATCAATAATCGTTTTATCTGCTTGTTTAAGCAGCGCTTTTACTTCATCATAGACGCCATTCTTTTTGACGGAACCGCCGCCGTAGGCAAGCAGCACTGTCTTGCCTTTCTTTCGAAGCTCTGTGCGGAAAGCCTGCGCCGCGCTCCCCTCACCAAAATACACCTTCGTCGGATAAGAAAAAGTGAAACTGTTCATGTTATACTCTTCCTTCAATCGTGAATCTTTCTGTTTGTACACATACGAACGAATTCCGGGTCAAAGTGTTTCACGGCAGCACCTGTATAACCTTGATCCAAAGAACTGATCCTCTGCATTTCATCATCGGTGAGGGTAAAATCCCAGATATTGAAATTCTCCTCGATTCGTTCCGGATGGGTGGATTTGGGGATCACCACTACTCCGCGCTGGATGTTCCATCGAAGCATCACTTGCCCCACTGTCTTTCCGTGTGCCGAAGCAATCTCCAGAAGGAGCCCCTCATGGAACGCGCCATATCGGCCACCGCCAAGAGGCGCCCATGCTTCCGGAACGATATTGTGCTTTTTCATAGTAGCCAATGCGTTCTCTTGCGTGAAATAAGGGTGAAGCTCCACTTGATTCACCATGGGCTGGATCTCGACAGTTTCGCAGAAATTCGTAAGGACGTGAGGATAGAAGTTGGACACGCCGATAGCTTTCAGCTTTCCATCCCTGTAAGCGTCCTCCATAGCCCGCCATGCGCTAAAGTAGTCCTTCATCGCCTGATGCAGCAAGTATAAATCCAGATATTCCAGTCCTGTTTTTTCCAGAGAGGCGTCAATGGCAGCTTTTGCCATTTCGTAATTCTGCATATCCTGCACCCACATTTTAGAAGTGATAAACAGCTCCTCTCTGGTACAGATGCCTTCAGCAATGGCTTCCCGCACAGCTTCTCCCACGGCGTCCTCGTTGGTGTATGAAGCAGCAGTATCAATCAGGCGGTATCCTGTCCGGATCGCATCCAGCACAGAACGCTTACATTCCTCTTTATCACGAACTTGAAAAACCCCAAAGCCCTCCATAGGCATTTTCAATCCGTTTTGCAGTGTTGCATATTCCATAATAGCGGCTCCTCCTTATTTTTCTTTTGCGGCGATTTCGTCAATGATGCTCATAGCATTCAGGCTGCGGGGATACCCGATATATGGCATGCACTGCTCCACGACACTGTAAAGTTTTTCTTTTCCGTTGCCCACGCCGAAATTTCCTGCCGTATGCCCGCGAAGCTGGTTTTCACAGCCTCCCTGTGCAAGAAAGAAACAAAAAGTGATCATCTCGCGTTCCTGGCCGTTCAGGCCGTTGCGGGTATAATAGTCTCCAAAGCAGTTGTCCGCCAGCCAGCGGTTAATGTTTCTGCGAAGCGCCGGGCCATCCGTTTGGCGCTTCGCCATATCGGGGCCAAACAGCTCCACCTGTTTGGCAAGCCCTCGCTCAAACCGGGTTTCCTCATTTGTGGATGCTTGCGGCGCAAGTGGCAGCCTGACGCCATGCTGCTCCATAATCCCGTTCGCAGCAATGAGAAAATCACAGGTGCGGCCGATCCCAAGATAGGCCGTTGCCTGATAGATGGTCTCCTTGATCGCAACGGGGTCAACCCCTATATTCAGTGCTGCGTGGAGCATGTTCTGAAATTCGCCCATGCCCTGGCAGCCAAGCAGGGCGCCAGGATACAAAGCATCCGTTCCTTTTCCGTGAGGATATTTGCATTCGCGGTTTCGTCCTGAGAAAAATTTGAGATGATCTCCACAAACTCAGGATCGGTCCGGCTCAAAGAAGAATTTACCCCTGCAAATAATCTTCGCGCTCTGCTCTCCGCGTTTTTGTTCATAAAAGCCATCCTTTTCTTATCTTATAAAGTTCGTCAAAACCTTTTCGTTGTCCGGGTGCGGAAGTCCATTCTCTCTTCCCAGGGCGATGCACTTTAACAGCCACGCCATGTTCTTCCCGATATTATACATGGTCATCAGCCCTTCCTTATCCTTTGCGACCTCCTCCGGCTGTGCGCCGTATACGTGGTTCCAATAGGTGGCGGAAACTACCGGCATAGAGCAGATGGTAAAATACTTATTGATAACGTCGAAAGAAGCTGTGGTTCCCGCCCGCCGGGCAGAAAGTACTGCCGCCGCGGGTTTAAACTGAAATGCCGCTCCGCCGGAATAAAAAGCCCTGTCCATAAAAGCCAACAGCCTGCCGCTGGGATGGGCGAAATAAACCGGAGAACCAAATACAAAACCATCTGCTGATTTTGCCTTTTCTACAAACTCATTCACACTATCATGGAACACACAACGCCCGGTTTCCCGGCACTTGCGGCAGGCAACGCAATCCGGCAGAGCTTCATTTCCGATAAAGAACTGCTCGGTTCCGATTCCCGCTTCCTGCAAGGCACGTTCCACTTCACACAACGCGGCATTGGTGCATCCCTTCTTACGGGAGCTGCCGTTTACAAGCAACACTTTCATTTGAATATCCCTCTTTTTCTCTTGCAATTTTGTTATTTCAATGCTACAATGCGTTTGTTTTAACCGCTTGTTAAGATCGATTATATTATACGGTAGTTACTATCGGTCAATAACCTTTTAAAATTTTTAATGACTTTTTGTAGACACAACCGGAGGTGTAAGTCTGTGTATACAATGATGCAGGTCTGCCGGGAACTGGATATGACCTACCAGACTTTGAAATTCTACTGCAACGAGGGGTTGGTCCCAAACGTCAAGCGCGACCACAACAACCGCCGGGTTTTCGATGAGAAAGATGTAAAATGGATCAAAGATCTTACTTGCCTGAAAAAATGCGGGATGAGCATTCAGGAGATGAAAAAACATCTGGAACTGTGCCTGCAAGGGGAAGCTACCATTGTTTCCCGAAAAAAAATGCTTGCGAGAAAGCAGGAGGAGCTGCGGGCTTCTATTAAGGAATTGGAGGACAGCATTTCCTATATCGGCTGGAAGCAGAATTTTTATGACGAGGTCCTTTCCGGCAAACGTCCATATGTGAGCAATCTCATCCGGACAGCAGAAAAAAAGCCCTCGGCGAATGAACTGTTTCGGGATTAGAGGACAGTTACAGCCGGGGGCTACAAAAACAGCGTGCAATCCTTGTTAAAAGGATTGCACGCTTCAAACTGTCGAAAAAGGCAAAGAAGCAAAAGAAACGTCCGGGGAAAAGCTTGAAAAAGGAGTGGCGACTGCACCCGCAGGTGCGTGTCGGAGCGGTGCGACGCCTCCCTTGCGGATAAGCGCGCAGACGCCCCTTTTTCATTTAAAATAACCCCGCGACGCCCCGCAAGACGAGTACCGAGGCGTGCAGAGCGAAGCAACCGCCGAAAGCCGCCGTTCGGGGCGAACGGGGCCAAAGGCCCTGTTCGTAGGCAACTTAGCGAAAAGGGCGTCGAAAAGCGGCTTTTTTCGAAAGACCGAAGCGCCGAAATAGATCGGCGCGTTATTTTATTTTTGTCCGCCCGTTGCACTGTAAAAAATTATCGTACTGTCCGCACAGGCCGTAACGGCTGCCGTCAAGCGGACCAAGCTGTCGGCTGTCTGCACCTCATTTGTGTGAAGCCTTATATAAACTCAATAAACTTCAGCCGTTCCTCGGCGGCCGAAGCAGCAAGAGAAACGGCGTATTTCCGGTTTTTGAAAAACAAATCGCAGTCTTTCCCGAACACCCTGTGTCCGGAGGCGCCGCTTTTCCCCTGCGTCTGGCGCAGGCCGCCATTTTGTCCCTGTCGTATTACAGCACAAGGGACGGTGCGGTATAGACGCGGGCGGCCAACTCGCTGTTGAGCATGTACAGCCCCTTCGCGTCGCTCCCAAACAGCTCCATCTTGGTGATCAGGTCAGCGGCGTTTTTCTCTTCCTCGCCCTGCTCCTTTACAAACCAGTCCAGAAACTGTACGGTGCGGTAATCCTGCGCCGCTTGTGCCGCTGTGTAAATGGCGTTGATGAGTGCGGTAACATACCGTTCATGCTCCAGCGCTGCAGCCAAAGGGGCCTCCAGCGAAGCAAATGCCCCGTCCGGCTTGCCGACGGCCTCCAGTATCACCGGCTGGCCGTTGTTGTGCAGATACTGGTAAAACAGCATCGCATGGTCCTGCTCCTCCTTTGCCTGGACCTGATACCAGTTTGCAAAGCCGTCCAGACCCTTAGACGCATAAAAATTGGCGATGTCCAGATAAAGATAGGCCGAATAAAACTCCTTGTTGATCTGCTGGTTGAGCAGTGCGGAAACGGTTGCTTCCATGACAATACCCTCCGTTCAGCGGCGGCTCCGCCGCTCCATAATTAGTTTTCGCTAACCACAGTATAGCACGGCAGCGGACGGTGTCAATCTCTTTTCGCCTTTTCGTCCAGCCTTGCTCCTATTCTTTTGGGAGCACAGAAAGCGTGCTGCACGATTTTTATGCGAGAATTTTAACGATGGC
>OQWD01000901.1_pt1 | contig 10999 bp, 7 predicted proteins | sample 1691631 | NCBI WGS metagenome assembly OQWD01 (sample SAMN03418283, study PRJEB22391) | human gut metagenome | biome: human-gut; feature: organic feature; material: feces | host: Homo sapiens | place: Italy | collected 2013-04 | reverse complement strand
GCGCATGGCCTGTGCGATCAGGAGATCATTGATTTGCGCGGTTGGCTGGGGCTATTAGCTGCCGATGTAGGGGCGTTCGCAGGTGCCGCGGAACGACAGGTAGTTGGGGTGTTGTGGGTGATATGGATGATGCGCGGCAGGGGAGTGGTTGGCGATGGTGCTGGCAGAGCTGGCGGAGCTGGTGTGGGCGGCTGTGGTGTTGGTGGTGTTGGTGCGGGCGGCTGCGGTGCGGTTGATGCCAGGGGCGTTGCTGTCGCAACGGTCGGCGCCGTAAATCGCGTTGATGATGCGGACCATCTCGGATTCGTCGTTGCTGTACCCATGGAAACCGAGGAACAACAAGTTGTTAGATGGGGAAACGTTCTCTTCGAAATCGATGGACCCCGTGATATGCAGCTGCATGGTGTGCTCCTTTGTTGCTCTCGGTATACACCAATATCACTATCACGAATGGGCGGAATTCGACGCTTCGATTTTCGGAAATCATGAGGTGACAAGAATTATTTGGTTGTGTGGCAGAAATAAAGGCTCTACGACGGCCCAGTGCTAAAATCCATGCGTAACGGTGTTGTTATAGCGCGGAACTTCTTAAAGAGTCAAGGGGAAACAATGAGAGCTTCTTCATTATCGACAGTCGAGGATTTTTTGTTTTCTAAACCTCCTCTCAACGAAGACTGGTATGAGCAGACGATTATTGAGCATCTGGAAGAGAAATTAGGATATGAGTATCTTTATGGCCCTAATATTCCTCGTACTTCTGATGATTATCGGGATGTGTTTCTTACGGGCGTCCTCTCGGAATCTCTGAGACGCATTAATAAGGGGCTTCCGCAGGCTGCCATTGATGAAGCGATTCTTAAGATTAATAATGTTGAAGGCGGTAGTCTTGAACAGCGTAATGAGATTTTTACTGAGTACCTACAGTCTGGAATTGAAGTACATTTCTACGACGGCAAACAGGAAACCGACGATATAGTTCGTCTATTGGATTTCGATAATCCTGAGAATAATTCTTTTCATGTTGTAAACCAGTGGACGTTTATTGAATATTCAGAGAAACGCCCTGATGTGATTATTTTCGTGAATGGCATGCCGCTGGTCATTTTTGAGCTTAAATCACCGTCTCGCGAAGAAACCAGTGCGTCTGATGCATATCTGCAATTACGTCAGTATATGAAGCAGATTCCGAGCATGTTTGTGCCGAATGTGTTCTGCATAATGAGCGATATGACTGAGACTAGGGTCGGCACCATTACCGCGGACGAGGATCGCTACGTGGCATGGAAGTCTGTCGATGGTGACTATTCTGAAACGAAAAACGCTTCGTGGAAGACCATGCTCGATGGAATGCTGCCAAAAGCAAGGTTGTTGGATATTATTCAGAATTTCGTGTGCTTTAACGATACTTCTGAAAAAGTAGTCAAAATTCTTGGCGCATATCACCAGTATTTTGCCGTGAAAAAAGCTATTGTTCGTGCTCAGGATGCGGTTGCTGGAGATGGCAAAATTGGTGTGTTCTGGCACACCCAGGGGAGTGGCAAGTCCCTGTCGATGGTGTTCTTCGCACATTTGATTCAAAAATATTTAGAAAGCCCAACGATTGTGGTCATTACTGATCGCAATGATTTGGACGATCAGTTGTTCGGTCAGTTCACCAGATGCGCGAAGTTCCTGCGCCAGCAGGCGGTGCAGGCTGAAAGTCGGCAGAATCTGAAGGAATTGCTGGAGGGACGGGAAGCAAACGGCATTATCTTCACCACCATGCAGAAATTCTCTGATGGAGATGAACCGCTATGCGACCGGAGCGATGTTATCGTCATGGTGGATGAGGCCCACCGAGGCCAATACGGGCTCACGGAAGCCATCGATGAGAATGGCAAGGTGAGTATTGGCGCGGCTCGTATGGTTCGCAAGGCCTTGCCGAATGCTTCTTATATCGGTTTTACTGGTACTCCTATTTCGACGGATGACCGTAATACTCGTGAGATTTTCGGTGACTACATCGATGTGTACGACATGACTCAATCAGTTGAAGATGAGTCAACCAAACCGGTCTATTATGAGAGCCGAGTTGTCGCACTGCATCTGGATGAGGGAGCCCTTGGGCGAATTGACGCCGCTTATAAGGAATTTGCTGATCAAGCAGATGAAGCAAGCATTGAGAAATCCAAGCATGACCTTGGTGGGCTTGATGCGATTTTCGATACTCCGGAAACCATCGATGCGCTCTGCCGTGACATTGTTGACCATTACGAGAACAACCGTGCTGATGTGCTTGCCGGCAAGGCTCTTATTGTTGCGTATAGTCGCCCGATTGCGATGAAAATCTACTACAAGATTTTGGAATTACGCCCTGAATGGAAAGAAAAAATCGGTGTGGTGATGACCATGTCGAATCAGGATCCCGAGGAATGGTTCGACGTGTGCGGAGGTAGCACACATAAGAAGGAGATGGAACGGAAGTTCAAAGATGATGACGATCCATTGAAGATTGCCATTGTCGTTGATATGTGGCTTACGGGCTTTGACGTGCCAAGTCTGTCGACCATGTACGTTTTCAAGCCGATGAAGGGCCATAACCTCATGCAGGCCATTGCCCGAGTGAATCGTGTTTGCAAGGGCAAGGAAGGCGGTCTGGTAGTCGACTATATAGGCATCGCCGGAGCTCTTAAGCGAGCAATGAAGGACTATACGAATCGAGATCAGCATAATTACGGCAATATGGATATTGCTGCGACGGCTTACCCGAAATTTGTTGAAAAACTTGATGTATGCCGCGACCTTATGTATGGCTTCGACTACAGGAAATTGATTTTTACGAATAGTCGAGAAGCCTTGGCAGATGCCATTGCCGAAGGAACCGATTGGCTGCTTGAGCCGAAGCGCCATGAAGATACCGAGAACTTCCTCAGGCAATGCCAACTGATGAACCAGGCATTGAGCCTATGCAAGAGCCTGGTTTCTGAAGAGGACCAGCACGAAGCAGCTTATTTGTCGGTTTTGCGTGTTCAGGTACTTCGCCTTACCGGGCGTAAAGGTAACGGTGGTGGAGGCATGACCTACGCCGAATTCAACAAGCGTGTAAGCGACATCCTTGAGCAAACCGTTCACGCTGATGGCGTAATCAACCTTTTCGACAAGAACAGTGTTGAGATTTCCTTGTTCGATGAAGCGTTTCTTCAGGAAATTGCCGGTATGAAGGAAAAGAACATCGCCGTCGAGAGTCTGAAACGACTCATCAAGGAGAAAGTTCGTGCCTATCAACGGACTAGCGTGGTCAAAGCGCAGAAATTCAGCGAGATGCTGCAAAGCACATTGAACTCCTATCTCAATGGCATGCTGACCAATGCGCAGGTCATTGAAGAGCTTCTTCAAATGGCTCGTGACATTATGAAAGACCGTGACGATGCCCAGAAGCTTGGGTTGAATGATGAGGAAATGGCATTCTATGATGCCATTACCAAACCTCAAGCGGTCAAGGATTTCTATAGCAACGACCAGTTGGTTGCTATAGCGCGTGAGTTGACTGAAACCATGCAAAGAAGTGCCACGATTGACTGGCAGAAGAAGGAAAGTGCCCGTGCTGGAATGCGGCGTGCGATCAAACGTTTGCTGCGAAAATACAAGTATCCGCCTGAAGGCGTCGATGATGCCATGGATACTGTGATGAAGCAGTGCGAGCTTTGGGCTGATACCAAGATTGAAGAGTAGGAACAGGAAATGGCGAAGAAGAAAAACGGTAATACGGCGGAAATCGGTTTTGAGGAGCAGATTTGGAAAGCCGCAGACAAGCTACGTGGCAATATCGATGCTTCGGAATACAAGAACGTGGTTCTTGGACTGATTTTTCTGAAGTACATCTCCGACAAGTTCGATCAGAAGCATCAGGAGCTTGTGGATGAGGGTGAAGGCTTTGAAGAGGATCGCGACGAGTACATGGCAGAGAATATTTTCTTTGTGCCTGAAAATGCTCGTTGGAATGTGATTGCAGCAGCTGCGCACACTCCGGAGATTGGCAAGGTAATCGATGAGGCTATGCGTTCGATTGAATCGGAGAACGATAAGCTGAAGAATATTCTCCCCAAGAACTTCGCCCGTCAGGAGCTCGACAAGCGTCGCTTGGGCGAGGTTGTGGATTTGTTTACCAATGTAAAGATGGCGGATAAAGGTGACAGCAGAGATATTCTTGGACGCACCTATGAGTACTGCTTGGCCAAATTTGCGGAGGCCGAAGGAAAGAACGCTGGAGAGTTCTATACGCCGGCTTGCATTGTGAAAACCTTGGTTGAGATTATTGAGCCTTACCATGGCCGGGTCTATGATCCTTGCTGCGGGTCTGGCGGCATGTTCGTGCAGTCGGCCAAGTTTGTGGAACGGCATCAGGGCAAGATTTCTGATCTGTCCGTATACGGGCAGGAAAGCAACCCGACTACATGGAAAATGGCAACGATGAATCTTGCCATCCGTGGCATCGATGCCGATCTTGGCGATCATAATGCGGATACGTTCTTTAATGATTTGCATAAGAATGAGAGGTTCGATTTCATTCTTGCGAATCCTCCATTCAATCTGAAGGATTGGGGAGGGGATAAGCTCAAGGAAGACCCGAGATGGGATTACGGCACTCCGCCAGAAGGCAACGCCAACTTTGCATGGATGCAACATATGATTCATCATCTGCAGCCGGCTGGAGGGCGTATTGGTCTAGTGCTTGCCAATGGCGCTTTATCTAGTCAAACGAGCGGTGAAGGCGATATTCGAGCCAACATTGTTACAAAAGATTTGGTCGAAGGCATTATTGCTATGCCCGATAAGCTTTTCTACAGTACGGGTATTCCTGTGAGTCTGTGGATAATCACAAACAAGAAGGCTCAGCCGGGCAAGACCTTGTTTATTGATGCGAGGAACATGGGAACCATGGTTTCTCGTAAACTGCGTGAGTTCACCGATGAAGACATCGCCAAGGTATCGGGAGCGTTCGACGCATTCCGCGCTGGAACATTGGAAGAGGAGAAGGGCTTTTCTGCCATCGCCACAACTGAGGACATTGCCAAGCAGGACTATATTCTCACGCCAGGCCGCTATGTCGGCATTGCCGAACCGGAAGATGACGGTGAACCATTCGAAGAGAAAATGAAGCGGCTAACTGGTGAGATTTCCAAGTGCTTTGAGGAATCCAGCCGCTTGCAGGAGCAAATCAAGAAGAATCTGGAGGCAATTGGGTATGGGATGTGAAGTTGAATGGATTCCTCTTGGGGATATTGTTAACATTTCTTCTGGAGGAACACCTGATAAGAAGCAAACGGAGTACTGGAACGGTGAAATCCCTTGGATAAGCGCCAAAACGTTAACGGGTGATACCGTGACAACGAGCAATAATTTTATCACCAAAAAGGGGCTTCAGGAGGGGAGTAAGCTCGCTCCTGTTGATTCGATACTTTTATTGACTAGAGGAAGTGGCCTGTTTAAGAGAATTCCTCTTGCGATTGTAGGTGCTCCAGTTGCCTACAACCAAGATGTGAAGTGTCTGACTTCCAAAGTTGCAACCATTTCCAACAGGTATGTCTTTTACGCATTAAAGGCGCAGTCCTCAGTGCTATCCAATATGCTTGAGACAACTGGAATTGGCGCGGGTAAATTAGCCACTGATCGACTTCTTGGCATGCCGATTCCAGTTCTATCGTGTGATGTGCGAGACAAAGTAGAATCATTCTTCTCGGTTTTATCACGAAAAATAGAACTTATCGATCAACTAAATGATTATTTGCGCGAACTCGTATCGTCGGTTTTTGCTCAACATTTTGATCACATTGGCGATACAACCGAGCTGAGAAACACTCTGTCGATTTCTACTAAATCCTTGAAACCTCAGGAACACGCTGGCGAAATGTGGGAGCATTACAGCATCCCTGCCTTCGATGAAAAACATCAACCTGTCTTCGAACCGGCAGCGGAAATTAAGAGCAACAAATATCAAATCGATAGCGATTGCATCCTTATTTCTAGGTTGAATCCATCAACGAAACGAATTTGGATGCCGTATTGTTCAAGTGACAGAGCAGTATGTTCAACAGAGTTCATCGTATACAAACCTTACTTGAAGAAATATAAAAGCTTCTACTATGCGGCTATAGATTCACCCATGTTTACTGACTTTCTTCTCGAGCATGTGAGTGGCTCTACGGGAAGTCGCCAGAGAGCGCAGCCAAAAGATACACTTAAGTATCTGGTGCCAAATCCAGATAAAGAGGAAATTGAAGATTTTTGCGCCTTCGCGGATCCAATATATCGTCATGTTCAGATGAATGAGCAACAAATGGCAAAGCTCGAGATACTTCGTGACATTCTTCTCCCCAAACTTATGTCCGGCGAAATCGATGTCTCGAAGGTCGACCTCATGCAACCGGCAAATAATCATTTGCTGGCATACATGCACAATGTTCCTATCCCCTATCGAAAGGAACAACGATGGAGACTGCCATCAACAATGTGTTGGCACAGATGCAGAGCATACTCGACGCGTCGCAACTCAAGCATTTGGCCGAAGTACTCAGAATCGTGCTATTGTCGGCACAGCATGTACCAGCGCCACGAAACCTCTTGACCTTATTTCTCACAGCCAAGGAAGTTGAGGGATGCTCATCTAAGACCATCTCCTACTACGAGAGCACACTCCGGCATATGACTGATACTGTGGCAAAACCCTACACACAGATGACAAGCGATGATCTGCGCGAATACCTTAACAACTATGAGAATGAACGAAACGCAGGAAAGGTCACCATCGATAACATTCGTCGCATCATGTCAAGCTTTTTCGCATGGCTTGAGGACGAGGACTATATCGTTAAAAGTCCCGTAAGACGTATCCATCGCGTAAAGACAGCCGTGGTAGCCAAGGAGACTCTGAGCGACGAAAATCTGGAAACACTACGTGATGAGTGCGATACGCTGCGTGATCTCGCCGTCGTGGATATTCTCGCCTCTACAGGCATGCGTGTAGGTGAACTGGTCGGACTCGATATAGCAGATGTGAATCTTCAGGAACGCGAATGCCTAGTCACCGGAAAAGGAAACAAACAACGACCCGTCTACTTTGATGCAAGAACGAAGCTTCACCTCACCGCATATCTGCGTTCAAGGGCCGATAACAATCCCGCATTGTTTGTGTCTTTAAACGGCAGTGGCGACCGAATCAGCATAGGCGGCGTGGAAAGTCGTCTTCGCCAACTCGGCAAAAAAGCCGGAGTCAACCGTGTTCACCCTCACAAGTTCCGACGTACACTAGCTACGCATGCCATTGACAAGGGAATGCCGATCGAACAGGTGCAAAAACTGCTCGGACATGCAAGAATAGACACGACCATGCACTACGCCATGGTCAATCAAAGCAACGTGAAAGCATCACACAGAAGGTATTTGGAATGACGAGACTCGGGGATGTCTGTGCAATTCGCTACGGGAAAGATCATAAGAAACTTTCAGCTGGCAGCATTCCCGCTTACGGTTCTGGCGGAATCATGCGCTATGTAGACACGGCGATCTGCGAAAAACCCTCCGTGCTCATCCCCAGAAAAGGAACACTCGGCAATCTCTTTTACGCTGACAAACCTTTCTGGACCGTCGATACCCTTTTTTGGACAGATATCAACCAGACAAAGATTATTCCAAAGTACCTTTACTATCAGCTCAAGCAGAAGGACTTAGCAAGTTACAACGTAGGCACTGCTGTCCCAAGCCTTACCGTTGATGTTCTTAGCAAAATCGATCTAGTCGTACCTCCGATTGATAAACAAAAACGCATAGTTGAGGTTCTGAACTCCTTCGACACCAAAATTGCACTCAACAATCAGCTAAATGATTATTTGCCGGTTGCATGAGGTCGATTTTCGAAACGTCGATTTCGCCGGACATTAGCTTCGGCAACAACGAATCGCGAAACTCGCCCAGTTTGCGAGCCTCGACCTTGAGATTAATCATCTGGTCCACGATAGGTTGCATCTGTGAGTTTAGTTTTCCGAAAGCCTTAGACGGTGGAATTAGCACTTTTGCTTCAGCTAGGGCAGAACGTTTAATATGCCCCATGGTTGTGGCACGGTCTTTTGCCAGTGCGACGAATTTGCGCATGTGATACTTGGTCCATGCATAATAGAACCAAGTTGGATATTCCTCTGACGTAACCTTAAAAAGGTGTTGGTTCAGGCCTGCATCGCCACCGGCCCAAAAGTCAAGCAACAACGTGCCGGACCAAGAGAACACGAGGTCTCCATCGTAAATGTGTACGGCCTCATCGATATCGCTACGACAACGCTCCGAATCCGCACTGCAAGTACCTTGTCCTAGTTCTTTAATTTTCAACACAGGCAGGCCGGGGTCATTGCCCTCCGGGCGAAACTTCTGCATTGCTAAGCCATTCTTGTAATTGGCGATGTCGAGTAACGTTGCTTCTGACCAATCGGAAGTTTCTTCCAGCGCTTTAGCAAACAGCGCATCAAGAAGTTCAACTAAATAATCATTTAGCGAGGTGCAAAGCTGCGGCTTTGGCTCTTTCGCATATTTTCTCAGTAGCTTGTTGGGGTTGTGGCTTCTTATGCAATAAAGTGCGCGCCGTTATTTGTAGCCATCTTCGCTGCTTAGCTACATTTATCCGAATAAGTGTAGCTAATGAGTGGCTTAAGCTACATTTATTGCGATATGTGCAGCTAACGGAGGAATAGGCAACACTTATTCGGATAAATGTAGCTAACGAAAAACGAGATATTGAGGAATGTTCTCCGCAGGTGGGGATGACCCTCGCGAAGACGTGGATAATTCCAAAACAACATGGTGTTCCCGCGAATGTGGGGATGCGCCAAAGCGCAGCGGCATTGTAGCGCTAGAAAAAGCACCGTGAAACCAGCGTGAAACCGCGCGGCAAACGATTGATAACGCGAAACGCATCGTATGGAAACTGTTCGGAATTCATTCAGAAAATTTCAAGGCTGACAATCCTCTCGTTGTCTTGCTTCGCCTGTGCGGCGGAATTGGCAGTTTTGTGCATTGCGCTTCAGCCGCATTGTGCATATTGCAACTGATCAGTGAGGTCGTTCGACGGTCAGGAGACATCGGCAAGCGAATAGCAGAGAGGAAAAGAAAATATGGCGGAATTTAAACAGTCCACCACGGAGGTGCCATCGGCAAGAACCGGTGCGCCTATGGTAGGGCAGGCAGCCGCACATGCCACACGATTTTTGATGAAGCGTCGCGTCACTGCTGCCGTTGCAGCGGTTGGCAGCATTGCACTATGCGCGACCATGGCCTTCGCGGGCGGTTCCACGGCCTATGCTGACACGTATTCCAGCACGCAGACCGCCGTCGCGGCCACCGTCACATCAGGGACCATTCCCGCAGGGCAGCTTGCCGTGGTGAATTTCCACCCCACATGGGGCGACAAGCAGGCCAATAAAGCCAGCATGCTGAAATACATCGCCGACGCGCACGTCAACGGTGTCAAGATGATTGTCTTCCCGGAAATGGCCCTTACCGGCTACGTGTCTTCCAGTGATCCGGACTCCGCGGCATATCGGATGGCCGTATCGCAGGCGGAAACAACCGAAAGCCCCATCACACGCGAAATCGCCCAGGCCGCTGCCGCAAACGGCATGTGGGTGATCTACGGCACTTCAGAGAAAATCCCCGGAGACACCTCCCACGCCTACAATTCGGCATTCGCCATCTCCCCAAAGGGCCAGGTCAGCGCATACCAGAAGATCGCACCGGTCGAAGGCGACTGGGCCACACCGGGCAGTACGCCAGTCATTTTGCAGACCGAATGGGGCCTAATGGGTTTGAGCATTTGCTATGACACTTATGCACAGCCTGAAATTGAACGCTATTACGCGGCTCAAGGTGTGAGTCTGTTGGTCAACCCGACCGCCACATCCCGTAGCTACGCGGATATCGACGGTGATGGAGTGAAAGACGCTAAGGGTTGGGAGTGGTACTACAAGAATCGTCTTGAATCCATCGCCTCCCGAGACGGCCTGACCGTCGTCAGTGCAGACCTGGTCGGCAAGGATGGCTATGCGGATGAAGGAGAGAGCCAACCTTATGATTTTCCGGGTGGCAGCGTGATTCTGCAAGGTGGGTTCTCGGCAGCCAAATACTACGCCGGGCAAAACGAGGATGGCACCATCCTCACCGCCAAGGAAGGCGCGCTCGTCAATGACAAGGACATGCGTCTGACCGTAGGCAGCACCACCAAGGTCGCCAACGACTTCCATCCTGATTACTACGCCAAGTGGTATGCGGAGCTTGCCAACAAGCAGGAATCCGGGCAGAGTCTTTCGTATCGTTACGGTTCTTCGGATGCGCCGACCACTGCGGTCGCCAATGTAAGCGCAGTATGGGGCGATAAAGAGAAGAATACGGAGATGATGCTCAAATACATTGGCGAGGCGCATAGCAAAGACGTTGACATCATCGTGTTCCCCGAAACCATCCTCACCGGTTACGACAGCACCGATCCGAAGGGTAAGGACGACGCACATACATCCAATGCATCGGTCAACACGCTGCTTGCCCAAAGTGATGACTATATGCAGGTTGTACTTGCCGAAAAGGTGAAAGGCGCGGACGGCGACACAACGCGTGGCGAATCTGTGCAGAAAATTGCTGCGGCAGCCAAGAAGTACGGTATGTACGTGGTGTTCGGTCTGCCTGAGATGCCAGACGGCGGCCCGATTACCGACAGTGACGGGGTGAAGAAGGTCTACAATTCCGCGGCGGTCGCTTTCCCTGACGGCCATACCGACTCATTCCAGAAGATGCATCGTGCCGGCTCTGAGGAAACGGCCTGGTCCATGCCAGGCAGCAAACCACTCATGTTCGAGCTTCCTGAATGGAAGGATGCCAACGGCAATCCGCTCAAGGCAGGCGTCGATATCTGCCGCGATGGGCATTTCTACCCTGAACTCGGCCGCTACTATGCCGCTTCCGGTGCGGACCTGCTGCTGCACCC
>OQWD01000899.1_pt1 | contig 11022 bp, 7 predicted proteins | sample 1691631 | NCBI WGS metagenome assembly OQWD01 (sample SAMN03418283, study PRJEB22391) | human gut metagenome | biome: human-gut; feature: organic feature; material: feces | host: Homo sapiens | place: Italy | collected 2013-04 | reverse complement strand
AAAATTCATTACGGCGGATATGGTCAAACCGGGCGCAGTGGTGGTCGACGTCGGCATGAACCGTGATGAAAACGGGAAGCTCTGCGGGGATGTGGACTTTGCGTCGGTGGAGCCGGTCGCATCCTATATCACACCCGTGCCGGGCGGCGTAGGGCCGATGACGATCACTATGCTTTTGGAGAATACCATCCGTGCCGCAAAGCTGCAAAACGGCCTGATGTAAACCCGAATTCCGGCTGTCGGAATATATAAGAAAATGCATTTTTTACAACGAAACTTGTCAATCTGTACATAATCTAAAAAACGTCGGCCGGCGTCTTGCAAAGGCCGGCGTTTTCGTATATTATTATATATATAAGTATCGTTTTGAGGTGAGTAAAATGTTTGTTTGCCGCTGTGAAACCGTATATGGGAACAAGCATTGAGGATACGACGCACCATTTCCGCTGGTGCGCCAATTTTTTTGTGTGCTTAAGGAGATGCCTATGAAAAAAATAGCGATCATTATGGGGAGCGACAGCGACCTGCCCATCCTCAAACCGGCCGTAAAGACGCTGGAGGAGTTCGGCGTACCCTGGGAGATGCACGTCATGTCCGCGCACCGCACCCCTGAACTTGCGGCGCAGTTTGCGAAAACCGCCCGTGAAAACGGGTTTGGCGCTGTTATTGCAGCGGCGGGCAAGGCGGCGCATCTTGCGGGCGTGCTCGCGGCGCATACGACGCTGCCGGTGATCGGCATACCGGTCAAGTCGTCGCTGGACGGGCTGGATGCACTGCTGTCCACAGTCCAGATGCCGCCCGGCGTCCCCGTCGCCGCAATGGCGATCGACGGCGGCCAGAACGCCGCGCTGTTCGCGGTGCAGATTCTCGCCGTGGACGACGGCGCGCTTGCGGAAAAGCTTTCGGCCTATAAAGAGGCCATGGCCCGCAAAGTAATGGAGAAAGATGCAAAAATAGCGAAGGAGGCATTGCAATGAAAAAGCTGGAACAGCTCTATGAGGGAAAGGCAAAGAAAGTTTACAAAACGGATGAGGAGAACTTCTATATCGTCGACTATAAGGACGACGCGACCGCTTTCGACGGCAAAAAGAAGGGAACCATTACCGGCAAAGGCGCAATCAACAACAAAATTACAAATATGCTCATGCAGATGCTGGAAACAAAGGGGATTCCGACCCACTTTGTCAGAGAGCTGTCCGAGCGTGAAACCGTTGTGAAAAAAGTGAAGATCCTGCCGCTGGAAGTGCTCGTGCGCAATACGGTGGCCGGTTCGCTTGCCAAACGGCTCGGTCTGCCCGAGGGGACAAAGCTCAAGCAGACTGTGCTGGAGTACTGCTACAAGAACGACGAGCTCGGCGATCCCATGATCAACGAGTACCACATTCTCGCCATGGACTTTGCTTCGCCGGAACAGCTCAGGCAGGTTGCGGACTATTCTCTGCGCATTAACGAAATTCTGAAGGAATATTTTAAAAAGCTCAATATTGACCTGATCGACTTCAAGCTTGAGTTCGGCGTTACGCCGGACGGTACGCTGATTCTTGCCGACGAGATCTCCCCCGACACCTGCCGTTTCTGGGACAGCACGACGGGCGAGAAGCTCGACAAGGACCGCTTCCGCCGCGACCTCGGCAATGTTGAAGGCGCATATCACGAGATCCTGCACCGCCTGATGGGCGAGTAAGCTTTTGTGCGAAACTCGGGAGAATTAACAGAACGATTTATCTGGATTGAGAACAGCAAAATGGATATTTTGGAAAGCATAACCGAACACGAAACAACCTTTGAACATATCGGCGAGGAATGCGGCGTTGTGGGCATTGCCGCTTCAAAGCGCGAAAACGTTGCCGCGCTTGCATATTATGCACTCTATGCTTTGCAGCACCGCGGGCAGCAGAGCGCAGGCATTGCCGTCAACGACGACGGCGTTATAAACGCGCACTGCGATGAGGGGCTTGTCAACGAGGTATTTGACGGAAATTCGCTTGCAAAACTCGGAACGGGAAGCATGGCGGTCGGGCATGTCCGCTATTCCACAACCGGCTACGAAAAGCGCATCAACTGCCAGCCCCTTGTGGTGAACCACATAAAGGGCACGATGGCGATAGCACACAACGGCAACCTTGTCAACGATGCCGAACTGCGTGAGGAACTGGAGCTTGCAGGTTCTATTTTCCACACAACGACCGACACGGAAGTCATTGCATACACAATTACCAAAGAACGGCTGACGGCTGATTCCATTGAGGAGTCGGTATCGCGCGCAATGGACAGGATAAAGGGTGCCTATTCACTTGTTATCATGTCGCCCAAAAAGCTTATTGCCGCACGCGATCCGCACGGGTTCCGTCCGCTCTGCATCGGAGAACTGTCCGAAGGCGGTTACTGCTTTGCTTCCGAAACATGTGCGCTTGATGCAATGGGAGCGAAATTCCTGCGCGATGTTGAACCGGGCGAGATCGTTGTTGTTGAAAACGACGAGCTGCGCAGCCTGCGCAGCCACTGCGGAAAAGTCAAGCCTGCGCTCTGCGTGTTTGAATACATCTATTTTGCGCGTCCCGACAGCGTTATTGACGGCTGTTCGGTGCATCTTGCGCGCCAGCGCGCAGGTTCGTTCCTTGCGCTTGAACATCCCGTGCAGGCGGATGTTGTTATCGGCGTTCCCGATTCCGGGCTTGATGCCGCGATCGGCTTTTCAAGACAGTCCGGCATTCCCTACGGCATAGGCTTTATCAAAAACAAATATATCGGCAGAACCTTCATTCAGCCGAAACAGAACGAGCGTGAAAAACTCGTTCGAATCAAGCTCAACCCCGTATCCGCAACTGTCAGCGGCAAGCGCGTTGTGCTTATCGATGATTCCATCGTTCGCGGAACAACAATCAAGCGTATCGTCCGCCTTCTGCGTGAAGCGGGCGCAACGGAGGTGCATGTGCGCTCCGCCGCGCCGAAATTCCTGTTCCCCTGCTATTTCGGCACGGATGTTCCCTCGCGGGAGGAGCTGATTGCAAACAAATACAACGATGAGGAACTTGTTCACGAACTCGGGCTCGATTCCCTCGGCTTCCTGAGCGTTGAGAACGCAAGGCTGCTTGCCGGCAACGGCAAAACGGATTATTGTGTCGGCTGCTTCACGGGCGAATATCCCTGCGAGCCGCCCAAACGCCGCTATGTCAACAAATATGCGCGCAAGCTCAGCGAAAAATCCGATACGCCGCAGCCGAAAGAGTAACCGAACAGAAAAACCGCGGCTCTGACGGGCCGCGAACGCAATCGAAACCACCGAACAAAATAAACCAAACGGATTTATCAGATCGAAAGGAAGAACATAAATGGCAAACAACAACAGCAGGAGCGAAAGCTACGAAAAAGCGGGCGTTGATATTACTGCGGGCTATCGCGCCGTTGAACTGATGAAAAAACACATTTCGCGCACGATCACGCCCGGTGCAATGCCCTCCATCGGAAATTTCGGCGGCCTGTTTGCACCGGATCTTGCAGGCATGAGCGAACCCATCCTTGTCAGCGGTACGGACGGCGTGGGAACGAAACTTAAGCTCGCCTTTTTGAGCGACAAACATAACACCGTCGGCATCGACTGCGTTGCAATGTGTGTGAACGACATCATCTGCTGCGGCGCAAAGCCTCTGTTTTTCCTTGACTATATCGCACTCGGCAAAAACATTCCCGAAAAAGTCGCCTCCGTTGTTGAGGGCGTTGCGGAGGGCTGCGTGCAGTCCGGCTGCGCACTTATCGGCGGCGAAACGGCCGAAATGCCCGGTTTCTACCCTGCGGACGAATATGACCTTGCAGGGTTTGCCGTCGGCATCGTGGACAGGAGCAAGGTGTTCGACATTGAAACGCAGCGTCCCGGAGATGTTATCATTGCGCTGCCGTCAAGCGGGGTTCATTCCAACGGCTTCTCCCTTGTGCGCAAGGTTTTCAATCTCAATTCAAACAATGCCGTGCTCGGAACCCATGTTGAATCCCTCGGCAAAACTCTGGGCGAAGCTTTGCTTGAGCCCACAAGGATTTACGTTAAACCCGTGCTGGAGCTTGCAAAGGAAGTCCGCATAAAGGGCTGTGCACATATCACCGGCGGCGGCTTCTATGAGAATATCCCGCGCTGCCTCAAAAAGGGCATTGCGGCAAGAATAAACAAAAACGCACTGCGCATTCATCCGCTTTTTGACCTTATCGCGTCAACGGGAGATATCCCCGAAAGGGACATGTTCAACACCTTCAACATGGGCGTCGGCATGTGCCTTATCGTTTCACGCGAGGATGCGGATCGTGCGCTTGAAATTCTCCGCGCAAACGGCGAGGAGGCTTACATCTGCGGCGACACCGTGCTCGCCGAAGCTCCCCGCCGTCCGCGCGCTGCCGTGTTCGTTTCCGGAGGGGGAACGAACCTTCAGGCTTTGCTCGACAAGCGCGGTTCGGTTATAAAAAGCGGCGATATTGCGCTTGTTGTTTCCAACAAGCCGGATGCATTCGCACTTCAGCGGGCAAAAAATGCGGGCATTGAAGCGGTTTATCTTCCTCAAAACAGGCAGGACCCCGCACTGTTCGAAACGGCGGCGCGGAAACTGCTTAAAGAGCGCGAAATCGATGTTGTCGTGCTTGCGGGCTTTCTTGCAATACTGAGTGCGGATTTTACCGAAAGTTACGACAGGCGCATCATCAACGTGCATCCGTCACTCATCCCGTCCTTCTGCGGAAAGGGGTACTACGGTCTGCGCGTTCACGAGGCTGCGCTTGCATACGGCGTGAAGGTCACGGGTGCAACGGTACACTATGTGAATGCGGTTGCCGACGGCGGCGAAATAATCATGCAGAAAGCCGTTGATGTGCTTCCGGGCGACACTCCGGAAACCTTGCAGCGGCGCGTTATGGAACAGGCGGAATGGGAATTGCTGCCCCTTGCGCTTGAACAGGTGTTTTTATCAATAAAATCAACAGAACAGTGAAACAAACAGTGAACAAACGAGTCGGAACCGAAATGCGAAAGGCGGAATAAATGAAAACTATCAACGAATACCTGAACGGCAATACCTATCCCGGACGCGGCGTGCTTATCGGAAAAAGTGCGGACAACGCACGTTATGTGACCGCATACTTCATCATGGGCAGAAGCGAGAACAGCCGCAACCGCATATTTGAACCGACCGAGGACGGCATCAGAACACGGGCGTTTGACGAAAAAAAGCTGACAGACCCTTCGCTTATCATTTATTCCCCCGTGCGGAAGGTCAACGGCTGCACCGTTGTTACCAACGGCGACCAGACGGACACCGTTGCCTGCGAAATTGCGGAGGGCGGAAGCTTTGAATCCGCACTGCGCAAAAGGCGCTTTGAACCTGATGCTCCGAATTTTACCCCGCGCATCAGCGGCATTCTTTACCCCGAAACAGGCGAATACACCCTCAGCATACTGAAGGCGGAAACACCCGACGGCGCACGCTGCCGCAGGAATTTTTACAATTACGAACCCGAAGCGGGTACGGCACATCTTATCCACACATATGAGCATGACGGCTCGCCGCTGCCCTCGTTCTGCGGTGAACCGGTGCGCATTGCACTGAACGCGCCCGATGCAGAGACCCTTGCCGAAGAAATTTGGGCAGGTCTTGATGAAAACAACCGTGTTTCGCTCTTTGTGCGCTTTATCGGCTGCGCAGACGGTTCGGAGGACACATTCATCATCAACCGGCACACCCGCTGAGCGCTGTGCGGCTTTGCGAAAAAAACGGAGCCGGTCAACGTCAAATTAAGTTACTCTGACCGACTGTAAGAGCGGAAACGAACCATAAACTATAGAACTTAATCGAATAAAACCGAATATACTAACGGAGGCAAACATGCGATACGAACTTAAATACGGCTGCAATCCCAATCAGAAACCCGCTGCAATTTCAATTGACTGCGAACTGCCGATTGCCGTTTTGAACGGCAGGGCGGGCTATATCAACCTTCTTGACGCACTCAACGGGTGGCAGCTCGTCAGAGAACTTCGCACCGCAACGGGACTTCCTGCGGCGGCATCGTTCAAACACGTCAGCCCGGCAGGTGCGGCCGTCGGCCTTCCGCTGAACGAGACGCTTCGCAAAATGTATTTTGTTGACGAAACAACAGAGCTTTCACCCCTTGCCTGTGCCTATATTCGCGCAAGAGGTGCGGACAGAATGAGCTCCTTCGGAGATTTTGTCGCCGTCAGCGACAGGGTCGATGTTTCGCTTGCAAAAGTTTTGAAGCATGAAGTTTCGGACGGCATTATTGCTCCGGATTACGATGAGGATGCGTTTGAGATCCTTTCCGCAAAGAAAAAAGGTGCATACACGGTTATTAAAATCGACGAAAACTATGTTCCCGCTCCCATTGAAACGCGCACGGTGTTCGGCATAACATTCGAACAGGGGCGCAACGATTCAACGATTGACGAAAGCCTGCTTTCAAATATCGTGACCGAAAACAAAAACCTGCCCGAAAGTGCGAAACGCGACCTTGTTATTGCGCTTATCACGCTTAAATACACCCAGTCCAACTCCGTTTGCTATGTTGAAAACGGGCAAACGATCGGAGTGGGCGCGGGGCAGCAATCCCGCATTCACTGCACACGCCTTGCGGGCAATAAAGCCGACCTTTGGCACCTGCGCTCGCATCCTTCCGTGCTGAACCTGCCGTTCCGTGCGGATATTCCGCGCCCCAACCGCGATAATGCAATTGATTTGTATTTAAACGAGGATGAGTGCGGGGACGTGCTTGATGACGGAAATTGGCAGAATTTCTTCACCCGCCGCCCCGAGCCGATGACAAAGGAACAGAAGCGGGAATGGCTGAGCAGGTTCGGCGAAACCGCACTTGCAAGCGATGCGTTCTTCCCGTTCGGCGATAATATCGAGCGTGCTTTCCGCAGCGGCGTTGCCTATATTGCTCAGCCCGGCGGTTCGGTGCGCGATGATGCCGTTATTGAGGCATGCAACAAACACGGCATGGTCATGGCTTTTACCGGACTGCGCCTTTTCCACCATTGATTTTTAACGGAGCGGTTTATTCGGATATTCGGATCTGTTCGGCACTCGGCAGTATGCCGGGCGAACGGGAACGAACGGTCAATTAAGCGGACATAGCAATTAAGCGGACATAGACGAAAAGGATTTCCCGATGCAGGTGCGGAACATGCGGAAGGGACGGAACAAGGAACGGAATTTAGAGTAAAAAATGCAGATAACAAAGGATAAACTCAATATTGCCGTCATAGGCGGCGGCGGACGCGAACATGCGATAATCAGGCGGCTTGCTCAAAGCCGCAGAGCGGGAAAGATATATGCACTTCCCGGAAACGGCGGAATTTCCCGCGAACATGCGGGCAGCGATTCATGCCCGGTGACCTGCACGGGCATTGCCGCAACGGATTTGGAAAAAATTGTGGATTTTGTGCTGAACAACGAAATTGACTTTGCTGCCGTGATTCCGGACGACCCTCTCGTTATGGGGCTTTGCGACATGCTGCGCGAAAAGGGCATTCCCTGCTTCGGCCCGAGCAAGGCTGCGGCAATAATCGAGGGCAGCAAGGCTTTTTCAAAGGAACTCATGAAGAAATACGGTATTCCGACAGCCGAATACAAGGTCTTTTCGGATGCCGATGCGGCGGCCGAATACGCAGCGCACCACAGCCTTCCCATCGTTGTCAAAGCGGACGGGCTTGCTCTCGGCAAGGGCGTTATAATCGCAAAAACTCACGAGGAAGCGGTTGAAGCCGTGAACGACATGATGCGGGGCGGCAAATTCGGCAGGAGCGGCGCAACCGTCGTTGTTGAAGAGTTCCTGACCGGACCCGAGGTTTCCGTGCTTGCGTTTACGGACGGAAAAACAGTTGTTCCCCTGCCCTCTTCAATGGACCACAAACGTGCGGGCGACGGCGACACGGGACTGAACCCCGGCGGCATGGGCGTTATTGCACCGAATCCTTTTTACACAAAAGCGGCGGAGGAGCAGGTTATGCAAAGCATCATCCTTCCCACTCTGAACGCAATGAATGCCGAGGGACGGACTTTCCGCGGGTGCCTGTATTTCGGGCTTATGCTCACACCGAACGGCCCGCGTGTTATTGAATATAACTGCCGTTTCGGCGATCCGGAAACGCAGGCGGTGCTGCCCCTTGTTGAAGGCGACCTGCTTGAAATAATGATTGCGACGCAGGCGGGGACGCTTGACAAATGCGAAATCAAGCTTTCCGACAAATCCTCCTGCTGCCTTGTGCTTGCAAGCGGGGGCTACCCGGAAAAATACGAAAAGGGCAAACTCATCACATTTGACGGCGATGTTGAAGCAGATTGCGGGGTATGCATCTTCCATGCGGGAACAAAACTCAGAACACCCGACAGCAGCGAATTTGTTACAAGCGGCGGGCGCGTGCTCGGCATCACGGCCGTTCGCGATACGCTTGAAGAGGCGGTTCGGGCGGCATATGCGGCAGCCGAACGAGTGCATTTCGACGGAAAATATTCAAGAAGCGACATCGGACTTTCCGCATTGCGCGAAAGCCGTTTAAAAAACGGGTAAACGCCGGCACCGCCGGCATTTGCCGAAAGAACGAACATTACGGAATACGGGAAATTTAACGGGAGACAACAGAATGGTTTACAGAATTTACAGCGAAAAACGCCCCGAATTTTCGGAAGCGGCGGAAGGGCTTGCGAAGGATATTCGCGAATTTCTCGGGATCCGCACGCTTGAAGGGGTTCGCATCATCAACAGGTATGACGCGGAGGGTGTGGACGAAGCGACGTTCAACGCCTGCATCGAAACCGTTTTTTCCGAACCGCAGGTTGACAGAACCTATACGGAAGCTGAATTTCGTGCGGAAATCTGCGGCAATGCGGCGGGTGCAAAAGTTTTTGCGGTTGAATACCTGCCGGGGCAGTTTGACCAGCGGGCGGATTCCGCAGCGCAGTGCATAAGCCTTGTTGCGCAGTGCGAAAGGCCGGCAGTGCGTTCGGCAGCCGTATACATGCTTTCGGGCAGTCTTACATCCGAAGAACTGAACAGGATAAAGGCATACATTATCAACCCCGTGGATTCGCGCGAAGCCGCGCTTGAATGCTGTGACACGCTTGCAATGCGCTGCGACGAGCCTGCTCAGCCGCCGCGCGTAAAGCTGTTTGACACCCCTGCAAAGGAGCTTATCGCGCTTTACGGGCTTGCAATGGATGAGGCGGATGCGGAGTGCCTTAAAGTTTATTTTAAAACAGAAAATCGTGAGCCGACGCTGACCGAACTCCGCGTTATCGACACATATTGGTCGGATCATTGCCGCCATACAACCTTCAACACGCATCTGACGGATGTTGAATTCGAGGATGAACGCGTTCGGCGCGAATTCGAAAATTATCTTGCTCTTCGCGAAAGCATCGGGGACAAAAAGCCCGTATGCCTCATGGATATTGCCTGCGTTGCGGCAAAGGCACTTAAAAAAAGCGGCGAATTGCGCAATCTTGACGAGTCGGACGAAATCAATGCCTGCACCGTGAAGATAAAGGTCGATGCCGACGGCGTTGAGGAGCCGTGGCTGCTGCTGTTTAAAAACGAAACGCACAACCACCCGACGGAGATCGAACCCTTCGGCGGTGCGGCAACCTGCATCGGCGGCGCGATACGCGATCCCCTTTCGGGGCGGAGCTATGTTTATCATGCAATGCGCGTGACGGGCGGCGCAAACCCGCTTGCCCCGATTGAAAGCACCATCCGCGGCAAGCTTCCCCAAAGAAAACTTGCTGCAACGGCGGCGCAGGGCTACAGCTCCTACGGCAATCAGATCGGCATTGCAACGGGGCTTGTGGATGAAGTTTATCATGACGGCTATCTTGCAAAGCATATGGAAATCGGTGCTGTTGTCGGTGCGGCGCCCGAACGGAATGTCCGCCGCGAAAAACCCGCTGCGGGCGATGCCGTTATCCTTCTCGGCGGAAGAACGGGACGCGACGGCTGCGGCGGTGCAACGGGCTCAAGCAAGTCACACAACATATCATCACTTGAAACATGCGGAGCGGAGGTTCAAAAGGGAAATGCGCCCGAGGAACGCAAACTGCAAAGGCTGTTCCTGAACCCGGAAGCTTCAACATTGATAAAATGCTGCAACGATTTCGGTGCGGGCGGCGTTTCCGTTGCAATCGGCGAGCTTGCGGACGGACTGGATATCGAGCTTGACAGGGTTCCGAAAAAATATGCCGGGCTTGACGGCACGGAGCTTGCGATAAGCGAATCTCAGGAACGCATGGCGGTTGTTGTTGCGGCGGCGGACTGCGAAAAATTCCTTGCACTTGCAAACGGCGAAAACCTTGAAGCAACCGTTGTTGCCCGCGTTACGGATACCGGGCGCATGGTCATGCATTGGAACGGGGAAAAAATCGTCGATCTTTCCCGCGAATTCCTGAACACGAACGGTGCGGTGAAGCAAATGCGCGCCAAGGTTCAAAAGTGCGGCCTTTCGGATTGCTTCGCTCGAAAAAACTGTCCCGAAACGGGGAAAAAAGCCGAAACTACCTTTGCGGAAAGGCTCTCGGAATGTGTTTCGGATATTAACATCTGCTCTCGGCAGGGGCTTGCGGAGCGGTTTGATTCAACCATCGGCGCGGCAACGGTGCTTATGCCTTTCGGCGGAAAGAATATGCTGACGCCGACTCAGGCAATGGCCGCAAAGCTGCCCGTTCGCGGAAGCGAAACGGATACCTGCTCCGTCATGGCATACGGCTTTGACCCGCATTATTCGGCGGAAGATCCGTTCGGCGCGGCGTACTGCGCGGTCGTGACTTCCGTTGCCAAGCTTGTTGCGGCGGGTGCATCAACAGAAAACTGCTGGCTGACATTCCAGGAATATTTTGAAAAGCTCGGCAGTGATCCCGTGCGCTGGGGCAAACCCCTTGCCGCGCTGTTGGGAGCGCTGCGCGCACAGCTCGGGCTTAGGCTTGCGGCAATCGGCGGCAAGGACTCCATGAGCGGAACTTTCGAAAACATAACGGT
>OQWD01000898.1_pt1 | contig 11027 bp, 6 predicted proteins | sample 1691631 | NCBI WGS metagenome assembly OQWD01 (sample SAMN03418283, study PRJEB22391) | human gut metagenome | biome: human-gut; feature: organic feature; material: feces | host: Homo sapiens | place: Italy | collected 2013-04 | reverse complement strand
AAGCCTTGGATGCCTGTCCACCGGTGTTGGAGTACATCTCAGTATCGAAGACCATCACGTTGACATCCTCGCCGGAAGCCAGAACGTGGTCCAGACCACCGAAGCCGATGTCGTATGCCCAGCCGTCACCACCGAAGATCCAGACGGACTTCTTGGCGATGAACTGCTTGCTCTTCAGGATCTCTGCAGACTTCTCGCAGCCGGCAGCAGCAGCCTTCTCCAGCTCAGCGATCAGGGCCTTTGCGGGCTCGTCGTTGGCCTTGGTGTTGTTCTTGGTCTCCAGGAACTTCTCAAAGGCAGCCTTCAGCTCAGCAGAAGCCTTGTCGGAACCAGCAACCTCTGCGATCTCCTTGATCAGGTTCTCGCGGACGGTCTTCTGGCCGATGTACAGGCCCAGACCATGCTCTGCGTTATCCTCGAACAGGGAGTTGCACCATGCAGGACCATGGCCGCTGTCCTTGTTGACGGTGTACGGAGAGATGGAAGCGGTGCCGCCCCAGATGGAGGAGCAGCCGGTAGCGTTGGAGATGTACATCTTCTCGCCGAACAGCTGAGTGATCAGGCGAGCGTAAGAAGTCTCGGCACAGCCTGCGCAGGAGCCAGAGAACTCCAGCAGCGGCTGGTTGAACTGAGAACCGATGACGGTATCGTCAGCAAACTTGGAAGGCTTCTTGGAGATGTTGGCCACGCAGTAGTCGAACACTGCCTGCTGATCGGCCTGGCTGTCCTGCGGCACCATGGTGATAGCCTTGGTGGGGCAGACGGTGACGCACTCGCCGCAGCCCATGCAGTCCAGAGGAGACACAGCCATAACAAACTTGTACTCGTTTGCGGGCTTGTTGTCGCGGCTCTTGGTCTGTGCAGGAGCAGCTGCCAGCTCGTCGGCGGTCAGCTGGAAGGGACGGATGGTAGCATGAGAGCAGACGAATGCACACTGGTTACAGCCAACGCACTTTGCAGCATCCCACTCGGGGACGTTGACAGCGGTGCCGCGCTTCTCGTATGCAGAAGCGCCCTGCTCCCACTCGCCGTTTGCATTTGCCACGAAGGAAGAGACAGGCAGGCTGTCGCCGTCCATACGGGCAATGGGCTCCATGACATCGCGGATCTGCTTGACCAGCTCCGGACGGCCGGTGAGAGCCTTGGGTGCGGGATCAGCCTCGGGGTTGGACCAGGATGCGGGCACGTCCACCTTGTGGATGGCGTCAACGCCTGCATCGATAGCCTTCCAGTTCATCTCAACGACGTCCTGGCCCTTCTTGCCGTAGCTCTTCTGAGCTGCCTGCTTCATGAAGTTGACGGCATCCTCGATGGGCATGACGTCAGCCAGCTTGAAGAATGCAGACTGCAGGATGGTGTTGGTGCGCTTGCCCATGCCGATCTCGATAGCCTTATCGATAGCATTGATGGTATACAGCTGGATGTTGTTGTCAGCGATATACTTCTTTGCCTCGGCGTTCAGGTGCTGGCCCAGCTCCTCATCGGACCACTGGCAGTTGATCATGAACACGCCGCCGGGCTTGACATCCTGGACCATCTTCATGCCCATGTGGATGTAAGCGGGGTTGTGGCAGGCCACGAAGTCAGCCTGGTTGATGTAGTAGGGGCTGCGGATGGGCTTGTCGCCGAAACGCAGATGGCTGATGGTCACGCCGCCAGTCTTCTTGGAGTCATACTGGAAGTATGCCTGAACATACTTGTCGGTATGGTCGCCGATGATCTTGACGGAGTTCTTGTTAGCACCGACAGTACCGTCGCCGCCCAGACCCCAGAACTTGCACTCCTTGGTGCCAGCAGCTGCGGTGATGGGAGCGGGCTTGACTTCCGGCAGAGACAGGAAGGTGACATCATCGGTGATACCCAGAGTGAAGCGCTCCTTGGGCTGATCCTTCTCCAGCTCCTTGAACAGAGCAAAGATGGAGGACGGCGGGGTATCCTTGCTGCCCAGACCGTAACGGCCGCCGGTCAGAACGACATCGTTCAGGCCAGCCTCACGCAGGGTAGCGGCAACATCCAGGTACAGGGGCTCGCCCAGAGAGCCGGGCTCCTTGGTGCGGTCCAGCACAGCCACCTTCTTGGCGGTCTTGGGCAGGACCTTCAGCAGGGAAGCAGAGACCCAGGGACGATACAGACGGACCTTGATGATACCGACCTTCTCGCCGCGTGCGTTCAGGTAGTCGATGACTTCGTCAGCAACGTCGCAGATGGAGCCCATAGCCACGATCACACGGTCAGCATCGGCTGCGCCGTAGTAGTTGAACAGATCGTAGTTGGTGCCCAGCTTTGCGTTGATCTTGGCCATGTACTTCTCAACAACAGCAGGCAGAGCGTTGTAAACGCTGTTGCATGCCTCACGATGCTGGAAGAACACGTCGCCGTTCTCGTGGGAGCCGCGCATCTTGGGGTGTTCGGGGTTCAGAGCCTTCTTACGGAACTCCTCCACAGCCTCCATGTTGCACATTTCCTTCAGATCGGCGTAATCCCACTTCTCGATCTTCTGGTACTCATGAGAAGTACGGAAGCCATCGAAGAAGTTCAGGAAGGGAACCTTGCCCTCGATGGCGCACAGATGTGCGACAGGGGACAGATCCATGACTTCCTGCACGCTGCTCTCGACCAGCATTGCAAAGCCGGTCTGACGGCATGCCATAACGTCGCTGTGATCACCAAAGATGTTCAGGGACTGAGTAGCAACGGTACGTGCAGAAACATCGAACACGCAGGGCAGCTGCTCAGCAGCGATCTTGTACATGTTGGGGATCATCAGCAGCAGGCCCTGAGAAGCGGTGAAGGTGGTGGTAACAGCACCTGCACCCAGAGAGCCGTGCACAGCGCCAGCAGCGCCGGCCTCAGATTCCATCTCGACGACCTTGACCTGATTGCCGAAGATGTTCTTCTGGCCAGCTGCGGACCACTGGTCCACAGAGTCAGCCATCGGAGAAGACGGGGTAATGGGGTAGATGGCAGCCACGTCCGTGTAGGCATACGCTACATGGGCGGCAGCGGTATTGCCATCCATAGTTTGCTTTGCTCTAGGCATTTTTCTTCCTCCATTATTCAGAATTTGGTACCTTTTGCGCGGGGCAATATGCCCCACATGGGACCGGAGAACCCCATAAAGGCACTATTGCTTGTATACTATAATAGCAAATTCCGCCCATAAAGTAAACGCAAACCGCTCAACAAACGCACCAAAAATAAAGAAATTTTTTTAGCGCTTTTGTACGTCTTTAGTTCGTTAAAGTGAGCACTGGCGCGGATTTTCCGGTTTTGGCCTGCCTGCTTTGCCAGATCCTGTAATTTTTTTCGCAAAAAGGGGAATGGACCCTCTCAGGCACGGCTGGCGAACGCAGTGAGCCTGAGAGGATTCGTTTCCCGCAGCGCCGCGCTTTCGCAGAAAGCGGCGCTGCAAATGCTGCTTTCCGTTACGACCCCTCCCGTGAAAAGGCAATTCTGGAAAATCCGCGTTTGTGTAGCAATGAAAGCCCCAGTAGGGCTTTCAAGCTCCGCAGATTTTCCAGAATTGCGAAATTATAAATATTTTTTCCGCTGATTATGCGCAAAGCAAACGCGGCGCGCATTTCAAATCGTCCCATCCTCTTATATTTATCATCTCTTTATTGACAACAAACCTCATTTTGCCGTAAACTGAAGCCATAGAAAACCGGCGCTGTGCCGGGCAAAGAAGGTAATAAAATGGAGAAGACCGTGCATTACGAAAAAACACTCACCAGTGAGGTGCTCTTCGAGGGCCGGGTGATCACCCTGACAAAAGACACTGCTCTGCTGGAAAACGGCAAGACCGCCGAACGCGAAGTGGTGCATCACCACGGCGGTGCGTGCATCCTGCCCTATTTTGAGGACGGCACCATCTGCATGGTGCGCCAGTTCCGCTACGCCATGCAGCAGGAGCTGTGGGAGCTGCCTGCCGGCAAGCTGGAAAAGGGTGAGGACCCCTTTGAAGCCGCCAAGAGGGAGCTGGGCGAGGAGTGCGGCCTGACCGCGGACAATTATATCTCTCTGGGCCAGTTTTTCCCCACCGTTGGCTATGACACCGAAGTGATCTATACATGGGTCGCCACCGGCCTGCACAAGACCCAGATGCATCTGGATGCCGATGAATTCCTGACCCCTGACCGTGTGCCGCTGGATAAAGCTTATGAGATGGTCATGAGCGGCGAGATCCGGGACGGCAAGACCATTGCCGGTATCCTGAAGCTCAAGGCCCTGATCGCCGAGGGCAGGCTGTGAATATCCTGTACGAAGATGCCGCCCTTGTGGTGCTGGACAAGCCCGCCGGACTTTCCAGCGAAGAGGGCGTGCCCGCAGCCCTGCGGCAGCTGTGGGGCCAGCCGGATGCCTTTGTAGGCGTGGTGCACCGGTTGGACACGGGTGTTTCCGGTCTGATGGTGTTTGCCAGAACGCCCGGGGCTGCGGCCGCACTCAGCCGTCAGATCACCCAGAGCCAGAACGCCTACGCTGTGCAGGATGGCAGGGCCGAAGGGAAGCCGGAAGTGCCGCAGTTCATCAAGCGATATCGGGCCGTCATTGCAGGCGGGCCGGACGAAGCACTGCCCGCCGAAGGCACCCTGCGGGACGGGCTGGTCAAGGGCTTAGGACAGCCGCCGGGGCCGGGTGTTCCCGGTCAGCCGCCCCCGCAAGGGCGTACGGGAAGCCGTGCTGGAATACCGCATCGTGAAAACGGCAGGAGAGATGAGCCTTGCTGAGATCACGCTGCACACCGGCCGCACTCATCAGATCCGGGTGCAGTTTGCATCCCGGAAGCATCCGCTGGCCGGAGACGGCAAATACGGAAGCCGCGTAAAAGGCAGCATTGCCCTGCAGAGCTGCGGCCTGCAGTTTTTGCACCCGGAGACCGGAAAGCCCATGGCATTTACGCTGCCACTGCCGGAAGGCGCGTTCTGGAAACCGTTTGAAGAATAATGCATTTCCAATAGGTGAGAGGTATGGAACAATACAAGACCGACGCTGAAATTTACGCCGTGCTGGAGCGGGAGATCATCGACCTGACCCTCCGGCCCGGTTCCTCGCTGAGCGAGAACCCGCTGTGCACCCGCTTTGGCGCGCCGCGCAGCCTGATCCGGGTGGTGCTGCAGAAGCTGCAGGAAAACGGACTGGTAAAGATCGTGCCTTACAAGGGCACCACCGTTACCCGGCTGAACCGCCGCATCGTGGACGAGCTGATCTACGAGCGCACCGCCGTGGAAGCCCGCGTATTGCGGGATTTTTCGCCCCGGTGCACCCCGGAGCAGCGGGCGTTGATCCGCAGGCGGGTGGAAGCCTACGAGGCCCTTGCGGTCATGGAGAGCCCGGATTACAACAAGCTGTACGAAGCCGACCGTGCCCTGCACGGGACATGGTTTGCCGCCATGGATAAAATGTACCTGTGGAGCACCCTGCAGAACGCCCACGCCGACTACAGCCGCTTCCGGATGCTGGACACCATGACCACCGGCGGCCTTGCCGAGGTGATCGCAGACCACCGCAACCTGATGAACGCCATCGAGCGGTGCGACCTTTCCGCCTTTGAACCGTTGGTGGAACGGCACCTGTACGGCGGCATCCGGCGGCTTGGCTCCAAGCTGACCAAGGAATATGCCGATTATTTTGAGCCGGAAAAGTAATTGTTCTATGTGGAACATTTTATAAAACGAAAGGGCACAGCGCATTGCAGCGCCGTGCCCTTTTGTTTTATGCTGTCTGAATTTCAGAACACCCCGGAAATAAAAATTTCCAGACCTATGCCAATGAGGATGATGCCGCCCAGAATGGATGCCTTGCCGGAGAGCTTGGTGCCAAACTTTTTGCCGATGCGCAGGCCCGCCATGCAGATAAAGAAGGTGACCACCGCAATGATGAGCGATGCCGCAAGTGCCATCAGCCAGCCGTATTCCGAAATGGTGAAGCCCACCGAAAGCGCATCAATGCTGGTGGCGATGCCCTGCATGAGCAGTGCACCCGCACTCAGCTCTGCTGCTTCTTCGGCCTCTTCGCCCTTGATGCCATCCACCAGCATTTTGCCGCCGATGTAGCCCAGCAGAGCCAGCGCGATCCACGGGATGAACTTTTCAAACGAAGAGAACAGCTCCACAATGGTGTGCACGCACACCCAGCCTGTCATGGGCATCACGGCCTGAAAAAGGGCAAAGGTGCCCGCGATCCTGCACATGGTTCCCCTGCTCATGCGGGGGTCGTGCAGGCCGTTTGCCATAGACACCGAGAACGCATCCATGGCAAGGCCCACGCCCAGCAGGGCACTGTTGAGGAAAAATACAACGCTCCATTCCATATTGTCTGCCTCCTGAATCTGACCAGAATATCGGGCAATACAAAACCCGGTCACGGGCGCACATGTACGTCCGGGACCGGGTGATTTTTTTGAAACCAACTCCATGTGCACGGGCGCTGTTCTATGCGCCAAAAACACATGAGTCTCGCAAATGAAAGCAAGCCAGACCGGAACCAATGGTCATTATGTTGACTTGCTGCGCCCTGCAAAAGCGCCTGCTACTCCCCCACGGGTATTTGTGATTGTTTTGCCATTGTAGCATATCTTTGCAGGGAAGTCCAGACAAACCTGCGCGGTTACACGGTATTTTTCCATCGGCGGGCAAAATACCAGTCCTGTGAAATAATAAAACACAGGGTGTTGCCCAGTGCCCTCAGGGTAACAGCATGTTCCTGACGCAAGGCCCGGCGGGCGCAGCGCTCGTACTCCCGCGCCTGCTGCATCCGGGCACTCCGGCGCTCTTCGGCGGTCAGGTGCATTCCCACATCGATCAGGGAGTGCAGCAGTGCCCAGTACAGCTCACACAGCGAACCCGTGATGCCATGGCGGCGTACGCACTCAAACACAGTATAGTTTGCTTCCACACGGTCGAGATTGCGCAGGGTGACTTTGCTGTTGACGATGCTGCCCGCCACCTTGCGGTAAAGGTACAGCGCATCCGGGATATTCGCGATTCTGTCCGCTTTTTCGTAGGCGTAGGCGATCAGCAGGGTGTCCTCGTTCAGCTTGCCCTCTGCAAAGCGCAGCTGCGCAAAAATGCTGCGGTGGTACAGCTTGTTCCACACCACCATGTAGGGCAGAAGGGTGCTGTGCTCCAACGCCTGCTCCGGGGTCAGCACCTCCCGCCGCACATGCAGATACTGCTTCCGGATGGGGGTCATGGCTTCGTCCACCTGCCGGTAATTGCACACGGCCATCTGTGCACCGGCCTCCTGCGCCGCATGGTAAAGCTTTGCGCAGAAGTCCGGCGTGATGGTGTCGTCTGAATCCACAAAGGCGATCCATTCGCCCTCTGCCGCGTCCAGCCCGGCATTGCGTGCCCCGCTCAGACCACGATTCTTCTGGTGGATGACCCGGATGCGGCTGTCCTTTGCCGCTGCGGCATCGCACAAAGCAGGGCAGCTGTCCGGAGAGCCATCGTCCACCAGGATCAGCTCAAAATCCGTGAAGGTCTGGGCAAGGATGGAAGAGATGCAGGCGCTCAGAAAACGCTCTGTCTTATATACCGGCACGATGATGCTGATCTCCGGCTGTTTTTTATGTTGTTCCTGCACAATAAACTCCTCATTGCTTCAGGTCGTTTTCTGCCGTCTTTCCGCCCTTTTGCGGCATAGATCCAGATAACTGCAGGCCGATGCAGCGCAGACCACTGCCGCCCACAAATTTTTTAGTGTTACGCCGCGGGCTTGCATCAGCCGATGGCGGGCTGTACGCTCATACGCAAAGGCTTCCTTCATCCGGGGGCTTTTGCGCTCTTCCGGTGTCAGGTGCAGCCAGATGTCCCACACGGCAGTCAAAATCGGGCGATAGGCTGCACACAAAGCATCCCGGATGCCGTTTTGGTACAGCACATCAAACAGGCGGTACCATGCTTCCACCCAGTCCAGTGTTTTCAAGGTAGTCTTGCGGTGCATGGCACTGCCGGTAACGATGCGGTAATTGTATAAAAAATCCCATACACCGCAGGCAGAAGCCGCTCTTGCGTAAATGACCGGCATGAGACAGGTATCTTCAAATGCCTTGTTTTCTGGATAGCGCAGATTTTCCAGCAGTTTTCGGCGATAAAGCTTATTCCACGGAACCTGAAAATCCGACACCACCATCCGGCGCAGAACTTCCTCCTGCGGCAAAAACTCGTTCAAAAGGCGATGTTCCCCGCCTGCAAGCGTTTTGCCCGTTTCATCAATGCACTGACTGCTGCAGATTGCAAAATCTGCACCCGTTTCCAGCACTGCCTTATGCATTTTTTCCAGATATTCTGGTGCTGCTGTATCATCCGAATCCACAAATGCGATCCAATTTCCCTGTGCTGCATCCAGACCCGCATTGCGGGCTGTGCTTACACCGCCGTTTTGCTTATGGATCACCCGCACGCGGCTGTCCCTTTTTGCTGCTGCATCGCACAGGGCAGGGCAGTTGTCCGGGGAGCCATCGTCCACAAGGATCAGTTCAAAATCTGTAAAGGTCTGAGCGAGGATGGAATCAATACACTCATTCAGATATTTTTCCACCTGATACACTGGCACGATGATGCTGATCTCCGGTTTTCCACTTTCTGTTCTTTCACTCACAGTATTTCTCCCATTCGGAATTCAGTTTTATTTCCGGTACTTGAAGTTGAAGTAGAACTGCGGGTTTGCAATGCAGAGTGCGGTTTCTGCTGCGTTGCGCAGGGTACAGGCCCCCTGTTGACGAACCTCTCTGCCTGCTTTTTTCAAGCACGCTTCCGCCTGCTGAACCCGTTCACTGTTTCTCTGTTTGGGTGGCAGATTTTTTTTTGTGTTTCGGAGCATGCGTTTCATCAGTACATACTGCAGGAATGCTGTGTCTTTTTTTCCATACTTGAGTGCACAAGCAAGAAGGCCGTAGTTTGCATCGATCTCATCCAGATTTTTCAAGGTGACCTTTCCATGCATGATGCTTGCCGGATGCAGCCGGTAATGGTACAGTTTTTCCTTTATACAAGCCACAGCTGTTGCATGTTCAATGATTTCCGGTGTGGTAAATGCATCTTCATAGTTTTTGCCCACAGGAAAAACGATTCCTTCCAGCACATCTCTCCGATGCAGTCTTGTTGCTGCTTGAATCAATGGCGTAAGGCGGATGCGGTGTATTGCTTCCTCACGGGAAAGCACTTCTGTACGTAAAGGCTGTTCCTGATAATCACAAAGACTTCCATCCTCTTCCATAAAAACTTCGTTGCAGACTGCAAGTTCAGCACCTGCCTGCTTTGCTGCCCGCAGCATTTTTTCGTAGTAAGTCTTGTCTACAAAGTCATCCGGGTCCACAAAGCCGATCCAATTTCCCTGTGCAGCTGCCAAACCCGCATTGCGAGCTGTGCTTACACCTCCGTTGATTTTATGGATCACCCGCACGCGGCTGTCTTTTTCTGCCGCAGCATCACACAGGGCAGGGCAGTTGTCCGGGGAGCCATCGTCCACCAGGATCAGCTCAAAATCCGTAAAGGTCTGTGCCAGAATGGAATCAATGCATTCGTTCAGGTATTTTTCCACCTGATACACCGGCACGATGATGCTGATCTCCGGGGATTTTTTTTGCTCTGTCATGTTCCTTAAACCACTTTCTGTGTTTATTTTTATTCCTCACACGCTATTTCTATTATACATGGTTTGGATGGATTTGAAAAGAAGCCGCCGTGCAGAAATCTCTGCGCGGCGGCTTCTTTCAAATCTTATTGTGTTTTCAAGGTTTACTCTTCGCCCTTATCGTCTGCTTCCGGGGCTTCTGCAGCGGCGGCAGCATCTGCAGCTTCCATGGCTGCAAGCTGCTCGGCAGTCGGCTCTGCATCGGCATCGGAGGTGTCGATCTGCTCGGTCTGGGCCTCGTCGTCGTGGTCGGTGCGGGCAAGTACCATCACCTTATCGTTCTCACCCAAGCGCATCACCCGCACGCCGGAACCGTAGCGGCTCTGCAGCGGGATCTCATTGGCGTGCAGGCGGATGATGATGCCCTCCTGACTGCTCAGCAGCACATCATCCACGTCGTCCACGATCTTGACCGCAGCCACCTTATCCTTGGCGGCATCGTAGTTGCGGATGCCCTTGCCGCCGCGGCCCTGGGCGCGGTATTCGGAGGCGGCCATGCGCTTTATATATCCGCCGTGGGTGAGGGTGTAGACGCACTCCTCCTCCTCGATGAGGTCCTCGACGTCGATCTCGTCCTCGACGTCCTGGATCTCGGTCTTGCGCTCGTCGCCGTACTTGTCGCGGATGGCGGCGAGCTCGTCCTTGAGGACGCCCTTTATCTTCTCGGGGTCGGCGAGCAGGCCCTCGTAATAGGCTATGCGCTCCTCGAGCTCGGCGTATTCCTTCTCCAGCTTCTCGCGGTCGAGGCCCTGGAGGGCTTTGAGACGCATGTCGAGGATGGCCTGGGCCTGCACGTCGTCGAGGCCGAAGCGCGCCATCAGGTTCTCCTTGGCGTCGTCATAGCTGTGGCGGATTATGCGGATGACCTCGTCGATGTTGTCCTGGGCGATGAGCAGGCCCTCGAGCAGGTGCTCGCGCTCCTTGGCCTTTTTGAGGTCGTACTTGGTGCGGCGGGTAATTATCTCCTCCTGGAACTTGAGATACTCGTCGATGATGTGGCGCAGGGAGAGTATCTTCGGCTGGCTCTGGTTGTCCACGAGGGCCAGCATGTTGATGGAGAAGGAGGTCTGCAGCTGGGTCTGGGCGAAGAGGCGGTTCAGGACGACCTGGGTGTTCGCATCGCGCTTTATCTCGATGACTATGCGCATGCCGTTGCGGTCGGACTCGTCGCGCAAGCCGGAGATGCCCTCGATGCGCTTGTCGCGCACCTGGTCGGCGATGTTCTCTATGAGCTGGCGCTTGTTGACCTGATAGGGCAGCTCGGTGACGATGATGCGGAAGCGGTCGTGGCCGTACTCCTCTATCTCGGTGCGGGCGCGGACGATGACCTTGCCGCGGCCGGTGGCGTAGGCGGCGCGGATGCCGCTGCGGCCCATGATGATGCCCTTGGT
>OQWD01000879.1_pt1 | contig 11168 bp, 10 predicted proteins | sample 1691631 | NCBI WGS metagenome assembly OQWD01 (sample SAMN03418283, study PRJEB22391) | human gut metagenome | biome: human-gut; feature: organic feature; material: feces | host: Homo sapiens | place: Italy | collected 2013-04 | reverse complement strand
AAGATATTTTCCGCCGGCAGGCCACGACTACCTTCTTGAGAACATCAGCAACGCGGATGCGCTTTGTATGCCGTACGCTTCCGGAATGCGAAACCGAAGAATGCGTCGTACGCTGCAAGCCGGACGCAGTTTCAGCATCGGGCTTGCGATGTAACCGCCCGGCAACGCGTCTGAATACATCTTTCCTGCGGCGGCTGCCTGGGGTGAGGGATGATTTCTTACATTGCGCCGGTGGATGCGTATTGCAAGATCAAGCGCTTTTGCTGACGCCGCACGAGCGGTTTAAGCGCGTGCGCCGTATTTGACATTCGTGCCTGGATCGCCACCGGAAGGGAACCGTGCCGCGAATGCTGAATACTGAGACAAAGCGCCCCGTCCGTGTGCGGAACGGGGCGCTTTGCATTGCAGGACTACCTGCGCAGGGAGTCAACAAAGTGGCGCGGTGTACATCCGCGTATTTCCTTAAAGCATTTGATGAAGTAGCTCATATTCTCAAAGCCGCTTTCGTATCCTGCCGCATAGACGGGCTTGCCCATCATCAGCAGTTTGCTGGCGCTGTATATGCGTACGCGCTTGACGTATTGGATGTAGTTCAACCCAGTTTGCTGCTTGAACCATTTGCAGAAATAGTGCTTGCTAAAGCCCACCACTGCGGCGGCGGCATCCAGGGGGATGCGGCTGGAGGGGTGTTCATGCGTCCAGGAAATGAGCGCTCTGAGTTCCTCTTTGGTACTGGAGAGGCGCTCGACGCCGCCGTAGGCGGGGCTTTGGAGCGCTGCGACATCCTCATCATAACCGGCGGCAGCTCCGCCGGGGAAACCGTTGTCTATCTTACTGGAAAAGCAGCGCTGTGTCAATCACTTCTGTTCGATGACGGCAGCCTGTACGCCGTAAGTCTCTGCGATCTTCAGCATGGAGCCGTCGGCATAGCTTGCTTTGAAGAAATCGTTCAGCTTCTGGACGAGGTCGGAACCCTTGCGGAAGCCGACGCCGTACTCTTCGGAGTTGAGGCCGCAGGTGTAAGTGAGGTTCGCATAGCCCGTGCCCTCGCCAACCATGGCGGCAGCCATGAGAGAGTCGATGACGGCGGCGTCGGACGTCCCGGCGGCGACCTCCATCAGCGCGTCGGACTGGGCGGAGACGGGCGTGACGCTGTAGCCGAGGGCGTTCAGCTCAGCCTCACCGGCGGAGCCGGCTTCGGCGGCGAAGGTCAGATCCTTGACGGCTTCGACGGTCTGATAGTCGGCGGCCTTATCAGCCGGGACGATCACGACCTGCGCGTTGTTGCAGTAGGCGTTGGAGCACGCCATGGCGCTTGTGACCTCGGACGTGAGCGTCATGCCGTTCCAGACGCAGTCGATGGTCTTGCTGTCGAGCTCCAGAACCTTGTTGTCCCAGACGATCTCGACGAATTCCACCTTGACGCCGAGGGACTCGGCAAAGGCCTTGGCCAGATCGGCGTCGAAGCCGACCCATTCGCCGGATTCGTTCTGATAGTCCATCGGGGCAAAATCGGTAATGCCGACCACAAGCGTTCCCTTGTCCTGAATGTAGGCAAGATCGGATTCGGCAGTCTCGGCGGGCTTGGACGCGCAGGCCGCCATGGACAGAACCATCAGCGCAGCCAGCAGCAGAGCGGTCATCTTTTTCATTTTTTGTTCCTCCTGAAAGTTTAAGATCGGGTAGCGGATTGTTTATCGTGCTAATAATTTACCATACTGATTCGCTAATGTAAAGAATCAATACTGCAAAAAGAAATTCCGTCCCGGATCTGCGGAATTGTGGAAAATCGACAAGTGCGGGCATATTTTAAACGGCTTCCCCGGAGGGGGAAGCCGTTGGGGTGCTGCTGCGGTCTGCTGCTTACACGTTGAACAGGAAGTTCACGACGTCGCCGTCGTGCATGATGTATTCCTTGCCCTCGCTGCGCAGCAGGCCCTTTGCCTTCGCATTGGCCAGCGTGCCGCAGGCCTTGAGATCGTCGAAGGCAATGACCTCGGCGCGGATAAAGCCGCGTTCAAAGTCGGAATGGATCTTACCGGCGGCCTGCGGGGCCTTCGTGCCCTTTTTGATGGTCCATGCGCGGCACTCGTCCGCGCCTGCCGTCAGGAAGGAGATGAGGCCCAGCAGCTCGTAGCTGCACTGGATCAGCCGGTCAAGGCCGGACTGCTGCAATCCCAGCTCTTCCATGAACATGGCCTTTTCGTCCGGATCGTCGAGCTCGGCAATGTCGGCCTCGAGCTTTGCGCAGATGGGCAGGACCTCGCTGCCCTCCTTCGCGGCCAGCGCCTGCACCTGCGTGAAATACTTGCAGGCCTCGGGCTGGTTCACGTCGTTTTCGCTCAGGTTTGCAGCGTAGATCGTCTTGCGGAGCGTCAGCAGATCGCTGGTGGCGATCATGGCGGCGTCGTCCTCGGAGCATTCGAACGTGCGGGCCAGATTGCCTTCGTTCATATAGTCGCGCAGGGCCGTGAAGACCTCGACCTCGTGGTTGAAGCGCTTGTCGCCGCCCTTGGCGTTTTTCTGCGCCTTGTCGATGCGGCGGTCGATCATTTCAAGGTCGGCCATGATGAGCTCGGTGTTGATAATGTCAATGTCGCGCAGCGGGTCGGTCGAACCCTCGACGTGCGTGACGTTTGCGTCGTCGAAGCAGCGCACGACATGGACGATGGCGTCGCAGCCGCGGATGTTGGCAAGGAATTTGTTGCCCAGACCCTCGCCCCTGGACGCACCCTTGACCAGACCCGCGATGTCGACGAATTCGATCACGGCGGGGGTGAATTTCTTGGGGTTGTGCTGGTCGCGCAGCCACTCGAGCCGCTTGTCCGGCACGGACACAACGCCGACGTTCGGGTCGATGGTGCAGAACGCATAGTTGTCCGCCGCAACGCCCGCATTTGTAATTGCATTAAATAAGGTAGACTTGCCAACGTTTGGAAGCCCAACGATGCCCAATTTCATGGCTTCTTATCTCCTTTTCGCGCAAGGCCGGGGGAAAGCGCGGTTTATTTGCAGATATTGTACCACAGCGGCAGTCGTTTCTCAATAGTGAAAATGAAAGACCGTGCTGCGGGGCAGCACGGTCTTTTGGAAAACGGGACTTAGCCGAAGACGGCGAGCAGGAAGCCTGCCGCGATGGCGGAGCCGATGACGCCCGCGACGTTCGGGCCCATGGCGTGCATGAGCAGGAAGTTGGCGGGGTTGGCCTTCTGGCCGACCATCTGGGAAACACGCGCGGCCATCGGGACGGCGGAGACGCCGGCCGAGCCGATCAGCGGGTTGACCTTCTTGCCGGACAGCTTGCACATGATGTTGCCGCCGATGAGGCCGCCGGCCGTGGAGATGCCGAAAGCAACGAGGCCGAGGAAGATGATCTTCAGGGTCTCGGGCTTCAGGAAGTTGGAGGCAACCATGGTCGCGCCGACGGAGGTGGACAGGAAGATCGTGACGATGTTCATGAGCGCGTTCTGCACGGTGTCGGACAGACGATCGGTGCAGCCGCATTCACGGAACAAATTGCCGAGCATCAGGCAGCCGATCAGCGGAGCCGTGGACGGCAGGAGCAGGATAACGAAGATGGTGACGATGATCGGGAAGAGGATCTTCTCGGTCTTGGAGACGACACGCGCCTGCACCATCTTGATCTTGCGGTCCGCTTCCGAGGTCATGAGCTTCATGATCGGGGGCTGGATCATCGGGATCAAAGCCATGTAGGAATACGCCGCGATGGCGATTGCGCCCAGCAGATGCGGGGCGAGCTTGTTGGTCAGGAAGATGGCCGTCGGGCCGTCCGCGCCGCCGATGATGCCGATGGAAGCGGCCTCAGGGCCGGTGAAGCCGAGGCAGATGGCGCCGAAGAAGGCGACGAACACGCCCAGCTGAGCCGCAGCGCCGAGCAGCAGGCTCTTCGGATCTGCGATCAGGGGGCCGAAGTCGGTCATGGCGCCGACGCCCATGAAGATGAGGGACGGGTACAGACCGGCCTTGACGCCGATGTAGAAGATATCCAGCAGGCCTGCATTCGACAGAATGTGGCCGTAGCTGTGATAGTAGGGGCTGGTGGAGTCAAGGAACGCGCTCCAGAGCTCGGGGTGGTACATGGCGTTGGTCGCGTTCAGCTCGGGGTTGACCGCGTCCAGACCGGGGAAGTAGCTGACGTTCGCAAGCAGGCAGCCGAACGCGATGCCGACGAGCAGCAGCGGCTCGAAGCCCTTGACGATGCCAAGGTACAGCAGGACGCAGGCGATGACGATCATGACAAGGTTCTGCCAGCCGCCGTTTGCGAAGAAGCCCGCAAAGCCGGATTCCGTCGCCAGCTTTAACAGGGTATCACCAACATTAAACATCTTTGATCCTCCTTATGCCAGAACGACCAGCGGAGCACCCGTATCCACAACAGCGCCCTTGGTGGTCACGACCTGTGCGACCGTGCCGTCACGCGGGGCAAGGATCTCATTTTCCATCTTCATGGCCTCGAGCACGACCAGAATGTCGCCGGCCTTGACGGCCTGACCCTGGGAGCAGTTGACCTTCAGAATGTTGCCGGGCATCGGAGCCGCGACGACTTCGCCTGCGGCGACAGCCGTGGGAGCAGCAGCGCCTCAATACCCTGCGCTTCAAATGGATACGGGTATACGCCTCGTACTCGTCGACGAGCATGGCCTGGCCTTCTTCGACCTCGACCTCATAGGTTTTGCCGTTGAGCGTGATCTTGTATTTCATATCAGATGACCTCCTTCATCGATTTGAAGCGCAGGGTATTGAGGGGCTTGCCGAGCTTGTTGGCGACGATGGCCATGAGCATAGCGGCTTCGCGGTCGCCGACGTTATAGAGCTTGCATTCTCCGGCGGTGCCGGTGGCAAGTGCGGGGGCAGCCTTGGGCGCAGGAGCCGGAGCGGCAGTTGCTGCAGCGGGAGCGGCGGCAGGCGCGGTCTTCTTGGCAACCATGATCTTGCCGACGATCATAATGACCGCCATCAGCGCGATCAGGCCGATAAACACGACGGCATAGCCCAGCAGGGCTACGAGGCCTGCGGTACCGACGGAAATATCTTCCATCAAAGCATTGATCAGAAACATCTCAGGCCACCTCGCTTACGCTTCTTCGATGACGTAGGTGCAGATGTTTTCTTCCTTGGCCTTGCGGTCCTCGAAGAACTTCATGGCCTGATCCGGATAGCAGATGTAGCTCATGACGTCCTCTTCCGAACGGGCCAGATCGCCGAGTGCTTCCTTGGCCTTCTTGAAGTCCTCGCCGGTGCGCTTGGCGTCTTCAATGCGGCAGTCAACAGGCTTGCCGCCCTCGCCGAGGATCTTGGCCTGCAGCGATTCGGAGACGGGCGCGGGCGCGATGCCGTACTGGCCTCTGAAGTAGTTCTGCACTTCCTTGGAGACGATCTTGTAGCGTTCGCCCATCAGGACGTTGGTAACAGCCTGGTTGCCGACCATCTGGGACAGCGGCGTGACCAGCGGAGGATAGCCCAGATCCTTGCGGACCTCGGGGATTTCCTTGAGCGCTGCGTCGAACTTATCCATGGCCTTCATATCGGTCAGGTTTGCGATCATGTTGGAGAGCATACCGCCGGGAACCTTGTAGACGAGCGCCTGCGCGTCGGTCGCCATGGACTTGGCGCTGATGCGGCCGGAATCGACGTACTTCTGCTTGATGGGCTTGAAGTAATCGTTGACCTTGTTGATAACGTCCTCGTTCAGGCCCGTCTCGATGCCGTACTGGCCCAGAGCGTAGAACATGGTTTCGGTGGAGGGCTGGCTCGTGCCGTTGGAGAAGCAGGAGGTCGCGCAGTCGATTACGTCGATGCCGGACTCGATGGCCTTCGTCACGGTCATGTAAGCCATGCCGGTGGTGCAGTGGGTGTGCAGGATCAGGGGGACATCGCCGACGGCGTCCTTGATGCCCTTGATGAGGTGCTCGGCCTCATACGGGCTCATGGTGCCGGCCATGTCCTTCAGGCAGATGGTATCGAAGCCCATGTTCTTGAGCTCCTTGCACATCTCGACATATTTTTCAACCGTGTGGACCGGGCTCTGCGTGTAGGAGATGCAGCCGGACGCAACGGTGTTCTTGGTGGCGTATTTCTTGGTGGCTTCCAGCGCGGTGGCGATGTTGCGGAAGTCGTTCAGTGCGTCGAAGATACGCAGGATGTCGATGCCGTTCTTGATGGACAGTTCGACGAACTTCTCGACGACATCGTCATGGTAGTGCTTGTAGCCGAGCAGGTTCTGGCCGCGCAGCAGCATCTGCAGCTTGGTGTCGGGCATGGCCTTGCGGATATCACGCAGTCTCTGCCACGGATCCTCGCCCAGATAGCGCAGGCAGGAATCGAACGTCGCGCCGCCCCAGCATTCCACGGAGTAATAGCCGGCCTTGTTCATTTCGGGCAGGATCTCGGCAAAATCAGAATACGGGAGACGGGTCGCCATCAGAGACTGGTTGGCATCACGAAGGACAGTTTCAGTAATTTGAACTTTTTTCATGTGTGCTCCTCCATTTTTTCACGCCGTATGGCGTTATCGATATGAAAACAGGACACATGGATGAAAAGAACACGCTGCAGCGAGATTGCCGCAGCGTGTCTCGCGCTATCATCCAGTATACCTGATATCGGGCCGCGTGTAAAATCAAGCGGCTGTTAAGAAAATGCCTTAAAGCGTCCGAAGCCCGCTTGCGCGTCTGATACGGGCTTCGGAGAAAAATGCATGGTGCTTAGAGCTGCGGGCCAGCTGCGACGAGCGCCTTGCCGGCTTCGTTGCCTTCGTACTTGACGAAGTTCTTGACGAAGCGGGAGGCGAGGTCCTTTGCCTTGACGTCCCAGTCAGCCGCATCGGCGTAGGTGTCGCGCGGATCGAGGATCTCGGTGGCGACGCCGGTCAGCTCGGTGGGGATCTCAAAGTCGAAGTACGGCAGCTTCTTGGTCGGAGCCTTGTTGATATCGCCGTTCAGGATGGCGTCGATGATGCCGCGGGTATCCTTGATGGAGATACGCTTGCCGGTGCCGTTCCAGCCGGTGTTGACGAGGTAAGCCTTCGCGCCGCTCTTTTCCATCTTCTTGACGAGCTCTTCGGCGTACTTGGTCGGATGCAGCTCGAGGAAGGCCTGGCCGAAGCAGGCGGAGAAGGTCGGGGTGGGCTCGGTGATGCCGCGCTCGGTGCCGGCCAGCTTCGCGGTGAAGCCGGACAGGAAGTAGTACTTGGTCTGCTCCGGCGTCAGGATGGAGACGGGAGGCAGAACGCCGAACGCGTCGGCGGACAGGAAGATGACGTTCTTCGCAGCCGGTGCGGAAGAGACCGGGCGGACGATCTTCTCAATGTGGTCGATGGGGTAGGAGACGCGGGTGTTCTCGGTGACGGACTTGTCGGCGAAGTCGATCTTGCCGTCCTTGTCGAGCGTGACGTTCTCCAGCAGCGCGTTGCGCTTGATGGCGTTGTAGATGTCGGGCTCGGAATCCTTGTCGAGGTTGATGACCTTGGCGTAGCAGCCGCCCTCGAAGTTAAACACGCCGTTGTCGTCCCAGCCGTGCTCGTCATCGCCGATGAGAAGGCGCTTCGGGTCGGTGGAGAGGGTGGTCTTGCCGGTGCCGGACAGGCCGAAGAAGATGGCGGTGTTCTCGCCGTTCATGTCGGTGTTGGCGGAGCAGTGCATGGAAGCGATGCCCTTGAGCGGCAGATAGTAGTTCATCATGGAGAACATGCCCTTCTTCATCTCGCCGCCGTACCAGGTGTTGATGATGACCTGCTCACGGCTGGTGATGTTGAAGGCGACGCAGGTCTCGGAGTTGAGGCCCAGCTCTTTATAGTTCTCGACCTTGGCCTTGGACGCGTTGTAGACGACGAAGTCCGGCTCGAAGTTTTCCAGCTCCTCCGCAGACGGGCGGATGAACATATTGGTGACGAAATGTGCCTGCCATGCGACCTCCATGATGAAGCGGATGGCCATGCGGGTGTCCTTGTTGGCGCCGCAGAAGGCGTCGACCACGTACAGCTTCTTGTTGCACAGCTCGCCGACAGCCAGATCCTTGACGGCCTTCCAGACCTGCTCGGACATGGGGTGGTTGTCGTTCTTGTACGCATCGGAGGTCCACCACACGGTGTCCTTGGAGTTCTCGTCGACGACGATATACTTGTCTTTGGGGGAGCGGCCGGTGTAGATGCCGGTCATGACGTTGACGGCGCCCAGTTCGCTGACCTGGCCGACCTCATAGCCTTCCAGACCGGGCTTCGTCTCTTCGGCGAAGAGCATCTCGTAGGAAGGATTGTGGACGATCTCGGTGGTGCCGGAGATGCCATACTTGCACAAATTCAGTTCTGCCATCGTATATTAACCTCTTTCTAAAAAAATTAAAATTTCTGGCTGGTGAAGCATGTTTCCAGTTAGGCCATTGTTCACCAATTAGCAGTATATCACGGTTCGTCAAGAATATCCACAACAATTTTCTGCATTGCGCTTTTTTATTGATTTCGCCGGTTTCTGCCGGTGCTATTCGGCGAAATTGTCCCAAAGTAGGTAAAAAGCACAAAAACGCAGAACGGAAAAAATATGAAAACCTGAAAAACTTTCAGGGCAACACCGCATAATTTGGCTCGCAGATAAAATTGTGCGGTGCTGCCGTTTGTGTCAACAGACACAAACGCCGGTGTGCCCGAAAATGGGGCACACCGGCGGGAAATGCGGGTCGTTATCGAAGCTCGGAAGCATCCGCTTCCTTCTTTCCGGCCAGCCGCTTCTGCAGCCAGTCTTTGCCGTCAACATAGCGGGAGACGATGAAGGAGACAACGTAATCGCCAGCAGAGTTGACCATCGTCGCGGGGGGATCGACCAGATTGCCGAGCGCCAGCGCGATGGGGAAGGCGACGGCCAGATGATCCGGGAAGAAGATCGAGCACAGAACGAGTTCGCCCGTGCCGCCGCCGCCGGGGATGCCGGACATGGCGACCGAAGAGAACACGGCGACGATGATCGCAAGGATTGCGCGGCCCGTCGTGAAGTCCTGCCCGAACATCCCGAACAGGAACGCGACCTTGATGATGGCGGACATGGCGGAGCCGTCCATGTGCATCGTCGCGCCGAGGGGGATGACGATATTGGATACGTCCTTGGAGATTCCCGTTTCCTCCGCGACCTCCATGTTTGTCGGAATCGTCGCGACGGACGAGCACGTGCCAAAACTCATGGCAGCCGGGCGGAACAGCTTGGAGAACATGACCTTCGCCGCACCCTTTCCGCCGCCGAAGCGGGCGTAGATCGGGGAGAAGACGAGCATATAAACAAAACTCAGAATATAATAGATCGCAAGCGCGCGGCCATAATCGCCGATGAGGTCAGAGCCGTGGTAGGCGATGAGATACGCGAAGAAGCCGAAGAAGCCGATGGGCGCGTAATAGGTGATGATCTTGAACGTCTTCATGATGCAGTTCGTGACGTCCTCGAGCAGCTTCGCGGTCTTCGTCTCCGCGCCGCCTGCCATCTGGATGCCGAAGCCGAACAGGATCGCCGCGACGATGAGCGGCAGAATGGCCCTGCGGCTGAACAGTTCGGTAAAATCGGGCTTCGTAAAGAAGTTGACAATCATGTCGGCCACGCCCAGCGTGCCGCCGACCTCGCCCTCGACCAGCGCATATTCGCCCACGACCGGCGGGATAAGCCGCACCGTCACGTACATGATGACGGCGGCGAACGCGGCGGTCACGAGGAAGGTCGCGATGGTCACGCCCATGATCTTGCCCGCGCGCCTGGCGCTCTGCATGTTTGCAATCGACGACGAAATGGAGCAGAACACCGTGGGAACGGCGATGCAGAACATCAGGTTCAGGAACACCGTGCCGAGCGGCTCGAGCACGGTCGCGCCCTTGTCGACAATAATCGTTTCGCCGTCAACGACTTCCATGACTGCGGGCCAGATCGCGCCAACGACGCAGCCGGCGACGATGCCGGTCAGCATCAGGATCAGAAATCCGTAGCTTTTCCAAAAGTTACTCTTTTTCATGTTTTCTCCTCCTGCCTTTTTACAAGCTTCAAAATTGCCTCGTCCAGAATCTCGCCCGCGCAGACCATCGCCGCCGGGCCGGTCAGGTACAGGTTTTCAATGCTTCCGTCTTTTTCTTCCGCATCGACCGTCAGCTCACCGCCGTCCATGCGGACGCGGACGTTTTTGCCGCTGACCCTGCCAAGAAGCGTCAGCGCTGCCGCGACCGAGCCTGTGCCTGTGCCGCAGGCGAGCGTAAAGTCCTCTACGCCGCGCTCGTATGTCTTTTCCAGGATCTCATCCGGGCCGGTCAGCTCGTAAAAGTTGACGTTTGCGCCCTTTGGCAGCGCCGGATGGTACCGGAGCGCCCGGCCAAGCCGCCGGAGCGCGTCCTCGCTCTGTTTTGCCAGCGCGGGGACCTCCAGCGCCAGATGCGGGATGCCGGGGCTTCCAAGCTCCACGTAGCTGCACCGGTATGTCCTGCCATCCGCGTCCAGCTGCTTTTCCAGCTCCACAACGGACGGCGTGTTGAGCCGGATGCGGTACTGCTCTTCCGTGATGCGCCAGCCGGTCACAAGTCCTGCGGTCGTCTCCACGCGCTGTACGGGGCCTGCATAGCCGCGTGCATAGCCGTACCGGCAGATGCACCGGGCGCCGTTGCCGCACATCTCGCCCAGGCTGCCGTCCGAGTTGTAAAACAGCATCCGGTAGTCGGCGTCCCCCCGGGCCGGCTCCACCACCATCAGTCCGTCGGCGCCAATCGACAGATGCCGCTCGCACAGAAGCCTGGCCAGGTCCCCGAACCGCTCCACGGGGATCTGGCCGAGACGCTGTCAAAGAGAAAGAGGTTCTGATTTCGGGAAAAGGAGTCCCGAAATCAGAACCTTTTTTGTGGGGCGAAAGGGACGTGCCGGCGTTATCCGGGGGCGAGACGACAGGAAGCGGCCTGGAGATGGGCGATATAGACAAAAGGCAGGGCAGGCCATTTGCTCTTTCAGACAAAAATAAGCGGCATGCGGAGCTTGGCAGAGAATTTGCACATAGAATGGGCAGAAGCCGACGGGGTCGGAACGAAAGGAGCGTGTCATTCCATGCAGTTTTGGAAAATGAACGGGGCGGGCAATGATTTTATCATCATCGACAATATCCGGGAGCAGATCCCCGTGGAGCGGTTCGGGGACCTGGCC
>OQWD01000869.1_pt1 | contig 11243 bp, 9 predicted proteins | sample 1691631 | NCBI WGS metagenome assembly OQWD01 (sample SAMN03418283, study PRJEB22391) | human gut metagenome | biome: human-gut; feature: organic feature; material: feces | host: Homo sapiens | place: Italy | collected 2013-04 | reverse complement strand
GAATTAAATTATGTAGATACGTATTTTGACAATGGATTTACAGGAACAAATTTCAAGCGCCCGGCCTTTACCCGTTTGATGAACGATGTGCGGCAGAAAAAAATCAAGTGTATCGTTGTAAAAGACCTATCGCGTTTTGGCCGTAACTATCTGGAAGCGGGATACTATATTGAAACCGTATTTCCATTTCTAGGTGTTCGCTTGATTGCTGTCACCGATCATTTTGATAGTACGCGCAAAGAGGATATGGAAAGCCTGGCTCTCCCGATTCGGAATATGGTCAACACCATGTATGCGAAAGACATTTCCAAAAAGGTGTGGACTTCCCTGCAGCGTAAAAAAGAAGCCGGCTATGCAGTCGGAAGTGATGCTCCGTTTGGATATATTCGGAATCCAGTGACAAAACGAAATGAGATTGACCCGGAAACAGCCTTTTATGTACAGTTGATTTTCCAGTGGGTACTGATGGGCGTAGCGATTTTTGAAATCGCCAGACGGTTGACTCTGCTGAAGGTTCCAACCCCACGGGAGTGGCATCGGAAAATTGTTGAGGGAAAGGAAGTTGTTACTTATAAAAAATGGGGCGAAACCTCGGTACGGCATATGCTGGCAAATCAAACCTATGTGGGAGATACCATCAACAATAAAAGTACACAGAGATTTTTTGCTGGGCAGGACAAACGTGACTTGTCGAAAGAGCAGTGGTATGTGGCAAAAAATACACATCCAGCCATCATTGCAAGGGATGATTTTGAAAAGGTGCAGGAGATTCTGACGAAGAATTAGAAGGTGTTCAAAACAGTAAGAGCTGAATCGGAACAGATTCGCACGGAGTATCAGAATGACCTTGCCGGAATGGTGTTCTGTGCAGACTGCGGCAGATCGATGGATTTTGATAGGCTTCCGCATGGAGCAGAAGAAAGTAAAAAGGTTTGTTACTATATTTGCAGAGCAAGGCAGGCGGATGATAAGTGCATCGGACACCAGATTACGGAAAAGTTGTTGAAAGCTCTGGTAATGGATCAGCTGCATCTGTTTATTGTTCGGCTTAGTGATAAGCGCAAAGTTCTGGAAGAGCTGCGAAAAATCGAAGATATGCAGAATCCTGTCTACCGTGCAAAAAGTGAGATTATGAGCCTGACGGATAAAGTTGGCCAGATGGCAAAGAAAAGAGAACAGCTTTATGCAGATTATGTGGCAGGCGTGGTGGATTCTGAAGATTATCAATTGATTCGGGAAGACTATTCCAAACAGTATGACGGCCTGCGAGCAGCACTGCAGAGAGCAGAAGCCAAAAAGGTGGAAGTAGAACAACAGATTAGAGAATATCTGAATATGACTTCCAACTTGGAAGAGCATCTGGATGATTTTGGATTTGATGCTCAGCTGGTAAAATCCCTTGTGCAGAGAATCGAAGTGAGTGCAGATAAGCGGATTCGCATTATATTTGGATTTCAAGATGTGTTTGCGGACCTTGGAAAGGAGTGTGCGGGAAAATGATTGCAGCGTATCAGCGCATTTCAAGGGCAGACGGTGATTTGGGTAAGGATGGAAAAGACAAGAGCAATAGCATCGAAAACCAGAAAGAACTGATCCAGCGGTATATTTCCCACAAAGAGAGTCTGCAAAATCTGCCGGTGATGGATTTTGTGGATGATGGTTACACAGGCAGCAATTTTAATCGTCCGGCTTTTCAGAAAATGATCGTGGATTTGAAGCAGGGCGATATAAAAGTCATCATGGTAAAGGATTTATCCCGCCTTGGTCGTGACTATATCGGTGTTGGCGATTACATTGAACAGATTTTTCCGTTGATGGGAGTTCGGTTTATTGCTGTGAATAATTCCTTTGACAGCATGAAACTGAACAACGGAACACCGGGAATCGAAGTGGCGGTCAGCAATCTGGTGAATAATATGTATAGCCGGGATATTGCGAAAAAGATTCGGGCTGCTCTGGAAACGAACTGGAAGAACGGGAAAGCCACCTGCACGAATGTCCCTTTTGGATATGTGTGGAACAAGAAAGGTGGGCAGCGGTGGGAGATTGACCCGGAGGCAGCACCCTGCGTGAAAAAAGTATTTGAATTAGCATTGTCCGGCCGCAATACAACGCAGATCGCCTACGGCATGAACGAATTAAATCTTCCTACGCCGGGATTGTATGCGAAACGAAAGAATCTGCTGATGGGCAGCAATCCTATTATTGCCCCGGACAGTGAAATGTTATGGAACGCGGCAATCGTGTGGAGAATCCTTAGACGGTATGAATACACTGGTGCGTTGGTTATGGGGAGAAGAAAGAAAATTGATGTGAATACTACCTCTGTTCGGACGCTCCCGGAGGATAAGTGGATCATCGCAGAAAACGCTCATGAGGCCATCGTGACAAAAGATGAATACTACCAGGCACAGAAAGCAATCCGTAACGTAACTCCAATTCAATATAAGGTGGATGATGATTTTGCGTTAAAAGGAAAAATCTGCTGCGGAAACTGTAATCGGCAGCTTCGCCACGAAAGGCAATATGGGGAAATGGTTTTCTATTGCGGCTATAAACGGTCAGCCGGAAAGTTCTCTAAATGCTACGGCGGCTATTACAGAGAATATTCGGTGAATGCAAAAGTGGCTCGTGCGATAAAAACAGTATTCTATGCGCTGGATGTGGTAAATCAGGGAATGCAGGAAAAGCAGTCTATCACGGTGCGCTGCGTGGACATTGAGGACTTGGAAAAGCAAGCAGAAGCCATTCGGGTAGAGCAAATCAAACTATATGAATCGTATGCAGACGGTGTGCTACGGCGAGATGTGTACATAGAAAAGAAAAAGACCCTTTCGGAAAAACTGGCTGCATTGCAGGATAGCATACGGACAGAAAAGGAAGAACAGGAGTGTGCCGATGAACTGGATGAAGAAATCCGCAACCTGACAAAGCAGGCAAGTCAAAAAACATACATAGGCGGTCTGACCAAGGAATGTGTAGATGCTTTTGTCAGCATGGTTTATCTGTATGACGATCAGACGATGAAAGTTGAGTTTAACTGTGAGGATGTGATTCGGAGAGCATTGGAAAAGTATGGCGCATAACTGCATAGAAACAGCAAGGTGAGCAAAAAGAATGCCCGTCTGGTTGAGAGGATTCGTAAATCTTCTCGATCAGGCGGGCATTTCATTCCGTAGGAATGACTTTGACCGCATAAGCCACAGACAGCACCCCGGTGTAATCCGAAGTGCAGCTGTGTCTTATGCGGGCTTTTTTGTTATATGATCAGCGGGCTACAAAATCAGATTCCCAAACCGTACAGTATGGCTTTCATCTCTCTTACCATCCGAGTGAGAATTTCCTGTTCGATTTCATTGCAGTCCAAGAGAAGACGGTGAATTTCGGAATTTGAGGTTGAAGTCGAGTGCATCAAACTATCTACCAGCAAATCATCAGTCGATACGTCAAGAGCATTGGCAATATCAACCAGTGCATCAAGACTTGGGCGTTTGATAGCGGATTCGATTACGCTAATATGTTTTCGTGTCATGTTAAGCTGCTCTCCAAGGGCCTCTTGCGTGATACCAGCTTGTTTTCGGGCATTTGAAATGCGCTTGCCCAAAGCTTTATAATCAGTAGCCATGTGCTTTTCTCCTTATGATTCCCCGCATAAGGCAGTACAATTATCTCGCATGATGGTAGGCAGAGCAACTCTATATCAAAGGTTCTAAGACCGCAAAGGGACACACTGCTAGCTGCTCTGTGGTCTTAGGCTGTTTTGCTACCTACTGGGTAGCAAAAGGCAACTCATGCTACCTGATGGGTAGCAGTCAAAACGCAACGAATGCTTTATAATAGAGGTAGGAAAAGACTGCAAATAGGAAGGAAAGACGATGGCGGACAAGGTAGAAAAAAGAATTCTTACATTATATAGTGATGTGCAGGCAACTTCTGTTCACTGGTTGTGGTATCCATTCATTGCAGTGGGAAAGATAACATTGCTACAAGGCGATCCCGGCGATGGAAAGTCAACCATGATGATGAATCTGATTGCGGAACTTTCTAAGGGTGGGAAAACACCGGATGGAAAGCCTGTTGGGACGCCGCAGAGGGTTATCTACCAGTGTTCGGAAGATGGAGTATCAGATACCATTAAACCCAGACTGGAAAGATGTGGCGCAGATTGTAGAAAAGTAGCTTTTATCAATGAAGAAACATACAGTGGTCTAACACTGGATGATGAGCGTATCCGTCAGGCAATCATTGAATTTCGCCCACGGCTTGTAGTTATAGACCCGATTCAGGCGTATTTAGGAAGTGATTCTGACCTCCAGATTGCAGGGAGAGCCAGAAAACTGATGCAGCGTCTCGGAATGTGGGCTTCAGTATATGATTGTGCCATTGTGCTGATTGGTCATCTCAATAAGAAAGAGGGAACGAAAGGTTTGTACCGAAGCCTTGGCAGCATAGATGTGGTTGCTGCTGCGCGAAGTGTTTTGCAGGTGGAGCGTGACCAGAAAGATACAGATATTCGTATTGTTCGGCAGATAAAAAACAGTTTGGCTCCGTCTGATGGAGAAATTCGGTTTTCTATAACAGCGGAGATGGGTTTTCAATGGTTGGAGTGCAAGAGCACATTCGTTTCATCGGAACAACCGAAAGTGCCGGAATTTGAGTCAAAAACAGAAAAGGCAGCATATCTGATAAAAAAGTTGCTTTCTGATGGCGATATGAGAGCAAGAGAAATCTATATGCGGATGAAAGATGAAGGAATCAGCCGCAGAACCGCAGAAAATACGAAGAAAGAACTCGGTATCCGAAGTTATCGGAAGATGCGACAGTGGTATTGGAGCATCCATACGGGAGAATGAGGAAAAGCACATGATTACCGGTGAAGTAGAAGCAGTAGACCGTAAGCAAAAAATCAGAGACCGCTATAAGGGCGTAGATATATCGGAATTGGAAGTCATTCCCGCCAAAATCATAGAGGATTTGGAAACAAGTTCTGTGATTCGGCGTGTGGCAGCATATATCCGTGTTTCCACGGATAATGATGAACAGACTTCTTCGTATGAACTTCAGAAAAACTATTATACGGATTATATTCAGGCACAGCCGGGATGGGTATTTGTTGGAATCTATGCGGATGAGGGCATCAGCGGCACATCTCTGGAACACCGAAAAGGGATGCAGCAGTTGATTGAGGACTGCAAGGCAGGCAAGATTGACCTTGTTCTTACAAAATCCATTGCCCGTTTTGCTCGAAATATCGTTGACTGCCTTTCTGTGATTGAACTTCTGAAAAATCTGAATCCGCCTGTGGGTGTGAAATTTGAAGCAGATAATATCTATACGCTGGACAGCAATGGACGCATGATTCTGACGATTCTGGCATCTGTGGCAGAGGAAGAATCGCATTCCAAATCTATCATTATGAACTGGTCGATTGATCGGCGGTTCAGCCGTGGCCTGTTCCTGACCCCTGCATTGCTTGGATACGATAAAGACGAGGAAGGCAACCTTGTAATTAACCCGGAGGAAGCACAGACGGTAAAGGTGATTTACTACCTGTACCTGAATGGATATTCGCTTACGGAGATTGCAACTCTTTTGATGGAGTATAGCCGTAAGACGAAGTTGGGACGTGTGGAGTGGAATCCCGGTACACTTGCAGGTGTTCTGGCAAATGAGCGCCATTGTGGTGATGTACTGGCAAGAAAGACCTTTACACCGAACTTTTTGACGCATAAATCAAAGAAAAACAACAATGATCGGACACAGTACAGGCAGAAGAATCACCATGAAGCCATTGTTTCCAGAGAAGTTTTTAATGCAGCCAATCATCTGCGGGCATCCCGCAATTATTCAAAGAAAAACAGACCCTTGCCCGTGTTGAGCGTGGTTGAAGATGGGATTTTGCGAGGATATGTGCCTTTTGATAAGGATTGGACAGGTTTTTCGGCAGAAGAATACAGGGAAGCCTCTGAAAGCGTGATGAAAGAACCGGATGTCACTGTTACTGCGGATGTGAAAAAGCGTCTTGATCTGACGGGCTATGAAATAGTCAGGGGACAGTATTTTTCTACTATGCAGAATCCGGCTATGACGATTTCTAATGGACGATTGCGCTTTAACACCGCTTGCTTGAAAAAGTTTGAAAATGTTGAATATGTGGAGCTGCTGCTAAATTCTGTTGAACGCTGCATTGCCATTCGCCCCTGTGACAAGAATAATCCAAACGCGATCCGTTGGGGCAGACTGAAAGAGGGACGTTGGTGTGCAAGCACTTTGGGCTGTCGTGGACTTGCAAAGACTTTATTTGACATTATGGAATGGGATGAGGATTTGCGTTATCGGTTCCGTGGCCAGTTTTTGGAGCAGGGCGATAACAAAATGATGCTGTTCGCATTTGATGAGCCTGAAATGATTAAGGTGGAAGAAATCGTTCTGCCTCCAAAGGAAAACACCGAAGAAGATGAGGGCGAAACGGTCAAAAAGAAGATTTACATTTTTCCACCAGAGTGGGCTGGAACATTTGGACAGCCGATTACAAGTATAGCACAGGTGGGTATCTTACGGCAGGAGCATTATGCCGGAAACTGGGATGTATTTCGTCCTGCGACGGAGATAGAGGAAATGAACATATTTACGGCAGAAAGTCTAAATGAGTTGCTCCGTGAAGCGGAGAAGATAATGGAAGGATGGACTGATTATAGATGAATGAAGAAAACACAACAATCATGCCGCCAGAGAAGCAGATTGTGCAGGATGATAGAGACGCACGGGCGGAAGAACTGGAAAGTGCCTTTTCGTATGATGGCTACCAGGTCGTGCGAAAGGAATTGTTTGCCCATCTGCGTGACCCGGCAATCGTGATTCGTAAAGATAGTATCACATTCAATACAGCCTGTATCACAGGGCTGGAGGATGTGGTCTACGTTCATGTCATGTTCAACAATGATTTGAAGCGTATCGTTGTTCGTGGGTGTGATGAAAATGACAAGGACGCTCTGCGTTGGTGCGTGGCAAAACCGGATAAGCGCAAAAGCCGGAAGATGTCCTGCAAGCCATTTGCGACTTTAGTTTATCAGAAAATGGGATGGGACAGCGAGTGCCGATATAAAATGCTGGGGTACAGGATTACCTTTGAGGGTGAAACTCTGTATGTTTTTGATCTGCTTGTGCCAGAAATTTTTCATGAAGGACAGAGAAAAAAGAACGCAGTCGATTCGCAGGATAATGCTGCGTCAACAAAACCTGTGAACAGCCGAAAGGGATTTTACCTGGATGATATTGTGGGAACTTTTGGTGTGCCTGTGGAAGAACACCGGAAAGAATCTGAAGTCAAGCAAATGGATGGGTATGTGTCAATGGGGATTCTGACAGGAAAGATTGCTCCTGAAGCTGGAAAGGACTAATTGACAGGTTGTACAAGGGGAGGGTCTGTCCATTTGTGGGAGGTGAGCAATATGCAAAAAACAGAACAGAAAACGGAGCAACAGGCAGGACTTGGCATGAGTTTCTGCGAGGAAGAGGGACGAATCACGGTCTTCAGAAAAACGCTGGAAGCGTTAGAATGGCCGTCACACTATCGGTTTCTGTATAATCGTAAAATGAAACAGATAGCTGTACAGGCGTGTGGAGCAGAAGAATCAGGAGCGCATCGTGTGGGAAAACCAGACGAATCTAATAGCGGCGAAATCAAGTGTATGGCATTGGTTCGCATGATTTACGGGGATTCTGGGTGGGACAAGAAAATGTCCTATCGGCTGATCGGAAGAGCTTTTCCACAGCAGCGACTTGTTTCGTTTAAGATAACGGATGCGATGCAGATAGAAAACGGGAGAGTACTGACTGAAATGTGAATCTCACATTAGTGGGTTCTGAAATAATTAGTTGCCTATGATATAACAGTGGCGAAGAATGCAATAATATGGACAACTCCGTGCAAGGAAAGTTTACAGTTGGTTGCTTGATATGGGCGGTGAATTATGGTAAGATGGAAGTACGATAGGAGAGTTTACGCTCTTGTTGAATCTACTGCGAGGAAGTGAATGCCGATGGAAAAACAAGGCACGGTGGAAAATCAGCTTGCCCACACGATAGATCAGACAGAGTATGATTCGAGGTATGACAGAACAGCGAAAAAGCTGTTGGCAAACAAACAGATTCTGGCACAGATCATGAAAGGCTGTGTGAATGAATACAGCGATTGCACCGTAGATGATATTGTTGAGAAATACATCGAGGGAACCCCGGAGGTTGGCTCTGTTGGTGTTCATGTCGATGATACGAACAGACCCAAAAAGTCAACAGATGTAATCAAGGGTAGTAACAACGAGGACTCTACGCTGACCGAGGGAACATTGTTCTACGATGTTCGCTTTGACGCAATCGCACCGAAATCTGCGGACAGTGCAGAACAGGAAGAAGTCATTCGTCTGATTATCAATGTGGAAGCACAGACAAAATTCAAGCCGGGATACCCATTGACGAAACGGGCAATCTATTATTGTAGCAGAATGATTTCTGCACAGCACGGTCCGATTTTTACAAAATCTGAATATGGGAAGATTCGTAAGGTCTACTCCATCTGGATTTGTACTCAGCCGTCAAATGGTTTTGAAAATACGCTTACCCGGTACTCCATCAAACCCGAACAGTTGATTGGAGAAGCGCAGGAAGAAACCGAAAACTACGATTTGATGAGTGTCGTAATGATTTGTTTAGGCAAGCCAGGGACGGAGAATCATAAGGGAATCCTGAAATTTATGGAAGTGCTGTTATCTTCCACAAGATCAGGTTCGGAGAAAAAGAAGATTCTGGAAGAAGAGTTTGGCGTTGCAATGAGCGAAGAACTGGAAAGAGAGGTGCTTGAAGTGTGCAATCTTAGTCAAGGCGTAAGAGCCGAAGGCCGTGAAGAAGGCCGTCAGGAAGGCAGAATCGAAGGCATCGGAATTGGCGAGATTCGGATGCTGGTTCAGCTTGTTCGAGAGGGTGATTTACCGCTGGAGCGTGCTGCGGCAAAAGCAAAGATGACAGTTGAGCAGTTTAAGGAAACAATGGAGAACACCCCATTACAGGCAGTGTGAAAATAAAATAGCATAAGATAACGGATAGCCCTACAAGGCCCTGATGATTCAAAGAATTGTCAGAAAAGCCTTGTGGGGCTTATTTTTTTGCTTTTTTTGAGAATTTTTTTGTCCCTATCTTGACATCAGGGGGACTTGCTGCAGTCAGCTCCTCCGCATTTGCGGCACTTTATAGTGCATTTGGAAAATACGATGTGGTGCACATCCACGCCGAAGGACCGGCGTTCTTTGCATGGCTGCCGAAGATGTTTGGGAAAAGAGTTGTAGTTACCGTCCATGGGGAGTGTGAAATAATATGGACAACCAGAGAAAAGCCTGATTTCATGCGGGTTTGCGCGGCTTGACCTTTTCACCTCAACTTGTTTCTGCTTGTCATGGTGCGTTACGGCCAGCGTGTTTTCAGGAGTTAATGGCTTCTGGTTGCGCTCTATACTTAACCCACCACAGCGAAAGCTGATAGAGCAGAAAACAAAATAAGGAGGTACGAGGACAAGCCTGTGTAACCTTAGTGCTTGCAATTTTTATGTTTATTGCAGCCCCCATTCTGGTGGGATGGGCTTCCGGCTATCTTGATCCGGGTGACTGCGATGGGCAGTCTGGCTATGGTGTTTCTAAGCTGGATTCCATTGTAGAAGAAGTTGTCCGGCAGATCTTCGCACAGTTCCGGGAAGTTTCCCGGAAGAAGCTGCTGGAATCGGTCAAGACCAACGATGCCGCCCGCATCCAGAAGAAAATCAAGAAAATCCAGAAAGACTTGGAAGCCAAGCAGAAAGAGCTGGACGACCTGAAAGCCGAAACCATTCTGGTCATTCGGGGCATAAGTGCCTTGGACAAAGAACTGCTGGGCACACTGGTAGCCGAGGCAAGAGAGGCTCTGGAAACTCTGGAAAAGCAGCTCGTGCAGGCACAGGAAGAATACGAAGAAGCCACCAAAACAGCAAAGCGTAGCAACTACATCTGCAACGAGCTGTTTACATGGGCGGATGTTTACGACACCGCCAACCACGATGAACGCCGCGCCATTTTGCAGCAGTTCATCAAGGAGATTCGCGTCCGAAAAGACTATGAGGTCTCGATTACGCTGAACGCCAGCTTCAACCAAGTGGAACAGCTCAAGGCTGTGTCAACCTACGATGGTGCGGAAATTTTTGAAGGAATTTCCGAGAGGGGGGCATAAAAGCGATGCACTTGCCCGCAGCACTCTGCAAAATGCAAAGAAAGAAGCGTGGAACCGATGGATTTTCAAAAAGTACATTGATGACCCCACCCGGTTCGCATCCGGCTTCAGGGTTCGGAGCCCGGCACGGTCTGCCAAAGTTTTTTAGGCATAAAAAACGCCGCATCGTACAAAACGATGCGGCAAATTGGTGGACCTAGAGGGATTCGAACCCTTGACCTCTCGGATGCGAACCGAACGCTCTCCCAGCTGAGCTATAGGCCCATATTTAGGGGCGTGACGCGGTTGGGCGACCAACCGACATACTCCCCATTTGAATGCCCACAACTCTGTGGGGCACAAAAGCGATACGCTTGCACTCCCAACTGAGCTATAGGCCCATGTGATGACCCTGTAAGTGTAACTCTGTTCGGGAAATTTGTCAAGTATTTTGGGCAGGGCCAAAAAGCATCGCTCAGCGGTTGCCTAGCTGCCAGAAAGCAACAGCGCTGGCAGCGGCAACGTTCAGGGAATCCACGCCGTGGGACATAGGGATTTTTACGGTGTAGTCACAGGCGGCAATGGTGCTGTGGGCAAGGCCGTCACCCTCTGTGCCCAGCACGATGGCGAGCTTCGGCTCGGCGGAAAGAGCGCTGTCGTCAATGCTTACGGAGCGGTCGCTCAGAGCCATGGCAGCAGTCTTGAAGCCAAGACTGTGCAGCTGAGCAATGCCGTTTTCCGGCCAGTCGGCAGGGCAGGTGCCGATCTGCGCCCAGGGCACCTGAAACACGGTGCCCATGCTCACACGCACGGCACGGCGGCACAGGGGGGCGCAGCAGGAAGGAGTAACGAGCACGGCATCCATGTTCAGTGCAGCGGCGCTGCGGAAGATCGCTCCCACATTGGTGGAGTCCACAATGCCCTCCAGAACGGCCACCCGGCGGGCATTGCGGCAGACCTCTTCCACGCTGCGCGGCAGCGGGCGGCGGAAGGCGCACAGCACGCCGCGGGTC
>OQWD01000865.1_pt1 | contig 11255 bp, 7 predicted proteins | sample 1691631 | NCBI WGS metagenome assembly OQWD01 (sample SAMN03418283, study PRJEB22391) | human gut metagenome | biome: human-gut; feature: organic feature; material: feces | host: Homo sapiens | place: Italy | collected 2013-04 | reverse complement strand
ACCGGGCTTCCACCCGGTTGGTGTCCATATTGAAGCGGCAGGAAAGCAGTTTGTTCATGGTGAACCTCATTTCTATATCAAACGGTGTCTGTTCGGATGTCCTAAACCCTGCCATAAAACCGGTGATTGATTTGTCCATTGGGCTTTGTTTTGCCCGTCTGCACATTTTTGCACACTTTTTGCACACCTGAATATCTGGATAACGGTTGCAAAGCATTACACTGTATGCAGACAATGCGGTGTGTGCAAAGGCGTGTTTTGCGATGATACGATAAAAATAACGCTTCTTCGAACTTTTGAAATTTGACGAATGATGCGCCTTGGATTCTTTTAATCAGAGGGCCAGGGATTCGAGTTCCCTCGAGCGCACCAAAATCCCACGAAGAATCGTAAGATTCCTCGTGGGATTTTCTTTTTGTACGCCATTTGCACGGTCTCTGCACGGTCTGCATTTTTCGTGTCAGATGGAGTAAGTCCGTGAATTACTCTGCAATTCGTGCTATTTTTTGCAATTCAGGTCAGCAAAGCCAAGCGGAGCCGCGCTTTTACGGCAGGGTCTGCGTCCTTCAGAAGCTCCAACAGTGCCGACACGGAGATGGTCGGTTCTGCTTCAACCGGGGCAGCCTGTACAGGTGTTGTTCCCTGTACGGCTTTCGCATCACCGCCGGAGATCATCAGTTGGTAAGCAGAGCGCAGGCTGCGCGATGGAATCGCTGAATAGCACAAAAGCATGTTGGAGTCCAGATGTAAAGAAAAAACGGCAAAGCAGATAAAATCCACTTTACCGTTTTATAGCAATTCAACTTCTTCATGCAACAGCAACAGCGTTGAATTGCATATCGCAAATTGCTGGTTTAACGTTCCACTACTTTCTTGCCTTGCGATCAAGAAAGCACGTCTGCTAAACGCTCTACATTGAAAATATAATCGTACACTGCTATAATAAAATTGTGATATTATCACCAAAAATTCAAGATGCAAAGCGTTTGCGATTGGCAAACATTCAGGAGGAACGCATGGTAACAGGAGCCATTAAAAATAAGGTAGACAAAATCTGGACGGACATCTGGGCAGGCGGCATCACCAATCCGCTGACCGTCATTGAACAGCTGACCTATCTCATGTTTATCCGGTCACTGGACGAGAAAGAGCTTGCCACCGAAGATTTTGAGAACATGGCGGGCGAAAAGATGGAGCACATCTTCCCGGCCAGCGCGGCAGGGCAGTCTATGCGGTGGAGCCGCTTCAAGGACAAAGATTCCCGCGAAATTTTCCTGACCATGCAGCAGCGGGTGTTCCCTGCCATCAAAAAGATGAAGTATGGCCGTCTGCCGGACTTTGACGCAAACGGCGAGCTGGTGGAGATCACAGACGACCCCACCCGCCCGGATGAGGGCAACACCGCCTTTGCGCGGTATATGGACGATGCCATGTTCCTGATCCCCACGCCGCAGGTGCTGCAAAAGATCATCACCGGGTTGGAGGATCTTTACACCCACGACATCGCCGACCTTGATATGCAGGGCGATTTGTACGAGTATATGCTGGGAAAACTGGCAACGGCGGGTCGGAACGGCCAGTTCCGCACGCCTCTGCATATCATTGATATGATGGTGGAGCTGGTGCAGCCCACGCCGGACGACTTTATCTGCGACCCCGCCTGCGGCACGGCGGGCTTTCTGGTGTCCAGTGCACAGTACCTCCGCGCCCACTACGAGGACAGCATGACCCCGGAGCAGTGGCAGCATTTTGCCGGCCCGATGTTCACCGGCTTTGACACGGACCGCACCATGCTGCGCATTTCGGCCATGAACCTGATGCTCCACTCCATCACGAACCCGGAAATCGACTACAAGGACAGCGTGTCGAAGCAAAACTCCATTTGCAGCAAGTACACCATTTGTCTTGCGAACCCGCCGTTCAAGGGCACTGTGGATGCCGAGAGCATCAACGACGACCTGAAGGCTGTCACCAACACCAAAAAAACAGAATTGCTTTTCCTTGCGCTCTTCCTGAGGATGCTCAAAACCGGCGGACGCTGCGCCTGCATCGTGCCGGACGGCGTTTTGTTCGGTTCCAGCAAGGCGCACCAGAGCATCCGAAAAGAACTGATCGAAAACCATCAGCTGCGGGCGGTCATTTCCATGCCCTCCGGCGTGTTCAAGCCCTACGCAGGCGTGTCCACGGCGGTGCTGGTGTTTACCAAGACCGGCGCGGGCGGCACCGATAAGGTGTGGTTCTACGATATGAAAGCCGACGGCTTTTCGCTGGACGACAAGCGCACCGAAGTGAAGGAAAACGACATCCCGGACATCATCGCCCGGTTCCATAACCTCAACGCCGAAACTGACCGCAAGCGCACCGAGCAGAGCTTCTTTGTGCCCAAAGAAGAAATTGCCGCCAATGGGTATGATTTATCTATCAACAAGTACAAAGAGACCGAGTATGTGCCGGTGGAGTACCCCTCGACCACGGAGATTCTGGCCGACCTGCATGAGCTGGAAATGGAGATCACCAAGGGTCTGGCAGAGTTGGAGGAGATGGTGTGATGGCGAAGTTGGGAGAGGTTTGTACTATTGTATCTGGTTCGACACCAAAAACATCTGTTACGTCCTACTGGGACGGCAACATCAAATGGATAACACCTGCTGAATTGAACGAAGATACTTTTTACATTATGGACTCAATTCGACACATTACTGAAGAGGGAAAAGAAAAAACAGGATTGTCTTATCTGCCGACAGGAACAGTCATTTTATCTTCTCGCGCGCCGATTGGCAAAACCGCAATTGCCGGTTGTAAAATGTGTTGCAATCAAGGATTTAAGAACCTTATTTGCTCAGATGCGATTTATAATGAATACCTCTATTTTTTCTTGAAATCAAAAACAGACTATCTCAATTCATTGGGACGTGGCGCAACTTTTAAAGAAATTTCTAAATCCATCGTTGAAAATATTGAGATTCCGTTACCTGAAGTAAACCAGCAAAAAGAAATTGCAGAAAAATTCAAGAAGCTAGAGCAGTTGATTTCGCTCCGTAAGCAGCAGCTTGCCAAACTGGACGAACTGGTAAAGGCACGGTTTGTGGAGATGTTTGGGGATGAACAGGCATTTAATAAAGAACCGCTGAGCCAAAATGTTGAAGAAATGTTCATTGGGCCTTTTGGCAGTAGTTTGAAAAATGAAAACTTTGTTTCCAAAGAAAATGGTTACTGCATGGTATATGAACAAAAGCATGCTATTCGCAAAACTATGGATGTCGAAACTCGGTATATAGACAAACCGAAATATGAAGAACTTAAACGATTTTCAATTCATGGTGGCGATATTATTGTTAGTTGTCGAGGAACAATAGGCGAAACCTATATTGTCCCCTTAAATGCGCCGTTAGGCATTATGCACCCATCCATTATGAAAATTCGTGTGAAGGATTCTATTTACAACCGAGTTTTCTTTGACTTCTTACTACAAGAAAAGCTAAAGCAACATGAAGCACAAGCTAATGGAAGTGGCGTGAAAATGGCCGTAACGGCAAGTGCGCTGGGCAAAGAAGAGTTTATTGTTCCTTCAATTCCGTTTCAAAATCAGTTCGCCGCTTTTGTGGAGCGTGTAGACCAGCAGAAGCAGACTGTACAGCAGAGCCTTGAAAAGTTGGAATTGATGAAAAAGGCGCTGATGCAGGAATATTTTGGGTAAAATGGTGTGCAAAAGCTGATTTTAGCGGTATAATGAAAGAAAAAGATGTGAGGTGATCCGTATGGCATTTCCAAAACAGATAAGAGACATCGTTTATAAATTGCTTCAAGAACCGACATTAGATAATTTCAGAGAGTTTTTACAAAATCAAACAGGTGAACATAATGCAATCGACTTTAAGAGAGAATGGATTTGTAAAGACAAGCTAGCAAAGCTTATGCTCGCGCTTGCCAATTACGGCGGTGGCGTTGTGGTTTTTGGAGTGCAAGAAAATGAAAACAAGACCTTTTCTTGTGAAGGGCTGAAGGCATTAAATGGAAAAGAACACGTTAAGGATGAAGTGAAAGCCTACATTTCAACGAATCTCAAATACGAAATATATGATTTTACATATCAATCTTCTGAGTATAAATCTCTGGAAGGGAAAAATTTTCAGATGCTTGTTGTGGAGGATACTCCTGAATTTTTGCCCTTTATTTCGCACAAAGAAAGCACCGATATAAAGGATGCTGCGATTTATATTCGTAGAGGAACTTCCGATGAAATGGTTAATGAGCAGGAATTAGAAGATATCCTTAAACGCAGGAATCAACATATGTTTCCGGCAACGGGTGAGCCGCTTAGCTTACAGGAACATCTTAGTCAATTGAAGACTCTTTATAAAAATATCAAGTCAGATAAACTTACAGGGGAAGACACATCAGGAATTAAAACTTTTTTTGAGTTGTTATCAGGGGTTTCATTAGCGAAACAAAATGCAAAAGAAAATCCATACTATCCTAAAGAATCATATGATGAATTTGTTGCGGGAATGATTGATAAGAAAAAGAAAAAAATAGAAAGAGTGCTTGATTTAAGATAATTAAAAATCGGAGAGTCTTAAACATAAGAATACTCGGTATAGGAGCGAATGCGGTAATGGAGCATTATGAACTCGCTAATATTAGTAAAAATGAGGCGGGGGAAACATCCGTTGTGGCAAAGGGTGAAATAACTGCCGAACAGTATCTTGAAATTCGTAGTTGGTTTAAATTTACTTATTTTTATCATGTCTGTCAAAGCATTGAACATATGACACTAGAAAGCGGAGGAGATTTAGCAAACTATTTCGCAGAACTTGAAAACTATACTGGACCATTTACAAAGGACTATAATAAATTTTTAACGACAGCAAATAAACTTCTAATTTCATATTTGTCATTTCTGAGAATATATGTTGATGTCGTTGGCCATGCTATTTCCAGAAGAAGCAAAGAGAAATTCGAAGAATTTAATAATGCGACACATATCGTATATGATACTTTGCTGGGGTATCGATTTTTCTCTAGAATGAGAAATTATGTTGTTCACTATGATGTACCATTAACCTCAATTACCTGTTCCGTGTCAAATGGTATTCAGGTTACATGTAAAAGAAAGTCCTTACTTGAATACAATGGGTGGGGATCAGTAAAAAAAGAAATCGAACAGTTGCCAGAAGAGATAGATATCTTTCCGTTTATTGGCGAATGCCAAGCAGCAGTAAAACGACTTTATTTGGTTGCTTTAGAAACAATCTGGGATGATGTGATCAAGGCCAATGAAAACTTACATGATCTATGTTCTAAATATGCAATCAGCGCTCCTATCATTATTTGCGTAGATGAATCCGAACAGCCACATTTTGAACAATTGCCGTTAGAACACATTAAATATTATCTGGAAGATTTAAATCAGTATCCTGAATATAATATAACGTTAATTGAACCAGAGCATGCATAAAAACTTTTGAAAGGAGCCTTCCCATGTCCAACTTCTCCTATCTCTCCACCTGCCCCGAGTACTCCATGTTCACATCTGCCGCCATCGAGGCCGAGAAAGTGTTCTCCACCTCCCCGGCAATGTGCGCGGTGGGGTGCCGGAAGGCGTTGGAGCTGGCGGTGAAGTGGGTGTATGCGGCAGATAAAACCATCACGATGCCCTACAAGGACAACCTGCAATCCCTTCTGCACGAGCCGAGCTTCCGGTTCGCGGTGGACCGCAATGTGTGGAGCGTGCTGCCCAGCATCGTGAAGGCGGGCAATCTGGCGGTACATACGGGGCATAGTGTGTCGGCGGCGGATGCAGTGTTCAGCCTGCGGGGGCTGTTCGACTTCATCCAGTGGGTGGATTACTGCTACGGCACGGACTATGTGGAGCGCTCCTTTGATGAAACAGCCATCCCCGGCGAAAAGGTAACGCTGGACGAAAAGAAGATCCGGGAGCAGGAAAGCCTGCTTACCCAGAAAGATGCCGAACTGGAAGCCTTGCGCAAGCAGGTGGAGAGTCTTTCGGCGGCGTACACGGCCAGCAAACAGCAGAACCAGCAGAGCCGCAGTTTCACCGCCGCCGACCTGACCGAGGCCGAAACACGGCGGAAGATCATCGACATCGACCTCAAGGCCATGGGGTGGAAATTCACCGGGCCGGACGCCGATGTGCGCACCGAGTACGAAGTGGACAACATGAACGGCGTGCTGGGGCAGAAGGGCTATGCGGACTATGTGCTGATGGGCAAGGACGGCTTGCCGCTGGCGGTCATTGAAGCCAAGCGCAGCACCAAAGACCCCAACATCGGGCGCAAGCAGGCTCAGCTTTATGCAGACTGTCTGGAACAGAAGTTTGGCCGCCGTCCGATGCTGTTTACCACCAACGGCTACACCACCTATTTCTGGGATGAGCAGAGCGGCCCGCAGCGTGCTGTGAGCGGGGTGTTCTGCAAGGACGACTTGCAGAAGCTGATGAACCGCCGCACCGAGAAAAAACCGCTGGACACCATCGAAATTGACGATAAAATCACCGACCGCTACTATCAGAAAAACGCCATCCGGGCAGTCTGCGCCCATATTACACAGGGCTTCCGGCGCAATCTGCTGGTCATGGCAACGGGCACAGGCAAGACCCGCACCGCATCCAGCCTGACCGATGTGCTGAGCCGGGGCGGTCATGTGACCAACGTGCTTTTTCTGGCGGACCGCACTGCGCTGGTCAAGCAGGCAAAGGACGACTTCAAAAAGTATCTGCCCGACCAGTCGCTGTGCAACCTGTGCTCCTCCAAGGACGATAAGGCTGCGCGCATCGTGTTTTCCACCTATCCCACCATGCTCAACGCCATCGACAACGCCAAGACCAAGGACGGCGTGCCGTTGTTTTCCCCTGCTCACTTTGACCTTATCATCGTGGACGAGAGCCACCGCAGCATTTTCAAGAAATACCGCGCTATTTTTGATTATTTCGATGCGATTCTGGTGGGTCTGACCGCCACCCCGAAAACCGATGTGGACCGCAACACCTACGACTTTTTCGAGATGGAGCACGGCATCCCCACCTACGCCTACGATTACGACACGGCGGTCTACACCGACCATGTGCTGGTGCCTTACTACAACTACGAGGTCAAGACGAAATTCACAGAAGAGGGCATCCACTACGACCAGCTTTCACCGGAGGATAAGGCCCGCTACGAGGACGATTTTGCCGAGGACGACACCCTGCCCACCTTCATCCCATCCGAAAAGCTGAATAAGTTCATCTTCAACGCCAACACCGTGGACACGGTGCTGCAAGACCTGATGGAACGGGGCATCCAGACGGCAGGCGGCGACCGCATCGGCAAAACCATCATCTTTGCCCAGAACAAGCGCCACGCGGAGTTTATCCGGGAACGCTTTGGCAAGCTCTACCCGCAGCTGGAGACCCAGTACCCGGGATTCATCCAGCGGGTGGTCTGCGATGACGCCTATGCACAGTCCATCATTGACGACTTCAAACAGCCGGACAAGCCGCCGTTTATTGCGGTCTCGGTGGATATGATGGACACGGGCATCGATGTGCCGGAGTGCGTGAATCTGGTGTTCTTCAAAAAAGTGCGCAGCAAAACGAAGTTCTGGCAGATGATCGGCCGTGGTACGCGGCTCTGCCCATCCCTTGCCTGCGTGGATGCCATCGACGGCGAATATACGGGCAAACGGCGTTTTCTGATCTTCGACTACTGCGGCAACTTTGAATTTTTCCGTCAGAAACCCAACGGCTACGAGAGCGCGGACACCAAGAGTCTGTCCGAGAGCATTTTCTGCAAGCAGGTGCGCATTGCCGCCGCGCTGCAGGATGGAGCCTATGGGGACGAAAACTACCAGAACTGGCGCAAGATCTTAACGGAGACCTGCCGCGCCGAGGTGGGAGCGCTGAACCCGGAGCTGGTATCCGTGCGGCTGCACCGACAGGCCGTGGAACACTATCAAAAGCCGGAAGCCTTTGTCAGCCTGACTGAAACGGACAAGGGTACTCTGATGAAAGAGGTGGCACCGCTCATCTCGCTGGACGATAAGGACGAGGCCGCCAAGCGGTTCGATAACTTTGTGTATGGCTTGCTGCTCTGTGAACTGGAAGGTCTGCCGGGGCTGGGCCGCGCCCAGAAACAGCTGCGCAGCACGGCGGCAATGCTGGAAGGGAAAGCTACCATCCCGCAGGTGCAGGCAAAGCTGCCCCTCATCCGCGAGGTGCAGACAGACGAATTTTTGACCTCGCATGATCTGCTCCGCTTTGAGGAAATGCGGCAGGAACTGCGGGAGCTCATCAAGTTTCTGGTGGAGGGCGGCGAGGGGCAAAAGCCTGTCTACACGGCCCTTGCCGACCCGGTACTGGAACAGACCGAGGGCAAAGCGCTGGATTCCGGCTACGATTTTGGCGAGTACCGGGAACGTGTGAACCGCTACATCATGGAGCACCGCAGCGATACGCTGGCCATCCACAAGCTGACCCAGAACATTCCGCTTTCCCGGGGCGACTATACCGAGCTGGAACATATCTTCACCTGTGAGCTGGGCAGCAAAGAGGACTATGCACGGGAGTTTCGGGATACACCCTTTGGTCTGCTGGTGCGTAAAGTGGCAAAGCTGGACCACGATGCTGCCATGCAGGCATTTTCCAAGTTCATCAACGACGAATCGCTGAATGCGAAGCAGATCGCGTTCGTGCAGAAGGTCATTCATTACATCGAGCAGAACGGTTATGTGGAAAGCAAAGCGGTTCTGATGAAACCACCCTTTGACCAACCCATCCTGTTTACCCGCCTGTTTGATGGCAAAACAGGGAGTGAACTGATGGATACGATCAATTCGGTGAAAGAGAATGCCACCCATGTGACTGCATAAAGTAGTGGAATGTACTGATAAAAACCGGTATAATTCAGGACTATCGAAAAATGAATATCCTGCAACGCAGTATGGCAAGTCAGGGAATTTTGAACGATACGCAAGGGACTCTGGCTGATTACCTGATGAGCATCGCACAAATTTCCGTGGAGGATGCCGGAGCGATTTATATCGAGTTGAGCAGCATCCGCGGAAATTTTATGGCAAACATCATTCTGCGCATGATTGAAAATTATCACTTCCTGCCCGATATGGCGCAGAAACTGAAAAACAAACAAGCACTGGTGGAAAGCGTAATTGCAAATGAACAGCTGGAGCCTTCCATTACGTCGCCCATCAAAGATGTGTATGATGACCTTGTCAACAGCAAACTGGATATGATCGAGGGCTTCGTGCCGATCTCTGCCATCCAGTATGATGCTAAGATGCAGGAAGCAGAAAGACTTTAAGGGGAGTGCGACTTGTAGGATTGCTTTAAATTATCGAGTTAATCCGCAGGCTGAATAGATTCACTCAAATCGAATGAAAACGAAAAAATGCCCGCTCACCGTGGAGATCCGGCTCCATCGGTGGGCGGGCATATCCAATAAAACACCAGGATACTATTATGCTTTTCGTACTTCAGCTGGGATCTTGTTCTGGCTCAGATATCCCACAGGGAGGGCGCAGAGGTGGAAACTGCGGCGGCACCTGCGCGCATGGCGGCCATGACGTCGGCTTTGTCCCGCAGCAGGCCGCCTGCAATGACAGGCACCTGTGTGCGGGCGCTGATCTCGGCGATGACCCGGGGCATGATGCCGGGAAGGATCTCGACAAAATCCGGCTTGCCCTGCTCCAGCTGACCGGACAGGCTGGTCAGCGAGAGGGAATCCAGGATGAATGCCCGCTGAACGGTCAGCAGGCCGCGGTGGCGCGCCCGGCGGATCAGGGTCGGGCGGGTGGAGATGATGCCGTCCGGGTGGCACAGGGCGTTGAGGGAGTCCACCGCGATCTCCCGCGACGAAAGGCCGTCCACAAGGTCGATGTGAACCACGGCCAGTTTTCCGGCATCATGTATGCGGTGCACCAGACCGTCTACGGTGAGCAGGGTGCTCGCCAGCAGAAAAACGGCGCTGCAGGGCGAAGCCAGCGCAGCAGTCAGGGCTTCGTCCGTTTTCACAGCGGCGATCACCGGTTCGTCCAGCAGGGTTTCAGCAAGAGGATGCATTGGGTAAGACTCCTTTCGAGCCAGATTTACAGAGATAGGGAGCAATCAGAAGATACGGCCCTTTCAGAAAACTCTAAAAGGGCCGCACCATGCGTAAACCAAGTTTATAAAAAATTGAGGGGTTTGTAAAGAGGATTAAAGAGGCATTATTTATGTGCCTGCACGGCTGCATTATTTTTCTTCAGCAGTACAGCGCATGCTATGGTAACTACAAAGCCGATCGCGATCAGTGCGTAGACCAGAGCAGTGCCAGCGTACTGTGTTCCGGGGGTGTGCACGCGAATCTCGCAGATGCCCCACTCGCTGACAGCTGCAAGAACGCCGCAGAAGATGCCGCCAAGGTAGGGATTGCCCGTGTGCTGGTACAGGAGACGACAAATCAGGATCGCAACAAAGATGAAGCCGGGCAGCGCATACACTGCAGTTGCGGCAGAAGCCAGACCGCCGAACATCGGGTTCGAGCCGGTAGCCTTGAAGATGCCGTAAACGTAGCAGAGGACGAACAGAGTGGGAACCGATGCGATAAAGCTGATCAGAAGGTTAGAAAGCAGCTTGTTTTTGCCGAGCGCCGTGCTAAAGTTAAAACTGTTGACGCTGATGGACATGACAATGTAGTACACGAGATACATGGGTACAACAAGGAGCATACCCGGGATGCGGTTGGCTCCAAACTTCATAAAGCCCCAGTAAACGATCAGGAAGTTCACATCCACAAAATAGTCGACGGCAAAAACCATCAGGATCAGGGCAAAGACTGCAAGCAGGGCCGCGCCGATGGATTTGAGGAGTGCATGCCCGGAAATAGCGATGCCGGTATTCCGGAAGGAGAAACCGTGTTTTTTGCCGTAGGCCATGTACCACACCGTGCACAGAACAAGAGTCAGTGCGCCGCACAGCAGAGAGATCAGGCCGTGGTACGCAGGGTTGGCCGAGTGGAAAAGTGCATCACGGTAAGATGCCAGTCCCTGCTTGTTCAGGAATCGAATAATGAGGATGGACAGGACGGCACTGATGATCTGGATGCCCCAGAACCATGCAACTGCGTTCTTATCGCCAACTGGGCGAAGGTCCTGCTCGCCATTGTCGGCACACTGGAATGTCTTGACGGAGTTGACCAGCCAAACCATCAGAGACCCGGCAAACAGCAGCAGACCGGACAGGGCGATGATCTTGAAGATGT
>OQWD01000864.1_pt1 | contig 11256 bp, 10 predicted proteins | sample 1691631 | NCBI WGS metagenome assembly OQWD01 (sample SAMN03418283, study PRJEB22391) | human gut metagenome | biome: human-gut; feature: organic feature; material: feces | host: Homo sapiens | place: Italy | collected 2013-04 | reverse complement strand
CAAAATATACATTGTCAGCAGAAACATCCTCATTCAATACACCCGTTCCACCATAGTAGATATCGTTTCCGATCGTTATGATTGCAGAACCGGTTTCATTTGTATTCGGAATAACATAACATGTGGATGGCAGTTTACAATCATCTTTTACTGTCATTGTAAGTTTTGTATTATCTGCCAGAGTATTACTGAACCGAAGTGAACTCATGGCACTGAAGTCCGTATTTTCAATCTGTACATTTACATGATGTTCGTCCGACGATGTCGCATAAGAAGCAAATTGGACTGTATCATTAGAGCTTCCAAATACTTCACTGTCTCTTATAGTAAAGTCAGAGTTTCCATAAATCGTAGATGAACTTAACGGCTGCATTGCCTTACAACGAATACTTGTTACATCTGCTGTAAAATCTCCATTTATTGTTGCTCCCTGCAACATATAATATGTACTCGAACCTGCAGCCGAATTCGAATCGATCACCGGTTGACCATTCTCATCCAGGATTGTACTGTCATTTTCATGTGCAGATGTAAACATTACATTCTTATCTGCTTTCGCATAATAAAAGCCAGTATATGTAGACCAGATATTTTTTGAACTGTTAATAATACAGTCATCTCCGAAATAACCACTATATACTATATAGATTGACCAGCTTGCTGTACAATTGGTCACTGAGATCTTCTGTGCAGCCGAGGTCTTATAGTTTTCAGAAGTATATCCTGAATAACCATAGATACTGTATCCCTTACAATTATCCAGACTGATGTCAGCCGGACCGGTCACATTCGCGGAACCGGATTGATAACCATATATACTTGCACTTCCGCCATCAATATCCTGCATGGTAAGTTTCAAAGAATAAATCTGCTTTACACCGCTCAGGCCATACACGATACCGTTTACTTTACAATTCTTTATTGCAACATCAACGGTATACCCATCATTTTCGCTTCCCCGACTGATAAATGAACATTCGGAACTACTTCCCATGATCGCCCCGGAACAGATACAACCCTCAATCTGTATAGATGCATGTCCATAAATGCCTGACGAATAGGTGCCATATATATTTGCAAAGGTTCCGCTTCCGCCCAGGATCTTTAGATCCAAATCTCCCTTTACGGCACTGTTATTCGTGCCATAAAATGTCCAGCCTTTTCCGATATAATTCTTTAATGACACAGTCAGATTATTTGCACTACCTGAATTTAATACATGAAATTCACTTTGACTGCTTACATTGATCCCATCAGCATCAAAATTCACATCACCATTTACTGTACTGCCGGAAAGCACAATTCCGGATGTATCAGTCCCCGTAAAACTAACATTCCGTAATTTCACATCCACATTCTTCTGCACAGTACTTCCTGATGCAAGTGCATTGATCATATAATAAGATCCGCCATTCAGGGATAAGGACACATTTCCACTGATCTGAGCAGTTTTTCCTATATATAACGGCCCACTGCTTACCGATGTATCTACAAATTGGAGTTCCACATCTCCTTTTACCTCTGATTTCTCTGCTGCGGTTAATACTTTCAGATCAGCCTCATTCAACGCCCGCACAATTAATGCAGCACTGTCAGATTCTGTCTCAATACAGCCTCCGTATACGCCATACACCGATCCCAGCTCTACACCATCTAATGTGATCGCAAGTGGCCGATCTGACTTCTGTTCATATAATCCGTAAACAGGCATCCCCGGATACAGAATATCAGCACTTCCATCCAGCTCAAATGCCGATTCGCCTTCATCCAGCTCTCCATTCCTGTTTTTATCATTATAAATATTGATATATGTACTCTGTGATGTTGATTTGTCAGATTTGCGAATAATAACAGAATTACCATTCAGATCAATTCCCATTGTACTTCCTGCATCATTTTTTACATAGGTGACTCCCTTTGACGGATCTGCCGCCTCATATTCCTGATCCGATCCGCTGTCGCCCTGCACATCTGTCGCTGCCTGTACAGAAAGCCCCTTCGTCATACAGAGTCCTGCCGTCAACGCCAGTGCCGCTACATATCCTCTCATGTTTCGTTTTCTCATTCTGTCCTCCATTCATCGCTGTCCGGAACCGCATCCCGCCAATTCCTATGTATACTTTGATATACTATAAATTGCCAGTTATCCAACCCCTTGGGATAACTGGCAATGTCATTATGTTTCCGGTTGTGATACCTTGGGCATATTTTTGTGTAATCTTCTAAATTATTGCACAAATCCGTATTATTTTTGTGAGAAACTATCCAAATTTATCACACCATGTATATTGTAGCACATTAGTTTTATAAATACTATTCACAATTTTGCAACATATTTTTAGTTATTTTCACCAATTTCAACAAATTATTTGTATATTTTGTACTATACGCTTCCGCAACCCGAAAATTATTCTCATATATGTGCATCCATTTCTCCATATTCATCCTGTCATAAAACAAAAAAATAACCGGAAAGCTGAAAACCGGTATCATTTAATACCACATTTTTTCACCTTCCGGTTACATTCATATCATATCCCGGCATGCCCATAAATGTGCACTCCGAAATATTAGATATTTACTTTTTTATCATCTTCTTCTGTTTGTAAGTAACAGCAGACGAACAAGCTGAAGGATTGCAGTTACCATTGCGGCTACATAAGTAAGAGCTGCAGCAGTTAACACTCTCTTGGCCCCACCAAGTTCTTCTTCTGTCATAAATCCGCCATTTCTTAAAATAGCAATTGCTCTGCCTGATGCATTAAACTCAACCGGCAGGGTTACAAACTGGAATACAACGACCAGTGAAAATAACAGAATTCCCAGTGTGATACATACATCCAGTCTTGGGATCAGTAAACCGATCAGGATCAATGGCCATGATAATGTAGAACCAATGCTTACAACCGGCACGATCGCTGAACGAAAACCAAGCGGCGCATATCCTTCCGCATGCTGGATCGCATGACCACACTCATGTGCTGCTACACCAATTGCCGCTATCGATCTGGAACCATATACATTCTGTGACAGATTCAAGGTATGATCCTTTGGATTATAGTTATCCGTTAATTCTCCGGCAATCGGGCGGATCGTTACATCTGTGATTCCGGCATTTCTGAGAATCATCGCTGCTACCTGTTCTGCAGTAAATCCTGATCTGGTCGATACCTTTTCATACTTCTTATATGCTGATTTCACCTGAGCAGATGCGATCAGTGACAGAACAACTCCGATCAGAACTAATATATACGTTGGATCAAAATAAAAATAAGGCATATCACTCATCTCTTTCTTATATAATATTTGTAATAGTCTTTCCCTTTAAATTCTCCCATTTCAAACGGAATACACCAAAGGATTATTTTTTTCTTCTCTTTGACTTTTTATCAGTCTGTTCCCCATACATTTCTCTGTACATTTCTTCTCTCGGATCGACCTCTTCATTTTTTCTGTCTGCCAAAAGAATCCTTCCGATAAATCCAAGCCCTCCAAAGATCAGCACCAGAATAACCAGCCAGTCAAATAAAGTCATGGTCGTCAAATGTATATTCGTTGTCAGAATGACCATGATGACGATCAACAGTCCTGCAAGTGCCGAAAAAACCTTTGATGCAAAGGAATCTGTCATAAACATCCAGACAATTCCGATGATCAATGGAATCACTACCATTCCTGAACTGATTCTTGCTCCCCAAATGGACATTCCTCCAAATGAAGAAAAGAAACTGGATGTACCGACTGAGCAGCAAATCCATGAGTGTGATGGCAGCACTGGCACTTATGGTGACAACCATGGCAACGAACCGTTCCTGCATGTGGTATCTGGGACAGGACAAGATGCCGGAAGATTCCAAAAAACTCAGAAGGTTTTAAATCATGACGAAATGGCTCAGCCATCGTATGGTTGAGCGGGGAATCATAAAAGAGGAGGAGCAGGAATTATACCAGTTTGGAATACGCAATGGTATGATCCTGCTTCTAAACGTTGTGACGGCACTGGTCATCGGTCTGCTCACAGAGCAACTGGCGGTTGTGGCAGTGTTTACCCTTTCTTTTATGGTTCTTCGCAGCTATACCGGTGGATATCACTCAGACAGCAGGATTTTCTGTTATCTTGGTTCCAATCTGGTGCTGCTGGTTCCGGTTTATACACAGGCTGTGTTTTACAAGACATCGCTGGCATGGCTGCTGGCAGTATTGCTGGTGTCCGCAGGGATCATTTTTTTACTCAGCCCCATGCACAGCAAGAACCGGAAACTGGATAAAGAGGAACAAAAGCATTTTGGCAGAAAAGCAAGGCTGATCGCAGCTTTGGAACTGGCTGTGCTTGGCATTTTGTGGCATGCAGGCCAGATACCGTATGCTTACGCTGTTTATACGGGAATCTGCATCACGGCACTGTTCATGCTCGTAGGAAAAGCACAGTTATGGATACAATCACATACCGAAAATGGATAGTCCTTTCCGAACATGCGGAAGGGACTTTTTTTCTGGAAAACAGGAGGGATGACAAGACGAAACGGTAACTTATTACAGGTACCGTAAGACTTATTACACTTATATTGAAGCGAACTTTCTTTCCAAGTATAGTACCGCAAAAAGGCTTAGGAGAAGAAAGGCGTGGCATGTTTTTGGGAATTCATGCCGCACCGGATTGCAGGGGGCGGCAGAAAGGGAAAAGTTCATAAGGATAACATCCGGGTGCAGTTTTGCATGCTTTATTTTGCATGGGAACAGCACCTTTTTTTATTGTCTTTTTCCAGTAAAGCAGAACCCAGAGGTCCGCCAGATGTCCTTCATTTCAAAAAAATTACGAAATGGAGGACATTTGAATGTCAGAATGGATCAGAATCAGAGTAAAGGATTTTTATAAAGATGCAGTTGGTGAGCTGGAATACACCTATGTGACCAGAGAAGTCTACGAGGCACTTGTCGATACGTTCCGCAAAGAAGCCCACGCACAGGAAATGCGGGATATCAGACATACGACCAAGGACGGATATACAGAGGGAGAAACGGAAGATCTGGTGGAGCTGACCGGGGAATCGGTAGAGGATACGGTCATCCGGCAGATGGAAATAGAAACCCTGCAGAAAGCAATGCAGTCACTCACCCCAGTGCAGAGAGAGCGGCTGCATTTTTATTTTTTTGAGGGCATGACATACCGGCAGATTGCAGCGAAAGAAGGGGTCGGAGAGAAGAACATCCGGGAGAGCATAAACGGTGCGGTAAAGAAAATAAAAAAATATTTTGATTAATACCCCCTCAAAACGTGTTTTTCTGTGAGTACCTTATGAGAGGAACTTTTTCTGGACAGATGGTCTCTTCCGGGAATCCTCTCATGTCTCGTGTGTGGATACGACACAGGCAGACAAAACGCACATTGAAAAATGCCGGAGAGGAATGCAGGGCTCCGAGCGCAGGATGGAATCACGCCATATCCTGCCAGCCATATCCAGCAGTTCAGATACGTTAGCCGTTTCATGAGCCGTAACCGGGGCGCAGTGACACTCCTGCAGCAATCGGGCAGATGTTCTTTCTGCCAGCCATGCTGTGAAAAAGATCGCATCTAAGGAGCCGAGCGGGAAAGCCGGGGTACAGCCTGTCTGTGGTGGACAGGCGCGAAGAGGGGAATGGCCTATAATGATACACCTTGAGATTAGCCAGCACGCAGTGGTGGAGGTGAGATACCTGTGATGTCTGCCTGTCCGAGTGGCAGGGACCAAAGACAGTCTGGACTGACTGCCCATGAAATGCCGGCTTTGGGATTTTTTCTTCTCTGTTTTGGCGGCGTTTTGGTTCCGGGGAGTAGTGACGAATAGGGACAGACACTTTTTATTTATGAAGTGAAGGATTATGGCAGTAAGACTTAATTACAGAAACCATGCGGCGGAGGGGAACTTCCGCCGTATTCTTGTGGAGTTAAGAAAAGCTGAAAAATGGGGAATGGAGGAAAACAGGAGATGAAGAAAGAAGATACCGAAATGATGTTAAGGATTTTTGAAACGGAGAGGGCAGGATATGCCTATCTTTATCCGAGTGATGGAGGGGAGCGGAAAGAGGACTATATCTCGACCACGGCAGAAAATATCGCAAATTATATCGGCAGCCACATGTTTGAAGCCGAAAAGATCGTCATCACAGATATGTGTGACAGGCTGATATTAGATACCTGCGGCTATTTTATCAATAGCTGTCCCAATCAGGAATTCTGTAAGGAAATCCATCCGTTCTTAATCCCGATCCAGATGGGAGAAAAGGACGCGGGAGAGGTGCTTTCAGTCAGCAGGGATGTATCGGAACAGTATTTCCGGGAAGAAGATGAGGCTGCAACCATGGCTGAAATCGGGATGATGTAAAGGTGTTTCTTCTGGGCAAAAGTGTTTGGCTTGGGAGAATGAATTTAACGTTCTTAAATTGCGGGAGGAAAAAGGGAAAAGATGATGGAAGGCGGAGCGAATGAGGTGCGGTATAAGATTGCCGAATTTCTCTTAAAAAGGATGCATGAAGATAAGCTGTTAACCGAGGAAGAATGGGAAAAAATCCGGGTTTTGAATGTCAAGACTTTCTCCCCGGAATTAGCAAAAGTATATCTGTAATAACACTGGATATATAAAGGACTATGTGGTAGTGTATGTTGCTGACAGGGAGTGCAAACCCTTGAAAATACTGGGAAAGGAGAAAAAAGCATGGCAAAAAAAGTGACTGTCATAAAGGCAGCAAAAGCGCAGAAACATACACAGGAAGAACGCAGGCTGAAAGTGTGCGGATATGCCAGAGTCAGTACCGGCAGTCAGGCACAGGCAACTTCCTATACTGCACAGGTCGAGTACTATACGGAAAAAATCGAGAGCAACCCCCTGTGGGAGTTTGCAGGGGTGTATGCGGATGAAGGAATCAGCGGAACAAACGTAAAGCACAGGGATGAGTTCCAGATGATGATTTCAGACTGTGAGGATGGGAACATCGACCTGATCCTTACGAAATCCATCACAAGATTTGCAAGAAATACGGTGGAGTGCATCCAGACCATCCGAAAGCTGAAGGAGATTGGCGTTGGAATCTACTTTGAAAAAGAGAACATCAACACGCTGTCAGAAAAAAGCGAGCTGTTCATTACCATCCTGGCATCGGTGGCGCAGGGGGAATCAGAAAACATCTCAAGCAACAACCGCTGGGCGATACAGAAACGCTTTCAGGATGGAACCTATATCATATCGACGCCAGCGTATGGCTATGGAAAAGACGAGGATGGAAATTTAGTCATCATAGAATCCGAGGCAGAAACCGTAAGGTGGATTTATGAGTCTTACTTAAACGGCATGGGAGTGTATGTGATAGCAAAGGCACTGAACCAGAAAGGCATTCCAACAATCCGGGGTGCAGAAAAGTGGCAGGACGGGGTGATACAGGACATTCTGAAAAATCCCATTTATGAGGGAGATATGCTTCAGCAGAGGACATATACAGAAACAAGGTTCCCATTTGTCCGCAGGGTAAACAACGGACAGAGAAACCAGTATCTCATCAAAGACAGCCATCCGCCAATCGTCACACATGAGGAGGCAGAAGCGGTACGCAACCTGATGGCATACCGGGTGGATGTACTGCACATGAACAAGAGTGACTACACCAAAAGATACCTGTTTTCCGGCAGAATCATCTGCGGGGAGTGCGGAAAAACCTTCCGGCGGCAGAAAATCTACATCGGGAAACCCTATGAGAAAATCATCTGGACGTGCAGCGGACATGTGGAGGATAAAGAGAGCTGCTGCATGAAAGCCATCCGGGAGGATGTGCTGCACCGGGCTTTTACAGACATGTGGAACAAGCTGTACACCAATCAGGGAACGATATTAGAGCCGCTGTTAAAAGAGCTGACAGAACTTGTGGCAGCAAGGCAGGACAGTGAGGAAATCAGACAACTGGATAAGGAAATCAAAGATATAAGCGGGCAGAGCCAAATCCTAAATCAAGTCATGAGGAAAGGATATATGGACTCTGCTCTTTTTATGGAGAGCAGTAGCAAGCTTGGCTGGCAGCTGACGGAATGCAGAAGAAAAAAGACACTTTTGACCAGAAAGCTGCGGAGGACAAAAGAAATTGTACGGACCGAACAGCTTATCCAACTGATTGCAGAACAGGACGGATTAAGGGAGGAGTTTGACGAGCAACTGTTTAAAATGACAGCGGAGAAGATCGTGGTCTCCAAAGAACACGACATCACCTTCTGCCTGTACAACGGACTGAAACTGACGGAGAGGGGAGGTGGACAGGATGCAGTGGCACATGCCAATCGGCTATAAAGTTGTGGATGGAAAAATCACCATCTGCGAAGAGCAAAGAAAGATTGTGGAACAGATATTTACAGACTATGACAGCGGAGTGGCGGCAGGCAGGATCGCCCAGAACCTGAAAGGGAGAAACATATGCAATGCAAAAGGGAAAGTGTCCTGGACCCATGCATCCATTGGCAGGATACTGGAAAACCCAAGCTACCTTGGCACAGAATACTATCCGCAGCTCATAGGAGAGGAACTGTTTGAGAGAGTCCAGCGCAGACGGGAAAAGGTGAGGGCAGAGCTTGGAAGGGCAGACCACCGGCCCGGCAGGGATGAGAGAATCCTCTTCGGAGGTGTCATCTGGTGTGCAGAATGCGGGGCAGTATGCAGCCATATCCAGCCGAACCACAAAAAAGAGCGTGGCGGCACTGCCAAGTGGAAGTGCAGGAACTATGTGACTGGCAGAGCAAAAAACTGCAGGAACAGTTTTATTACAGACGGGCAGGCAAAGCAGGTGTGTGTGGAAGCCATCAATGCAGTGATACGAAACAAAGGCCTGCTCCGGGTACAAAGGCAGGAGGAAAAGGTCAGCCCTCAGTACCGGGTTCTGGAGCGGAACCTGCAGCGGATGAAAGAAGAACAGGAACGCACAGAAACAGACCTGATGAAATTGCTCTATGAAAGGGCAGAGGAACGCTACCGGACACTGGAGGTCAGGGATGGGGAGTTCCGGACAGAGGAGATCAAAAACATCCTTGCAGGAAAAAAGGAACTGGAAACATTTGATGAAAATTTATATAGAAAAATAATCGCACGCATCTGGGTGCATGGTGGAAATATGGCAGAAGTGGAGTTTATCAATGGGAGCCGTGTCACAGCCGGATACAAGGATTAGGAGGGAGAGCAGATGGCAGAAACAGCAAAAAAGATCAGCATGATACCTGCCAAGGTGCAGTATGACCGGAATGTGAAACTGTCAGAGAAGAAAATGAAGGTCGCTGCCTACTGCCGTGTCAGTACGGAACTGGAAGAGCAGGACAGCAGCTATGAGGCACAGGTGGAGTATTATACCAGCAAGATATCGGAAAACGAAAACTGGAAAAATGCCGGCATCTATGCAGATGACGGAAAGAGTGGAACAAACACCAAAAAGAGGGCAGACTTTAATGCCATGATACAGGATGCCCTTGCCGGAAAAATCGACATGATCCTTACAAAGTCGGTCAGCAGGTTTGCGAGGAACACGGTAGACTCGCTGGTGACCATCCGAAAACTGAAGGAAAAGAATGTGGCGGTGGTGTTCGAGAAAGAGGGGATCAATACACTGGAGGGAACCGGCGAAATCCTTATCACCATCTTAAGCAGCCTGGCACAGGAGGAGAGCCGCAACATCAGTGAGAACATCCGCTGGGGAGTCGTGAGGAAATTTGAAAAAGGCAAGGTCATCGTAAACTGCACAAAGTTCATGGGATACACCAAAAACGAGGATGGTGACCTGGTCATCGTACCCGAAGAGGCAGAGATCGTAAAGCTGATCTTCCGCCTTTATCTGGAAGGCTACAGTACCGGGAAGATTGCAAAGCATCTGGAAGAGCAGGGAATCAAGACCGCCACAGGGCAGGACAAATGGCATTCCACGGTAATAGACAAAATGCTCCGCAATGAAAAATACATGGGAGATGCATTACTGCAGAAAACCTATACGGTGGATTTCATGACAAAAAAGAAAGTCAAGAACACTGGAATCGTACCGCAGTATTATGTGGAAGATGACCATGAGGCGATTATCCCGAAGGAGCTGTTCTACAGGGTACAGGAAGAGATGATGCGGAGGGCATCCTTATGCAAGGCGGCTGTCACCCGGAAGAAGAACCAGAAAAGCAGGTATTCCTCCACCTATGCACTGACCGGCATGCTGATCTGCGGAAAATGCGGGCAGGAGTACCGGAGAGTCACCTGGGCGAGAAACGGGAAAAAGAAAGTTGTCTGGAGATGCAGCAACCGATTGACTAACGGAGTGAAGAAATGCGGGGAATCCGAGACACTCGAAGAGAACGCATTAAACAGGGCGGTGATGGAAGCCATCCACAGGATCACGAGTGATGATATGGAATTTATGGAAAACTTCCGGCAGAACATCATCCATGTCATCGGGAACTACAGCACCGCAAAAGAGTCTGAGGAATACGAAGAAAAGATAAAAGAAAAGCAGGAAGAGATGGTGGCACTGATCGCGGAGAATGCAAAGACCGGCTCCTACACACCGGAGTTTGATGAACGCTATCGCACCATAGCAGAGGAAATCAATGCCTTAAAAGAGGCACAGAAAACAGCCAGAAACGAGAAACGGATGGCTGACAGTTATGAACAGAGAATCCAAGATATCGACCATTACTTAAGCACAAGCACCTGCCAGATACCGGAGTTCGACAATGACCTTGTGAGACGGCTGATCTCCACCATCAAAGTGGAATCCAGCGAGAAACTGCTGATACAGTTCCAGTCAGGCATTGTCATGGAACAGGAGATTCGATATGAGTAAGGCTGCGGCAGGAATGGCAGCAAGTAAATAGGAAACGTTGTTCCTGCCAGTTTATGGTAAGAATAAAATGCCCGATGATCCGGGCGTTTTATTGTTGGCATAAAAATAGGAAAGAACAGCAGGAGCGATATATAGCGGAAAATGAGTAAAGGGAAGTGGATATAGAAAAAGCACATGAAGTAAGTGTGCGACAGGAGGAGAAAAGCGTATGAATTATGAGCAACTGATAGAAGAACTGAGGGAGGAAATGTTACAGCTTGTAAACACGAAATGTGATGCACTACTCCAGATGTACCGGAGCCGGAAGGTGCTGGAGATCACGGAGGTGATAGGCTATGAAAATGGGGAAATCCGCCTTTCTCCCATCTATCAGTTTCAGGAAAGCGGGGAGACAGCTTCCGGACAGGTGGAAGGAGCACTTGTCCAGGT
>OQWD01000857.1_pt1 | contig 11335 bp, 9 predicted proteins | sample 1691631 | NCBI WGS metagenome assembly OQWD01 (sample SAMN03418283, study PRJEB22391) | human gut metagenome | biome: human-gut; feature: organic feature; material: feces | host: Homo sapiens | place: Italy | collected 2013-04 | reverse complement strand
CATCGAGAACAGCGCCAGCGTCTCCGCCATGGTCCTCACCACCGAGAGCCTGGTCACGGACATCCCTGAGAAGGCCCCCGCGGCCCCTGCTGCTCCCGACATGGGCGGCATGTACTAAGCAATCGCCTGAATCTATTGGGACGCAAGCAATTGCCGGAGGTGCAGCCGTGGATTTACGATAAACTTACGACAATTGCAAAGGAAAAGCGCCTGATATGTATGAACGCTGCTGTCTGTGATTTGCAGACAGCGGCGTTTTGTTTTGTTTCTCTCTCCTGCGAAAAAAGTCTTTGTCCTCTACCTGTCGGAGAAAGATCAAAAATGTTGTGATGGGTCTTGATTTATTTTAAGAGTATGTTAGTATGTAAACATACATACTAAATGCAAAGGAGGTGGGCGTATGAATCATCGGCAGAAAACAGCATTTGGTGAATATCTGGTCGGAGAGATCAAAAAGGCAGAAATGTCGCAGGAAGAGTTTTATACCGCAGTCGGCATTAAAAAACCGTACTTCTACGATCTGCTGACAGCCACGCCTCCTCCAACCGCGCTTCAGGATAAGATTGCAGCTGTACTGGATAAAAAGACTGGTATCGATGATATCCGGCGTAAACGACTATACGATCTGGCAGCAGAAGGCCGCAGCGAGATCCCAGCAGACATAGCAAAGCTCATTAAAGACAATCCGGCAAAACTGGACATGATACGCAAAACACTGAACGAGCTGCTTGCGGCGGAAGGATAAGGAGATGGAGATATGGCAGCATTAAATGAACTGATTCAAAAAATAGAGAATCCGGAGCTGCGGGCACAGATCCAGGCAGCGGCAGATAAACTGGTAAAGCAGAAAAAGTTTGGCCTTGTGTTTGAGGAACACCTTCCGGAGTGTACGCCCCTCTATGACGTTCCGGTCAGAAAGGGCCTAAAGGTATCGCTTCGCGGTGGAAAAGCCAATGAAACTTATACTGTTTTGAAAATTGAAAACGAGCATGCTCTCTGCCTGCCGAGGAATGGGAATGAAGCGGTGGAATTTCCTGTTGCTGACCTCGTGACAACGGCAGAGCTGGGCGACCCAATCTATCCCTGCCTCCAGATGCTGGACGACGTATGTAATGCGCCGGACAGCGATCTTTGGCACACTCTGATTGAAGCAGATAACTACCACGCCCTGCAGCTTCTGGAATATCTGTATGCGGGAAAAGTGGATTGTATCTATATCGATCCTCCCTACAATACGGGTGCAAAGGATTGGAAATATAACAATGACTATGTAGATGGCAACGATGAATACCGTCACAGCAAATGGCTTTCCATGATGCAGAAGCGGTTGGAGATTGCAAAGCGGCTGCTGAATCCAAATGATTCCGTGCTGATTGTCACCATTGATGAGAAAGAGTATTTGCATTTGGGATGTCTACTGGAAGAAATGTTTCCAAACGCAAGAATGCAAATGATAAGCGATGCAATCAATCCAAAAGGCGTTGCTCGTAGCGGGTTTAGACGAAATGATGAATATATCTTCGTTCTAATGCTTGGAGCCAAGGTCCCAGCACGCATTCCCCTTGATTCTGAATGGTCAACATCAGCACTTGTTTCATCAGAACAAACAAATAAAACTCAAATAATGAAGCCAGAGTGGACTTCTATGATGCGAAGAGGCAGCCATTCCAGCAGAAAGGAAAGGCCAGGACTATACTACCCAGTTTATGTTTCTAACAAAACTAAAACCATTGAATTTATAGGTATACCGTTGCCACTAAATCAGCATAAGGCAGATGAAATTGACGGGCTCATTCAAGTGCTGCCGATTCGCAGCAACGGAGATGAGGGCTGTTGGCAAGTTGGACCTGATGAACTAAGAAATCGAATTAACCAAGGGCGAGTGCGGTTAGGACGAAAAACGAACTATGGATATGTCATAAATTATTTGCCTGACGGAGCGTACAAAAAGCTATTGTCTGATGATTGGAGCATCGATGGCAGGCAAACCGACGGATCGATTGTCGCACACTATATTGGCAATAATTCAAATTCTGAAATGGTCGCCCCAACACAATGGAAAATTTCTACTCACAATGCCTCTGAATATGGGTCGTCACTAATTCAAAAGATATTATGCAGTAAACGGTTTGCCTTTCCCAAGTCACTGTATTCTGAAGTCGATGCCATTCGCTTCTTTGTTGCTGACAAGCCTAACGCCCTTATCGTCGACTTTTTTGCCGGTTCTGGTACTACCCTTCACGCTGTCAATCTTCTCAATGCCGAGGATGGCGGGCATCGGCGCTGCATTATGGTCACAAACAACGAGATCAGCGCAGACGAGCGCAAGGGTTTTGAGGCCCGCGGCATCAAGCAGGGTGATCCAGAATGGGAAAGCCGTGGGATTGCCCACTATGTCACTTGGCCGCGCACTGTATGCAGCATTGAGGGGCACGATGTGAACGGTAATCCGTTGAAAGGAAATTACATCACTACTGGCGAGCAGGAAATGCCAATGTCAGATGGCTTCAAAGCAAACGCAGTCTTCTTCAAACTTGGATTTCTGGACAAGACCAGGGTCTCTCTCGGCATGCAGTTCAGAGAACTGCTCTCTCTCCTATGGATGAAAGCGGGCTCCATTGGGAAATGTCCCACCATTGATGCAGACGTACCAGATATGCTCATTCTGCCGGAAAATAAAATGGCAATCCTCAATGACGAAAACCGATTTGGAGCATTTACAGAAAAACTGGTGCAGCACCCCGAAATAGAGGTCATATATCTGGTGACCGATTATGAATCCAGCTTTGTTTCCATGACACAGGCGCTGGAGGGCAAAACAACGTATCAGTTGTACCGGGATTATCTGGACAACTTTAGAATCAACGCAGGGAGGAACAGCAGATGAAAGTAAATTTAATATCCTTTCAGGATAAAGCTGTGAAGGATCTGCGTGTGGATATTGCCGATGCGCTGGACAATTATAGACGCAGGAAGAAAACACAGGTCGTTTCCCTGCAGGCCCCCACCGGAGCCGGAAAGACGATTATTGCTGCTGGACTGATCGAGGATATTTACTTCGGATCAACGCTTGCAGATGGGACTACGTTTGACGAGCAGCCGGAGGCAATTTTCGTTTGGTTGTCGGATTCTCCAGAGCTGAATGCGCAGTCCAAGCAAAAAATTGAGTTGAAAACTAGTAAACTGCGCTTTGGCCAGTGCGTCACCATAGCAGAAGATTCTTTTGATATGGAGATGCTGGAAGATGGTCATGTCTACTTTCTGAATACTCAAAAAATCAGCAGAAACGGCAAACTGACGCAGCACTCTGATGACCGGCAATACACGATTTGGGAAACCCTTGATAATACCATTCAAAACAAAGCGGACAGACTGTACTTTATTATCGATGAAGCGCACCGCGGTGCCAAGAGCAAGCGGGAAGCCGGTACCGACACCACGATCATGCAGCGGTTTATCAAAGGGTACGAATATACCGAAAACGGCATCAAGCGAAAGATGCACGCTATGCCGGTAATCCTGGGTATCAGCGCAACTTCGGATCGATTCAACACCTTGGTCGGCAACACCACTAACGTTGGACTCCAAAAGTATGTAATTACAGCAGACGATGTGCGCAGCTCGGGCCTTCTCAAGGATCGGATTGTCATTACTTACCCGGAAGATCCGGAAAAAAACAACGATATTGTACTTCTGGAAGCTGCTGTGGAAGAATGGCTGAAGAAATGCAAGCGCTGGTATCAGTACACGTCTGAGCAGCACTATGCCAATGTAGATCCGGTGCTTGTGGTTCAGGTGTGCCAAGGGCATAACGGCGCGTTGTCTGACACCAACTTGGAAGATGTGCTTGCAAAAATCGAAGAAAAGGTCGGTACACCATTCAAACATGGAGAAGTAGCCCATTGCTTTGGAGAAGGGACGACTTTGGAACTGAATGGATTGAGCATCCCCCATGTTAAGGCGTCCGAAATCGTGGACGATCACAAGATTAAAGTGGTTTTCTTTAAGGAGGCACTTTCCACAGGGTGGGATTGTCCCAGAGCCGAAACCATGATGTCCTTTGCGGTGAGAAACGACCCGACTTATATCGCGCAGCTCCTTGGAAGAATGGTGCGGACACCGCTGCAGATGCGGGTCATGCGCGATGAGTTCCTAAATGACGTGAAGCTGTATCTCCCACATTTCAACAAGGATACCGTTAAAAAAGTCGTGGAAGAACTTCAAAGCAATGAGGGCGGCGAAATTCCGACAGAAATTAACGGCGAATCATTGGAAGAACCTACCTATGTCACTTGGACAGTACACACTCCCCGACATGCCCGCCAGGTGGAACCCGATCCGAATCAGATTGATCTGTTTGATCATATGCCGGGAAATTCCGTTGCGGCAACGACACCTGCAGATACTCCTGTAGCCGAAACTGCGCCGCCGCAGGCTCCTGCCGCTTCGAACAGCACCGGCACAGGTGCGCCGGAGTATATTCCTCCAAAATCAGTGACTGCTCCGGTGCCTTCCGGTGGCCAGCAATCTGCGCCCACTATTCCAACGGAACATATTTTACAGGGTAAGCAGCTTGAAATGATTCCGGAGTTTGACCGGGTAGAGATTATCGATTTTATCAACGCCAAAGGGTATTTGAACTATCTTGTTCGACAGGATCGGATCAATGACTACCTGAAATCGCTTCTGGATCTTGCAACGTTGCTGACGCACAATGTTATCTATCAAAATGCCCGTGACGAAGTGATTGATGATATTGTGGGGCTCATTCGTTCCTATATCGAAGAACTGCATCGTACAGGGCGTTATGATGCGCTGGCAGACCAGGTGCTGCAATTCAAACTTTCTGTGCAGGTGTTTGACCCATTTGGTAAGGCGCTACAGGAAAACTATTTTAATGATTTCACCCTGATGTCAGAAACTGATCTTGACAGACAGGTGCGCAATGCAGATGCGCGGCTTGGCAGATACGGGTTCCCCAATATCTATGGCAGCAGATACTTTGACGAAGAGAACCCGAATGCACACAAAATCGATTGTGTCCTTTTCGCTGCGGATGAATCGTGCAGGGCAAAGCTCGGTGAATACGCAAAGAACAAGTTGCGGGAATTTTCCGGAAAATACCGCGTGGCGGTTGCAAACAAGTCAGATGCTTGCAAGAGAAAATACCGTGAAATCATGGCAGATAGTGCCGTTGTCAGCGAACAGATCTTTGCGATTCCAGAAAATATCTATGTGAAGGAAGACCCTGACGGTAAGGAATATGAAAATCATCTCCTCGCCGCTCCAGATACAGGTATTGCTAGAATTAAGCTGAATGGTTGGGAAGCCGACTTGATTGATGAGGAAGCCCGCAGATCAGATTTTGTTTGCTGGCTGCGCAATCCGGCCAAAGTTTCTTGGGCGCTGTGCTTGCCATATGACATCAACAATGAGAAAAAATCCTTTTATCCTGATTTTTTGATTGTACGCAGCGATCCGGCAGTTGATTATGTTGTGGATATCTTGGAACCCCATGGCAACCAATATGCCGATAATCTGCCGAAGGCAAAAGCACTGGCAGCATATGCAAAGGCAGAAGAACGTATTGGCAGAATCCAACTAATCCATAAAATCACGGGTGCGGGCAACAAGAGTCGATTTGTCCGTCTGGATCTCACTGATATATCTGTGCGTGACAAAGTGCTTCACGCAGTATCTAATGAGGAGTTAGATCATATTTTTGAAACAGATGGATCATTTGAATGAAGCGAAGCACAATCTTTTTTAAGCGCGACCGGATTTGTAGAGACACAATATATAGAATATATGTAGAAAATAATTCAATATGTAGTTGATTTCTGCGCATATCTATGATACCCTATCTTTGCCAACGTCTAATGGCATAACTGTGAATGAGCAACAACAGCAAGACCCACTTATTAGAGCGCCGCTTTTACGGCACAACGAGGACGCCGTCCTATGGGCGGCATGAAAAACCACGAGTTGGGCGGTAACGCCCGAACAATCCCACATGCAGGCGGGAAAAGTTTGCTGCACTTGCCAACCCGGTACCCTGCGGGAACAACGACCCAGCGCAGTCCAAAACTGCGCCAATGAATTTCTTTCGTGAACGGGCTTTGCGCCGGAGGTGGATAATGTAATTATTCACCAACAGCGTTTCACGGGAGGAGGTGGCAGCTATGGCATATTCTATTTCTCACCATAGCAAACTGAACGCAAACAATCAGCAGACCACCTCCGGCAATAGGCCCACATAGGCAATTTATAACCAGGGGAAACCGCTTTGGCTTACAGGAAGCCGAAGCAAAGCCCCGGTTATAAAAGGAACGAACAATCTGCCCTGGCAAGGCAGATCCAGGCAGACCTCCAAAAACTCGGCATGACACAAAAGGAACTGGCAACCGCAAGCGGTATGCCGGAGGCCAGATTGAGCCGGATTTTGCGGAGTGGAAAAGTACGGCTGACAGAACAGGACATTAACCAGTTAGCCCTTGGCCTTAGAAAGACAACGGCAGAACGGGATAACCTGCGGTATCTCGCATGGCCCGAACTGTACGAGATTGACAAGGCGTTAAAGCGGCGTGACGGGTGTGTGTTCCTGGTAAACTGTGAACTGGCCGAACAGGGACTTCCCTTATTGGGAAGCAATTTTGAAGAATGACAGAAAACCGCCGTCCCAGGCAGCAAGTGGGACGGCGGTAAATTTTTTTGTCTGAATTTCACCAGTGAAATTTTCAAGGGATTTTCTGCGGTATGATAAGGCCACACAAGGACTTGTGACCTTATCACCAGGGCGGCGGACAGGCCAGTTGCCGCCCACAATATCATGGAGGAAATTGCTATGAAAATTACTGACCTTATCATTGACTCTAAGAGCCTGGGGAGCAAGCTGTGGCTGGTGGAGGTATCCCCGGCCTATGAGTACCAGAACAACAGGCGGACGGATACCGTCCTCGGCTACCGCTATACGGTGGCCCTGCCGGAAAAGGGCCTGGACAAAATCAATGTGCGGATTGACGGGGATAAACGCATGGACGCCCCGGACGGCTATGCGGAGGTGCGCTTTGACGGCCTGGAGGTATTTATCTACTGGAGCCAGAGCCAGCCCCAGGTGGGGGCCAGGGCTGCGGACATCCATCTGGTGAATCCGAAAGCCTGATGACCTGGACGGCGCTGGAGAGGCCAGCCGGGATAAGGACAGTCCTCTCAAGGGAATGGCCCCCGGCGGCAGCGCCAGCGCCGCCTTTCCCATAAGGGGGCAGTATTACCCCTTATGGGAAACTTGTAGCATGTAGCAATACAAGGGAGGCTTTACATGGGCAGCAATAGCCAATCCCGAAAATGGGCGCTGGTGATCAACAATCCATCAGAGGCCGGATTAGGCCATAGCGCCATCAAGGAAATCTTACAGAGGTTTTCCCCGGCCTATTACTGCATGGCCGATGAAACAGCGTCAACGGGGACATATCACACGCACTTGTTTTTCTATGCTCCATCGCCTGTGCGCTTTGCCACCATCAAAAATCGTTTTCCCACGGCTCATATAGAAAAGGCATATGGGACAGCACAGGAAAACCGGGCATACATCCGCAAGGAGGGCCGATGGGCGGATACCGACAAGGCGGAAACCTCGGTGCCTGGGACATTCGAGGAATGGGGCAAGGCTCCACCGGAACGGGCAGAGAAACACCCGGAGATGTTCCGGCTCGTCCAGAATATCCGGGACGGCCTGACCACCACGGAAATCATTGACGATAATCCCGCCATGGCCTTTCGTGTCCGTGATATTGACCTGCTGCGGCAGACCTTGACGGCGGAAAAGTACGCCGTGGAGAATAGGCCCTTGCAGGTGTCCTACCTCTACGGGGCCAGCGGTGCGGGAAAGACAAGGAGCATTTACAGCACCCATGACCCCAGGAGTATTTACCGGGTGACAAACTACCGGGCCACAAGGGGCATTTCCTTTGACGGCTACCACGGGCAGGATGTGCTTGTATTCGAGGAGTTCAGCAGTCAAATTCCCATTGAAGATATGCTCAACTATCTGGACATTTATCCCCTGTCCCTCCCGGCCCGGTACAATGACAAAACGGCCTGTTACACAAAAGTATATATCACATCTAACTCGCCGCTGGAAAATCAATATTGGGTGGAACAGCAGGCGAGGCCGGAAACCTGGCGGGCATTTCTCCGCCGTATCCATACTGTGGTGGAGTACCTCCCGGACGGCTCCACGATCATCCACAAGAAAGGGGGCTTTCCCTATGACAAGAAGTGATAAAGACACGATTCACAAGCGGACGGAGAACCGCCGCCTACTCCAACGCATGAAAACGGGGCTTGAGGTGGTAACGCATACTCCTTACAAGGGCGTGCTGCTGGGAGCCTATCTGGTAGGCGCTGCGCTGGTCTGGCTGTTTCGGGCATACCTGTTCAGTCTGGATTCCTATGGTATGTTTTCCCCTGTTCTGGAAGCGGCTATCAATCTTTTGATTTCCCTCTATGCTGTGGGCGGCCTCCTGGCTTTCCTGGCGTTCCTGGGAACGCCCCAGGGCAGCAAAGCGGCAAAGGAGGGTTTGCAGAAAGTTGGCCTTGTCAACCATGCAGGGGAGGCCCCCGCCCTCATAGCCAAACGGCAGGACGGGAATAATCCCAGGCTGACGATCTGGGAGTTTGACCCCTGCGGGATACCGCTGGGCGAGTGGGAGGACAAACGGGCCAGGATTGAAACGGCGCTGGATATTACCATAGCGAAAATGACCTGGGCGGAGGGGCGAAAACTCATTCGTGTCTATGCTGTCCCGGCAAAAAGTGACTTCCCGGCCCTGCTCCCCTGGAATGACAAATACCTGTCCCCAGAAAGTTTTGTCCTGGTGCTGGGAGAAAGCCTCACGGGGCCGGTGACGGTCAACCTTGCAAATATCCCCCATATCCTGCTGGGCGGCTCCACGGGCAGCGGAAAGAGTGTGCTGCTGAAGCTGCTGCTTATGCAGTCGCTCCTCAAGGGGGCGGAGGTCTACATAGCCGATTTCAAGGGCGGCGTGGACTTTCCCAAGGTCTGGCACAACAAATGCCGGATGTGCTTTACCGAGGAAGATTTGCTCTATACCCTGGGTCAGCTTGTGACGGTGTTGGAATACCGCAAGGGACGGCTGGCAGAAACCGGGTGTAAAGATCTGGATACCTATAACGAGATCACAGGAGAAAGTCTCCCTCGGATCGTGTTCGCCTGCGACGAAGTAGCAGAGATGCTGGACAAAACAGGCCGCAGCAAAGAAAGTAAGGAAGTGCTGGCCCAGATTGAAAACAAGCTAGCGACACTATCCCGCCTGGGACGGGCCTTTGGCATCCACCTGATCCTCGCCACGCAGCGTCCGGATGCTAACATCCTTCCTGGTCAAATCAAGAACAACCTGGATTTCCGGGTATGCGGCAGGGCGGACAATGTACTCTCTCAAATCATTCTGGACAATACCAGCGCCGCCGATCAGATTTCCAAAGATGCAAGAGGTCGTTTCATTACCGGGGATGGTACTGTGTTCCAGGCTTACTTGCTGGACGAAAAGCAGCTGTGCGGTCCGCTTTTTGGCGCACGAAATTCCTATTTGGCAGAAAGCCAATCTTACGTTGGAGGAAGCCGCTGCCTACTATAACATTGGCATCAATAAACTGAGGCAGATGACCGATACCAAGGAGTGCGAGAAATATGTGCTTTGGGTGGGAAATCGCCGCCTGATAAAACGGAAACCATTTGAGGCATATCTCCAAAGTGAATATTCCATTTAAATGGCAAAAAGCGCCCGGATATGCTATGATAATTGTATCATACATATCGGGCGCTTTTCCGGAAAGGAGTGTGCATTGTGGCGGGAAAGCGCAAAGATAGAAATGGCCGGGTACTGAAAACAGGTGAAAATCAACGTAAAAATGGCACCTATGATTATCGTTATACAGATAGTTACGGAAAAGTGCGGTGTGTTTACGCTAAGACATTAGAAGATCTTAGGAAGAAGGAAGCCACGATCCAACGGGACCTTGCTGATGGCATCGACTATGCTGCTGGTGAAATTTCGGTCTCTGATTTGGTAGACCGCTATATGAGCCTGAAGCGAGACATTGGACATAATACGAAGCGGGCCTACGGAACTGTCATTAACCGGATCAAGGAATCTGTGTTTGGGCAGATGAGGGTGCGCAATGTAAAGCTGTCTGATGCCAAACGTTTCTACATTGATCTGCACGATACCGGAAGCAAACGCAACACGATCTCTATCTACCATAGTGTACTACGGCCCACCTTCGAAATGGCTGTCGATGATGACATGATTCGCAAAAATCCGTTCAAATTTAAGGTGGCCGATATTATTCCGGATGATGCGGTGAAAAGAACGGCTCTCACCAAGCAGCAACAGGAAAATTATCTCCGTTTTATTCAGGAGAATGGACAGGATAATTACTACGACGATATTGTGATCCTGATAGGCACCGGGTTGCGGGTCAGTGAGTTGTACGGCCTTACCAAGAAAGACGTGGACTTCAAAAAGCGGCTCATCTTCATTGACCACCAGCTCTGCCGGACGGCGGAAAAGCCTTACTTTGTAAAATCACCTAAGACCAGCAGCGGTGTCCGGTGCATCCCTATGAGTGATGTGGTTTACATGGCGTTAAAGCGTGTTGTGGCAAACCGGCAGTCTCCAACAGTAGAACTCCTGGTGGATGGGTACAGCGGCTTTCTCTTCCTGGATAAATCCGGGATGCCAAAGGTTGCTATGCACTTGGAAAACTATATGCGGGGAATGCAGAAAAAGATGGAGCGGATCTACGGAAAAGCCTTTCCGCGTGTAACTCCCCATGTACTGCGCCATACCTTCTGTACCAATATGCAGCGAGCCGGGATCGATGTGAAAAGCTTGCAATATCTGATGGGCCACTCCAATGTCAGTGTGACCTTAGATGTCTATACGCATGTTGACTTTCATGCGGTTCAAGAGGCATTTGGCAGGGCGGTCTCCAATCTATAGTCATCTTTGCTTTTTGCAAAAAATACCCGGCTGGCTTACCATAAAACTTACCATTTTCAGCGGGTAAGATATGTAGACTATGGTAGAGAATATCGGAAAGAAATGATAGAATATAACCCATATCCCTTCTTTTCTCTACTTATCTCGTATAGAAAGCCGTAATTCCCCGAGGGCGGCATGTATTGATAAGAGACACGGTTTTGGGAGCCGGTGCCGCTGGCACCGGCTCCCCTTTTGTTTTGAACGGAGGCAGGCATGGAAAACGTTGAGATAAGGCGGGCCGAGATAGATGCCGCCGCGGCCCAGGAAGG